>JAEEGH010004169.1_pt1 | contig 37318 bp, 31 predicted proteins | sample 9134181 | NCBI WGS metagenome assembly JAEEGH01 (sample SAMN16246544, study PRJNA631951) | gut metagenome | biome: gut microbiome; feature: rumen; material: DP-attached | host: Bos | place: Iran: Karaj | collected 2018-10
CATATCTTCGTTTTTGTGATTCGTCAAAATATCAAATAATAGATGTTCGTGCACTTCGAGCAGCTTTTGATTACATTCCAGAGAATTTTGATAAAAACAATAAGTGTTTTCCTGCACTTGCAACGGCAGGTTTTGATGTTTACCAAAAATACTTAACTCGGATGAAATTTATCGCAAAAGAAGGTTATCATGGATTACATGTTGATTTTCGTAATTTAGACAGATTCTTATATGATGTTGATAAAGCTTTTGGGCATGAAATAAATAGTAAAACCCCGTCTCAAGAATGGGAAGACATGCAATTTTTTTCGTCAAGTAAACAAGCTGAAATCATATTGAACAAACTAAAGAAATCACAAATATTGGATAAATAACGAGAAATAGAAAATTTTCTTGCATTATTTTAGAGTATAAGACAAAAAAAGAGGCGGAAATTTTTCCGCCTCTAATTATGAAAAAAATAATATTAAAACAAACTTACTGTTTAATGACTTTTTGTACATATTGTTTGCATTTGATCAAATAGATGCCTGCAGACAAATTGCCTACATCAAAATGTGCTTGGTGGTTGTCCACGGTAGTGCTGTAAATCATTTTTCCTGTTATATCGAATAATTGTATCACTTCATTGTCATCGGCAGATGTTTGAATAGTGATGTGCTCATTAGCAGGATTAGGATATACATTGAAATAGTTGTCGGTAATATCTTCCACTGCCAAAGGTGTAAAGTCGGCAGAGTCCACCGTTGAGGAAAGGAAGCCGTATTCCACTTCTGAATAGTTGGTGAAATTGTTGTTGTTGGCAATCACTACATAAGTTTTTCCGGAAGTGTGGACAGGAATTTTGAAGGTTCCTTCAGAAACATATCCCATATTGTATTCTGCTTCAGGAGCGTTGCCGTTGGTTTTGAATTTGGCAATATTGTCTTCGGAAACAATATAGACACTTAAATTGGAATGAGTATTGGTTCTTTCGTAGAAAGTGGAATTTTGACTATCTTCCGCTTGTGTGCCTTTGGTGATATTGTTGGCTTTTAGTGTAATTTCCATACTCTTGTCGGTGTCAAAAGTTTCTTGCGAAGAGGTAACGGTATTTCTCTTGCTGGTAGCGGCACTCGGGAAAGAGTAGGCAAAACTATATGTTTTTCCTGCTTCAGCGGTGTATTCCACGCCATATTTATTGACAGTAAGACGATAAACACTGGTAGAGGTTGTAGGATAAGAGCCAAATTTAGGATGATAAATTCTCATATAATATTTTTTGGTGGCTCCTGCATGAATGCTGATTTGTCCTTGAGCGTCTGTCCAAAGATAGCCGGCACTCATAATATAAGGATTGGAAGCACCATATTGTATGTTGGTAGCATACAAATTGACTCTTGCTCCGTCAACAGGCTGTCCGTCAGGGTCGGTAATGGTGAAATTGAGTGTACACGGGCGACCTTCTGCATAATAGTCAGACATGTTGAACAAGGTGCCGCTCGGTTGATAGCCTTGTACCAAGGAACTGTTCCAACCGTAGTTGCCGTTAGGTTGCATGTTGGTCATACCCCAGTAATAAGGTCTGTTGGCTGAGCAGCCGCCACGGAAGAATTCAAAGTGATGCCAGATGGTATCTCCTCCATCGTGGATGGCAGCCCACACGTGGTCGTCACAGAGGTCGGCAACGTGGATACAAGGAATAAGTGCCGTACGGGCTGCTGCCACTACCAATAAAGCATCTTCGTGGCAATTGCCGACATGTTTCCAAGCAATGTGGTTGGGTTCGGTGGCACGATAGTCTTCGCTGCTTGTGACATCTTGCGGCACACAACGGGAAGCCCAGTTGCCCAAAACATTCAAAGCATCTTGTGAAGCACTGAAAGGACGGTTGAAAAGATAAATGGAAGTATTTTCACTCCATAAGTATTCCGGCATCTGCATCAATTCTCCTAAACGCGGAATGGAGTCAATACGAATGGTGTCGTAGTTGCCGGCGGCATCTACTATTTTGTAGCCCCAAGTGTTCACTTGTCCGTAGCCGCGATAGGCAGTGTCGGAAGTGTTGACAGCATTTTGATAGTCGTTCCAAAAATAATCTCTCCAAAAATATCCCCATGTACGATAACCGCTGATGGAGGTAAGATTGTCGGTAATGGCGAGAGGTTCTTGTTCTATTTTCGGCATGACAATATATTCATAATAATAATGTTTGTCGGCTTCTCTCCAAATATAGTTGCCACCTTGTTTGATGCGGTATTTGGTGGTGGTGTACCAATTGCCGGAGGTAGTATCTCCGTATTCCACCAATTGTACATATTTCAAGGAGTCGGCATAGGTATAAATTCTTGCTGCGTCCTCTACCAAGTAACTCCAATCGCCCGGCAAACGACTGTAAGAAAGTACTTCTATGGGCAAATAGGTGAGCACGTATGCCACTTCGTCCAAATATTTCAAAGGAGTGGTGTTCAACAAATTCACCATTTTGGTACGATAGGCGGAAGAGGTGACTTCAAGAAATTTGAAGCGAAGGTCGTATTGCAACCATTGTGGAGCACGACTGATAGCTTGTTCGATTTCACTGCTCAAAGTGGCAAAATGAGCGGTATCTTCTCTCACTACACCATTTTCAACGGCAAAAATCAAGGCTTGGCCGGGGGCTAAAATACGTTTTTTGTCCATAGTGGCCTTTTTGACAGGTTGAATATTCAGCAGAGAATGATATTCAGCAGGCTCCTGCATGTCGATGGCAGATATGTTATGATTGGCAACAATCGACGGATTGTAAATGCCGGGAATGCCATTGTCAAAATCAGCTTTGTTGATTTTAACACTTTGAGAATTAGCGTTTAAAAACAAAACGCAAGCACTTAATGCAATAATAATTTTTTTCATTTTTTCAAATTTAACTGTTGCAAATAACAAAATGCAAATGTACAAAAAATTTGTAAAACAACAAGCATAAATCAAGAATATTAGAAAAAAGAAAATTTTTTGATAAAAATGTTGGGGAATATTTGTCAATGGTAACTAAAAAGATGCTATCTTTGTAATTTGTTTCAAACAATAGGCATTATGAAATTTACAGTAGAAGAAATAGCCCGTGTGATAGACGGAAAAGTAGAAGGAAATCCTAAAGCCGTCATCAGCAAGTTTTCGAAAATAGAGGCAGGAGAAGAGGAAGGCTTGTCGTTTTTGGCCAATGCAAAATATACGCATTATATTTATGAAACCAAGGCGACAGCCGTGCTGGTCAGCAATGATTTTGTGCCGACAAAAGAAGTGCCGTGCACATTGATAAGAATAGACGATCCTTATTTGGCATTTGCCAAATTGATGACTTTTTATCAGCAAAAGACAGAAAAAGTCGGCATTTCAAAATTTGCTGCCATAGCAGAAGATGCACAAATAGGAAAAAATGTCTATATAGGCGATTTTGTTTCCATTGCATCTGGAGTTGTTATCGGTGACAATGTAAAAATATTTCCGCATTGCTATATAGGCGATCGTGTAAAAATCGGCAACAACACTACTTTGAATCCGGGTGTAAAAATACATCACGAATGCATCATCGGCAACAATTGCACCATGCATGCGGGTGCCATTATCGGAGCAGACGGATTTGGATTTGCCCCTCAAAGCGACAATCAATATATGAAGATACCTCAATTGGGCAATGTAGTTATAGAAGACAATGTTGACATAGGTGCCAACACTTGTGTGGACAGGTCCACCATGGGTTCAACGATTATCCACAAAGGAGTAAAATTGTGTAATTTTATCCAAGTTGCCCACAATTGTGAAATAGGAGAAAATACGGTCATGGCGGCACAATGCGGCATTGCCGGTTCTACCAAGATTGGCAAAAATTGTCTTTTTGGCGGGCAAGTAGGTGTTAATTGGCATTTGCATATCGGCGACAACGTACAAGTGGGAGCCCAAAGTGCTATCAGCCACAATGTTCCCGACAATGCAGTGTTGTTAGGTACGCCTGCCTTCAATGCAAAAGATTGTGTAAAATCTTTAACCATGTTTAAATATTTTCCAGCCTATGCATCTCGAATTAGTGAATTGGAGGCAGAAGTAAAGCAATTGAAGAAATTATTGGAAAAAGATGAAGAAAAATAACATCTTTGATGTTGAACAATTAAATTTTTCTTCCAACAAAGAACTTACTGACATGTTGTTGGAAAAGGACACTATTCGCATAGAAAGAATAGTTTCTTATGGTCAAACAACATCTTGGTATGATCAAACAGAAAACGAAATAGTGTTTTTGTTGCAAGGGATGGCAGAATTAGAATATGACAACGGGGCAACAGAAAAATTACAACAAGGCGATTGGGTGAATATTCCCGCTCATACCAAACACAGAGTGAGTTATACTTCCGAAAATCCCAAATGTATTTGGTTAGCTATTTTTTATTAAACTGCAATGAATTTAAGAGAGTTATTTTATAATCATGTAGCACAAACTTCCACCGAGCCGTTGGCAGTTACCATCAACAAGGCCAAGGGAGTGTATTTATACGGAGAAAAAGGGAAAAAATATTTAGATGTTATTTCCGGAGTGTCGGTCAGCAATGTAGGACACTGCCACCCGAAAGTTGTAAAAGCCATTCAGGAGCAGGCATCAAAGTATATGCACTTGATGGTTTATGGAGAAATAGTGCAGTCGCCACAAGTGCTGTTGGCAAAAGAATTGACAGATTTGCTACCTAAAACATTGAATTCGGTCTATTTTGTCAATTCGGGTTCAGAAGCCATAGAAGGTGCCATCAAACTGGCAAAGCGTTATACGGGAAAGAGTGAAATTTTGTCGTGTTACAATGCCTATCATGGTTGCACCAACGGTGCCATGAGTGTTATGGGTAGTGAAGATTTTGTAAAACATTTTCGTCCTTTAATGCCCGACTGCAATAAAATACATCATGGCAGCATGGAAGATTTAAAATACATTACTCCAAAGACTGCCGCTGTATTGATAGAAGTTACACAAGGAGAAGCCGGTGTAAGAACTGCCGGCAAAGCATATTGGAAGGCACTGCGGGAAAAATGTACACAGACGGGTGCCATGCTGATATTCGACGAAGTGCAGACAGGTTTTGGCCGTTCAGGCAGTATGTTTGCCTTTGAAACCATTGGTGTAAAACCGGATATCTTGGTCATTGCCAAGGCGATGGGAGGAGGCTTGCCATTGGGTGCCTTTGTATCGCAAAAGGAAATAATGAATTGTTTTACGGAAAATCCGGCATTAGGACATATTACCACCTTTGGCGGGCATCCGGTATGTTGTGCGGCAGGCTTGGCATCTTTGCGAATTATCAGAGATGAACAGCTATATAAAACCGTGGAAAACAAAGGAAAATTGTATATGTCGATATTGCCAAGCCTGCCGCATGTGCAAGAAGTTAGGCAGAGTGGTTTGATGATAGCGGTAGATTTTAAAGACAGGGACTTGAATTTCATGGTGGTGAAAAAATTATTGGAGGCAGGAATGCTGACAGATTGGTTTTTGTTTTGTGATACGGCATTGCGACTTTCCCCACCATTGATTATCAACGAAAAGGAAATAGAAAAGAGTTGTAAAATTTTAAAATCAGTTTTGAAAAAAATATAGAAAAAATCACAAAAAAAAGTTGTATTTTTGTCAATTTGAAAAAAGTTTAAATTTTAAATAAAAAATAAAAAAATGACTAAGGTAGATGTTTTATTAGGTCTGCAATGGGGAGATGAAGGAAAAGGTAAGATAGTAGATGTTTTGACGCCGCAATACGACATAATTGCTCGTTTTCAAGGAGGTCCGAATGCCGGACACACTCTGAATTTTGAAGGCAAAAAAATAGTTTTACATACTATTCCATCAGGAATTTTTAGAGAAAACAGTATCAATGTTATTGGTAATGGTGTAATAATAGACCCATATATTTTAATCAACACTGAAATAAGTGAGATTAAAGATATAACAGACGTAAAATCAAAACTTTATATATCAGAAAAAGCACATTTGATATTGCCGACACATAGAATGTTGGATTATGTGAATGAAAATTTGTTGGGAAAAAACAAAATAGGTTCCACTTTGAAAGGCATAGGACCCACTTATACCGATAAAGTAAATCGTTCCGGTGTGCGGGTGGGAGATATTCTGTTGCCCAATTTCAAAGAAAAATACAATATTTTACGCGACAGCCATCTGAAACAAATTGCTGCAAAAGGTTTTGACTACAATACTATAAAAATAGACGGCAAAAACTTGGCGGAATACGAACAGGCATGGTTTGCAGCAGTAGAAGAATTGAAATCTTACAAGATATGTGCAACCGAATATCTTATCAATAGAGCTTTGGCAGACGGCAAGACATTATTGGCAGAAGGTGCACAAGGTAGTTTGTTGGATGTGGAATTCGGTTCTTATCCGTTTGTTACCTCATCTAATACGATTACCGCCGGAGTTTGTTCGGGATTGGGAATCGCTCCGACCAAAATCGGCAAGGTATATGGTTTGTTCAAAGCCTATTGTACCCGTGTAGGAGAAGGTCCTTTCCCTACGGAATTGTTCGATGCAACAGGAGATTTGCTTCGTCAGAAAGGCGGTGAATTTGGCAGCACTACCGGACGTCCGAGAAGATGCGGCTGGTTGGATTTGCCGTTTTTGCGTTATGCCTGCATGTTGGATGGAGTTACGGAATTGATAATGATGAAAGCTGATGTATTGGACAATATGGAAGAATTAAAAGTTTGCACGGCTTACAATTACGATGGTAAAATCATAGAAGATATTCCTTTCGATCCAAAAGCCAACTTGGTGCCGCAATACCAAACCATGAAAGGTTGGAAGGAATTTTCCGGCAATGAAATTCCAATCCAAATGAAAGATTATATTGCCTTTGTAGAGCAATATGTCGGTTTGAAAGTAAAGATAGTTTCGGTAGGTCCGGACAGAAATCAAAATATAATGCTATAAGCGATGATAGAAGCCACCAACATTATAAAATCGTACGACAAGTTGCAGGTGTTGAAAAACATCAGTTTACAAGTTGCCAATGAGGAAATAGTGTGTTTGGTAGGGGCATCCGGTGCAGGAAAATCCACACTTTTGCATATTTTAGGCACTTTAGACAAACCCGATAGCGGCAAGGTGCTCATAGACGGAAAAGATGTGTTGGCAATGTCGGACAAAGCCTTGTCACAATATAGAAATCAACATATAGGATTTGTCTTTCAATTTCATCATCTTTTACCGGAATTTACGGCAATAGAAAATATATGCTTGCCGGCATTGATAGGAGGAAAGTCAAAAAAAGAAGCCGTAAAAGATGCGGAACATTTGTTGGATATTTTCAATTTAAAAGACAGGGCAACGCACAAGCCGTCTGAACTTTCCGGTGGCGAACAGCAAAGAATTGCCATAGCAAGAGCATTAATCAACAATCCTTCTGTGGTGTTTGCAGACGAGCCTTCCGGAAATTTGGATTCGCAAAATGCAGCAGAATTGCACCAATTGTTTGTAAAATTGAGAGATATTTTGCACCAAACTTTCGTTATCGTTACTCACAATCCTTCTTTGGTGGATGTTGCCGATAGAGTATTGCAGATAAAAGACGGAGTTATCATTTAACCACTTTTCAATTAGTCAACAGGACAATGTTTGGATTGAAAAAATTAGATGGATATATCATAAAGAAATTTCTAGGATCGTTTTTTCTAGTAATTTTCTTAATCATATTGGTGGTGATAGTGATTGATATATCTGAAAATATTCAAGATTTTTTAGACGGAAATGCACCGCTAAAAGACATTATTTTCGGCTACTATCTCAATTTTGTCCCCTATTTCGTCAATATGTTCAGCCCGTTATTTACTTTTGTAGCGGTGATATATTTTACATCTAAATTGTCTATCAATTCGGAACTGATTGCCATGCTTAATGCGGGCTTGAGTTTTTATAGGATTATGGTTCCCTATATTATTTCAGCGTTTTTGATAGGCATGCTTTCTTTTTATCTGACCAATTTTATGATTCCGCATGCTGCCAGAGGGATGATGGAATTTAAAGAAAAATATGTGTCCAGACAAGTGCGAAGCAAAGATATTGATACGCATATCAAACTCAACGATAGTACCTATGCCTATATTCACTATTGGGACAATGCCAACAATGTAGGTTATAATTTTTGGTACGAAGGTTTTAGTGATGACGGAGTAAGATACAAGTTGAGAGCCCAAACAATTATGTGGGATACTGTGAAAAACGATTGGATTTTGGGCGGCTATTCCAAAAGAACCATTAATGGACGAGACGAATATATAGAGGAAGGAGCTTGGACGGATACCAATTTGGCAGTGCAGGTAAGCGATTTTGTCTATGTAAAAGAAGGCATCAACTTGATGAATTTTAGAGAAATTCGTGATTTTATCGAGGAAGAAAAGGCAAAAGGTTCTTCTATGATAAAAAGTTACGAATTTGAAAAGCACCGCCGATTAGCATTCCCGTTTTCCACTATTATTCTTACCGTGATAGGCTTGTGTGTGTCAAGTAGAAAATCAAGGCAAGGTATGGGTTTGCATTTGTTGTTGGGATTGATTATAGCTTTTTCGTTTATCATGTTGATGCAAGTTACACAAATGTTTGCCATTTATGGAGGTTTTTCTCCCTTTTGGTCAGCATGGACACCTAACCTGTTGTTTGGAGCATTGAGTGTATTATTGATTAAATTAACTCCAAAGTAGAAGAAATGAAAAAGATAGTTGTTATATTAGTTCTTCTAATCGGGTATTTGTCCATGTTTTCACAAAACTTAACAAGAGTTGTGGAACAAGTGCAATTTTCGTATCCTAAAAAATGGAACATGCAGGTGTTGGAACCGGAGGTGAATATTTTTTATACGAAAAATATTGTGGAATTTCAATATAAAAACGCTTCTGTAAAAGTGTCTTGGTTTGACAATCCCTACGATTTAAGTCTGGATTTCGGAATTGAATTGTACAAGAAAAAATTACAGGAGCAAGGGATTTCTTATCGTTTGTTGTTGTTGGATTCTTTAAAAAATTTCCGCAAGTACAGCAAGGTAGAATATACCGGAATACAGCAAAAAAAGTATCAATCGTTGGAATTTTATCAAGAAGATGCAAAAATTTTCATCATAGAGCAAAGCGAAATCCCTCAAAATGATCAAATGTTTTGGAAAGATAAAAACAATTTTATCTTTATTTTGCCCAAAGAAGAAACAATTGAAAAACAAGATGTTGAACCAACTGAAATTGCCGAAACAACCATAGTGGAACCCATAAGCGTTGAAGAACCTTCCAAGGAAACAGAATCGGAAAAAGAGAATTCTTTGCAGATAAAAACCGACAATGAATTGTTGGTGAAAACCGAAGAGGTGGCAGATGTAGTAGATGTTACGGAGAACAATCCGGAAACGGACATTTGCGATGAGGACACATCAACTATCCCCTCACCAAAGGAAAATCCTTTTGCAGAAACTATAGAGGAAGAACCTATAATGGAATACTTCCAAGACACACTTCCGCCAATTGTTGAGGTAAAAGAGGAAGAAGAGGAACCTATAGCAACCATAGCAATCACAGAAGAAAACATAGTGACCATAGAACCCCAAGAAGAACCAAGCCTTATAGTCGTAGCCGAAAAGATAGAAGAAGAACCCATATTGGAATACTCCCAAGATACAATTCCTTCAATAGTTGAGATAAAGGAGAAAGAGGAAGAAACTATAGCAACCATAGCAATCACAGAAGAAAACATAGTGACTATAGAACCGATAGAAGAACCAAGCCTTACAGTCGTAGCTGAAAAGATAGAAGAAGAACCAATATTGGAATACTCTCAAGATACAATTCCTTCAATAGTTGAGATAAAGGAGAAAAAGGAAGAAACTATCCCAACCATAGCAATCACAGAAGAAAATATAGTAACCATAGAGCCGATAAAAGAGCCGAGTATTATAGTCGTAGCCGAAAAGATAGAGGAAGAACCAATATTGGAATATTCCCAAGATACTGTTCCTTCAATAGTTGAGGTAATAGATATAGCCGAACCCATACCCACCATGGATACCACGGGAGAATCCATAGTGAAAGTAGAGCCGCAAGAAGAGCTCAACTTTACAGAAGTGGACAATGCGGAGACAGAGTCGCAAAAAAGCGAGGAAGTGGCAGGGAAAATAGGACTTTGTAGCAATGTAACCTATTTTTATCCAATTGATTGGGAATTGGTGTCACAAAGAAATGTTACCCCCAATACGTGGGAGGTAATACTACAATCCGGCAAGGAAGAATATATCATCATTCAAGAAGATGCTTCTTTTACGGAACAATCTTTATTGGAAAAAGAAAATTTGATGGTGAACAATATCAAAGGAATAGTATTTGATACAAAAATAGATTCTTTGCAACAAGACCAACATCGCTTTTTTTATAAAAAATTCTATTTGAACAGGTTATGCGGGGCGTTGGTGTTGGAACAATCGGAAAGAGATGCTTTTTTGGTCACCATTCAATCGTTTGATACGGTGGATTTGACATCCTCGTCGTATAATTATATTTTGAATCATTTAAATGAAAATAAGCCTAAAGCAGGTAGTCATCGCACCGAAGTGGGAGATATTTCTTTTGTTTTGCCTTCCGGATATATGGTTAGTGACACAATAGTGGAAAAGGAGCAGACGTATTTTAAAATATTGTCACCGGAATTGGGAACGGCAAGTATTCTTTTTCATGTTTATGACAAAGATTGCAATTTGGTTCGCTTGCTCAATCTCCATCAAATGCAACAAAAGAACATGTTTACGGCATTTGAAAAAATAGCCGTCAGCAAAACTGCGGAAGTAATGATGTTGTATTATACCTCCAGCAACGAAATGGCAACTTACGGCGTAACGGTTTGCATGCGTTACAAGGGAAAAACGTTTTTGATAGATGTTTTCACCAACGCATTGAACGATACCTTTTTTGACAGCAATCATTTGATGAATTTGTTAAATAGTATAGATGTAAAATCTTAAAAAATTATATGTTGGTAATATGCAGAATTTGTTGAAATTTTTGATTCGGATAATAGACATCATACTTTATTTAATATTAGTATTTGTATGTATCTTCTTTATTTATAAAACGAGTGCCTACCGGCAATGGGCTTTGAATGGTTTTAGCAAAGAAGTTTGCGGGCCCTTGTTGCGTTTGCAATCCAATATAGAGCAATATACCAGTTTAAAGCAGGAAAATGTCGATTTGTTGGCACAAAATGAACAGTTGATGAGTATGATAGCTCATCAAAATATGGATATGGCAAACGATTTGGAAGATTCGACCATGTATGATTTTATCCATGCCAGAGTGATAGAAAATACCATTTCCAAACGCAACAATGTTATCATTTTGAACAAAGGCAGCAAGTCCGGCATTCAACCCGATATGGGTGTTATTTCTCCGCAAGGAATTGTCGGAATTGTAAAAGATGTGTCTCCCAATTTTTCAATAGTATTGTCATTGTTGAATGAAAATTTCAGTGTTTCCGCCAAAGACAAACGAACCGAAACGGTCGGCATGATTACTTGGAACGGGAAAAATTATAAATATGCACAATTGGAAAATTTAATCAATATAGAAGATGTTCGTGTGGGGGATACAGTAGTAACACAATATTCTATGTTGTATCCCATGGAATATCCAGTCGGAGTGATTGCCGCCGGCACAAGCAGCAAGGCAGTCGGCGGATATTTTATTCTGCAAGTGGAATTGTTTCAAAATTTTTCTAGGTTAGACAATGTTTATGTAGTAAAAAGCCGTTTCCTCAATGAAATGAAGGCACTACAAGAAAGGAGTAAGGATGAATAATGTTTATGTAAAACATACGGTAGCATTCATTTTGCTTTATGTGGCACAGATATTTCTTTTAGACAAAGTGGCACTTTGGGGATTTGTTACCCCCATGATTTATATTTTGTTTATTCTTTCTTTGCCGTTTGACACTCCTAATTGGCTGATGGTGGTATTAGGGTTTGCTGCAGGATTGATAATGGATAGTTTTACGGGAAGTTTGGGGATGCATGCTTTGTCATTGATGACCATTGCCTTTATGAGAAAATGGGTGATAACTGTTATTCCTTTTTATGGCGAAAAAGAACCTCATCTGCAGCCGAAATTGTATGACATGAAATTTGTTTGGTATTTGCAATATACTTTTCTACTCACTTTGATACATCATGCCATCTATTATTTTGTAGATGCCATGTCGCTGAAACATTTCGGACACACCTTGTGGGTGATATTGGTCAACACCTTGTTTACCGTTATCGCCATTTTTATAGTTCAAGCAATTTTTTACAAACCGTCTAAACGTTATTAATATGGATATTGTTAGTTTTTTAGTACATCTGCTTCTGGCAACAGCCGTAGGCGTGATTATAGGAATAGAACGCGAATGGCGTTTGCGGAGTGCAGGCTTGTTGACCAATACTTTGGTCGCCATAGGTGCCGCCGTGTATGTGATGGCAGGAACAACCCTTACTACCAATACCACCGGAGATCCTTCCAGAGTTTTGGGGCAAATTGTGGCAGGCGTAGGCTTTTTGGGTGCCGGTGTGATTATGCGGGACGGTTTTAACATACACGGACTGAATTCCGCCGCCACCATTTGGTGCTCTGCCGCTGTCGGCTCTTTGGTCGGATTGGATTTGTATGCCGCCGCTTTTATCGCCGCCGGCATCATTGTCAGTTCCAATTTGTGCATAAGGTGGTTAGCCGATTGGATTAACAAATTGGCCATGAAAAAACAAGATGTGTACAACAGCGTGATGTTTCACTTCTTTCTCAACGAAAACCATGAAAAATTGTTCCGGCAGCATTTAATGGAAACTTTGGCAAAATATCCTAACATAACGCTGAAATCCTTTTATGCCAAAGAAAACATTTCCCGCTCTTCGGAAAGAGAATTGGTATGTGAAGTAAATTGCCCGAAGAAATTAAACAGCGACCTGCAAAAATTCAAAGAAATTATTTTCGCTCACCCCGATTTGATAAAAATAAAACAAGACAATGAAATCAAAATGGTATAAATCAATCTTATATTTATCAGCAGTTGCTGTTTTGGGATATGGTGTATTGTCGGCTTGTGCCACAAACAAGAAGACCAAATCAAAAGCAGATTTTTCCTCCGTTGTCGGTAAGGAATGGAGGGCAAAATCCATAGCAGGAACCGCTATCACCGAAACATGGCCTACTTTGAAATTTTCGGAAGAAAAATTGAGCGGACAAACCACCTGCAACCGTATGTCGGCAAGCTATCATGCGGAAGGGGAAAATATTACTATAGGAAACATCAAGGCGACAAAAATGCTTTGTGAAAATAGAACAGTGGAAGAAAATTATTTAAATGCCTTGTCACAAGTAAAAAAATGGTCGGTAAAACGGAGGCAACTATATTTGCTCGATGCTGACGGAAAAGAATTGCTCGTTTTTTCGGAAATTAAGCATTGATTTGTTGAATTTAGGTCAATGAAATTTGCATTTGTGACTTGAATGTAGATTAATATGAAAAATATTGTAAATGTAATTATTATTTTGATTTTTTTATTTCAAGTGGGCTGTGAACATGGAATTAAAGAATCCGATTTAAAAATTCCATACCAAACTTTTAATGTTGATTCCACTACTACAATTTATACATTCATGATGGATATTTGGCGTGAAGAGGGATATATAATGTGTAAAAATGCTGATACCACTTATATATCAAGACTTGATACAGATCCAGTAATACCAATTATCAAATCTGTTTCCAATGATACAATTTATTTAGCATATTATTGCGATAAAATGTATGGTGAAATTGACACGACAATTATTTGCAAATCCATTTGGGAATGGGCCCAAAAAGTTGGTAAGTATGAGATAATTCAGCAAAGATATTATTGTTTGAATGGCAGTGGTGGTTTAACAATAGACACTGTTGACCGCATATTTAGAAGCAGAGATTCTATTATTGCTTATTCTGGTACTCAAAGAATAATGTCAGCTTCTATCAATGATGTTTATACTGAACGTAGGTATAATGGGTATTATTTAAGTGTTTTCAGAATAGATACTGCCCAATTGTTGCAAAGATGGACATCTTATTATGTTTTGGATGGTGAAAAAATTTTGGTCTTCCATCCATAAATTTGGACAATAGTCATGAACAAAAAATATACTATCTTTGCAAAATGAAAAATAGTAGTAACAACAAAGTCTTGCATCTATCACTGACTGACAATCAGGCAGGTACTTCTTTGTTTTATTACCACACCAACTACATTGGCAGCATAGAAAAAATAACCAATACAGCAGGAGAAATTGTGGACAGCATGTCCTATACGCCTTTTGGACAAAGAAGATTGTAAACATCCCCTTTTTGTAAGCATCCTCTTTTTAGGACAATTCTAAATTGTGTACCTCTTATACTTTTTACACGGTATCCGACAGAAATAATAACATCCAAATTATAATATCGTGTAAGATAGTTTTTACCATCAAGGGCAGTTGTCAAGTATTCCCTGACAGTTGAAATCGGAGATAATTCATTTTCTTTAAAGATATTGCTGATATAAAAACAGATATTCCTATTATTTGTTCTCCAATACGTCCAAGTGGGGAAAATACAAAATTCCGCTGTCTGATGTTATTTTGACAATTGTTTTTCCAAATCAGCTTTTAGTTTGTGATATTTTTTTATCTCCGCTTCATTTCTAGAAAACAACGAACTTTCAAGATTTTCAAGAACTTCAAGCATTAATGATACCGCATTGTAACGGATAACCATTAAGTTGTTGGGTTTTACGGCGTTTTCGCAAACGTCTAAACATTCTTTCAATAATTTTTTGATAGTTTCTTCATCCCTAGTGGTTTCTTCATCTTCATCATAATCATATTCAATAATGGCTTTGTGCAGATAGCAGATTGCGATATCTTTTTCTACATATTTCTTGTTTTCATTCTTATAAAAAGGTAACAAGATAGTCAAAGCGGTATCATAATGTGAGGAAGCCCTGTATTCGTAATCCATTTTGAGGTATAATAATCCCAATAGTTTGTGATTAGTTCCGAGAGCGATTCGCAATGCGTCATTGGTGTCTATTTTGCTCAGTTCAGCCACAATTTCCTTTCGCAGAACAAGGGCTTCGTTAAACCATTGATTGTTGTTGGTGGAATCCTCCATTTCCTCATAGCACGAGGCTAATTCATTTTTGATGTCAAGGTCGTAACTCTTGTAATTGACAGGATTTTTTTTGGAAAATAGTTTGTGATTTAACTCCTTGCACTGAATAAGATAATCTACAGCCTGTTCCAAAGAATCCATTTGACGATAATTTTTACCCAACTGATAGAGCAAACGAATATATTTTATATCCTTTGGTTCTCCATAATTCTCTAAAAAATCCTTGCCTTCTTTGACCATTTGGTAAAAACGAACGGCATCGTAATACCAACCCATTTTGACGGAAATGTCACCGAGCAGGGCAGCGGTATTGATGTATGTGTGATAATGATCAGAATCTATATATTTCGTGGAATCACAATAGGGCAGATAGTTATATAGGCTTGAAATGTAGCCTTTAAGATTTTCTGTATTGGAATGGTATTCAATTAGAATGCTTTTCAATGTTTCATATTTCTGACTTACTTCATTTAGAGGATACCGGTCGTATAGTTTTTCTGCTTTTAACATCTCTTCCATGGATTTTTCTTCCTGTTCGAAATAATAGAATACGAGAGCCTTGTTAAAATGCATTTCACCCCATGCTCCGTAAAAAGTGGTGTCTCCGGATTTTTGAGCCGTTTTGAATTCTTTTTCAGATTTGTCGAAATACTTCATGGCTGTCTTGTAGTCTTCTTGCATGGAAAATACGTCCCCTTGAAAATGGTAGGCAATAGCTTTGTTGATAGTTTGGGCAGTCTGCAACTTGGCGGACAGTTTGGGGTAATCCACCACCTGCTGGTAACAGTCAAATGCCTCTTTTATTTGTTTTTGTTGCAAGTAGGCATCTCCTTTCTGCAGCAAAGCCGTCATGATTTCCAAATGGGCGGAATCGTTGGTGGAGCATAGTCTCCGATAATAATTGATAGCCTCATCATAAGAGGTAATAGATTGAGCAAACAAGTTATTTTTATATAAATATTCCGATTCGATATGGAAATAGTTTGCTTTTTCTTGAATGCTATCCTTGTGAAGCAGCCGTGACTTTTTTTCCAACAATTCATGAGTATAGGAGTCGATATTTTTTACAAAATATTCGTTTCCGGTATAGTAACAAATTGTTTTTCCTATTGAATTGTCGTCCAAGACCCATTCATACATGTAGGGATAGATAACTTCGCAAGGGGCAAGAGCTTCCTTGTAGGCATTGTAATAGAAAGAGACGCTATCAGGATGGGAATGCAGGAAAAGACATCCTTTAAACAGCATGCTCTTGTTGGATAATTGCTGTGGTAGCATAATTTCCGGCATAAGTTCTTTTAATTTCGGCAAGAGAGCATCCATTGTACTGATGCGGGCGAAAGAGATGCTATCGTAGTTGTGCAGTACATTTTTCAATGTATAGAAATAGAGAATGAGGTTTTCCAGTGAAGGTCTATTCTGATAAATCTCCGAAGCTAAACGAACCTGCGTGTCCTTCAGTTTTTTCATAATGGGGAAAAGAGAGTCGTTGTTATCGGGCAAAACCATCAGATCCTGCAGGGTAAAAAACATTCTTTTTTTATAAGAAAATTCTGAATAATATTCATTTTTATCTGTCTGAAAAAGATTCTCATAGGCGGTGTCTAATTGCGACAAAGCATGAAGAGTATCTCCTATATTGAAATATTCGGCGGCTGTGGCAGCTCGCGTTTTTGCAAGGGCTATTTTGAATTTTGGGAAAGAATCCTGTATCAATTGTGTCATTCCCAAGTTTTCTTCAATAAGTGTTTCTTCTGGATTTTCATCTGCTGACGACTTGTAATAGCGGGATACAAGCTGTTTCATCCAAGGATCTTGGCAACTATCCTTGGCATATTGCTTGATTTTTTCCACCTCTTCTCCCTGTATTTCCTCATTTAAACAATTCATGTAATCAATGAGCAAGGGAGTATTGTTTTTAAACCCGTTGTCAAGCAAAAATTTGTAATAATCGCTTGCAGGCGTGGTGTCTTTCATGACATCCCTTATGGTAAGATAATAAAAAATCCTTTGCAGGTTAATATCACTATTATCATTGGCAACAATCTGAGATTTTGCTAATTCCAAGCATTGCTTGAGGTCCCCTTGTGACAAGGCCTGCTCACATTCTCTGCGGATGTCACTATTGATGTAATACATGCTGAATTTATTGATTTCGGAAACGATGTCGTGCAAGTATTTGCCCCAATTATAGAGATTAGCGGAAATAATCTCATTGAGATAATCAAGAGTCTTTTCAGGATTTTTGTCCATTTCTTTATTGATTGTATCAACATAGTTAAGATAATCGTTACGATATATATGGGCAAAAAGAGAGTCAAATATACGGTCGCGTTCTGCATAATAAAGGTCTGCCCGCATCATGTACCAAACCATGGTGTCTTTGTTCAACAGTTTCGCTGAGAAACGGCTTTTCCAATTCGGACTTAAATCAACATATTCAGGAAATTTTAAAATTAAATAGTTATTTTCAATAAAATCTCCATAGTGCTTGTCAGCAAAAACGAGGACTGCTATGCCTTTGGCATTGGTGACGGCAGTCTGTTTTTCAAAATTGATTTGAACCCCTGAAAGAGGTTTGCCTGTTTCGTAATCCACAACTTTGTAATGTTGTTTGACTTGTGCTAAAGATATGTTGGCGGCTAATACCAATGCCACAATAAGCATTATTATGTTCTTTGTCTTCATCGTTATTTTTAATATGTTCATCTCTTATTGTTACTAATATTTCCTTTTGTCGTAGTTTTTGACAGCAAAAATCTCTTTAAAATTATCTAAATCACAATAAAATTGATTTTTAATCCGCAAAGATACAAAAAAATTATCTAAAACAGATTTACAAAGCAAAAATTATTTTTAGCAAGAAAAGGATAGAGGAGTACTTTAATATAACGAGAAAACGCTAATAATAGAGGAGGTTGCTTTGAATACTTTTAAAAACTTTGTATAAATTATTTGTTGATACAAAAATAAAGTTAATTTGTCCGTAATCTTTATTTAAGTTTACTGATAATTTCATCGGCATCGAATTGCATTTTACAAAAAGCAAACCACCGTTTCCCCAAATCTTTGATGGATGCTCCAATGTGGTAAACATCTTGGTCAATAATCAAGAATCTGTCATGGGACTTTGCAAATTGATGCACTGTAATCGGTGCGAATTGTTCATTGTGTTTTTCAATGGCAACAGCAAACGAAGGAGAAATGTTCTGTGTGTAAATTGTTGCAGATACCTTTTGTGCTCTTTCTGCCAAGCGTAGAAGAACCGTATCGTCAACATAATTATCTATCAGCACAATTCGTTTTTTTGCAGAACGCACCAAGCGGTTGATAAATTCAAAAGGTTCCAACATTTGTCCATCGTAGAATATTCCTTCCACAGGTGGCAGAGATGTACGGACAAAGAAGTCAATTTTTTCCGAGTGTTCACTAAGCGTTTTTTGCTGTTTTTTCAACTGACTTTCAACTTTCATGAGTCTATAGTTGAGCGAGTATCCTTTTAAAAGATAATCTTTTAATATTTGGTTTGCCCAAATTCTAAATTGTGTACCTCTTATACTTTTTACACGATATCCGACAGAAATAATCACATCCAAATTATAATATCGTGTAAGATAGTTTTTACCATCAAGGGCAGTTGTCAAGTATTCCTTGACAACTGAATTTCTATCTAATTCTCTTTCCTTAAAAATGTTGTTAATATGCAGACTGATATTCTGTTTTGTGGTTTCAAAAAGAATAGTCATCTGTGCTTGTGTCAGCCATACGGTTTCTTCCTCAAGCTTTACTTCAAGTTTAATATCTTCATTCAGTTGGTATAATATGATTTCGTTATGGTTGGTCATAAGTGGCAGTGTTATTTTCTATTTATGTTTTCACACTGCAAAGATACAAAAAAATTTTTCAAAAAATACCAAACTAATATTTTTTTGTCCGTTTTTGTTTCCATAAAAAAAGAAAACAGACGGGCATTGTTAGTTTTTATGGTTTAAAGGATTTTTATATAGGTTGCTTATTATTTTTTATAGGCACAACCTGTCATTCTTATCTTTTTTTGTTGTAAATTTGCAATTTTGATTGTAAAAGCAAATATTTTTGTTTAAAAATATCACCATGGAATATAATTTTAGAGAAATAGAGAAAAAATGGCAGTCGCAGTGGGAGCAAGACCATATCTACCATGCCGAAAATACATCCGACAAACCCAAATATTATGTTTTAAGCATGTTTCCCTATCCTTCGGGAGCGGGTTTGCATGTAGGGCATCCCTTAGGATATATTGCCGGAGACATCTATGCCCGTTACAAACGGTTGAAAGGATACAATGTCTTGCATCCTATGGGCTACGATGCCTACGGTTTGCCGGCAGAGCAATATGCCATACAAACAGGACAGCATCCTGCTGTTACCACTCAGACCAATATCAAACGCTACCGCAGCCAATTGGACAAATTGGGGCTCTCTTTTGACTGGGACAGGGAGGTGCGTACCTGTGAGCCATCCTATTATAAATGGACACAATGGGCTTTTATTCAGCTTTTTAACCATTATTATTGCAATAAAGCAAAAAAAGCCCTGCCGATAGAAGGGCTTGTCAAGGAATTTTCTGCCCACGGCACGGAAAACATTGACGCGGCCTGCAGCGAACCTTTGCTATTTACCGCTGAGGAATGGAACGGCAAATCGGAAAAGGAGCAGCAGCAAATATTGATGAATTATCGTTTGGCCTATTTATCCTATGCCATGGTAAATTGGTGTCCGAAGTTAGGCACCGTGTTAGCCAACGACGAGGTGATAAACGGGGTGTCGGTACGCGGAGGCTATCCGGTGGAAAGAAAATTGATGCAGCAATGGTCCTTGCGTATCACCGCCTATGCACAGCGTTTGTTGGACGGCTTGGAAGATTTGTGCTGGTCGGATTCCATCAAAGAAGTGCAACGCAATTGGATAGGACGCAGCCAAGGTGCTTCTGTATTTTTCCCTTTGGAAAACGGCAGCCGCTCTTTTGAAATCTTCACCACTCGTCCCGATACCATCTACGGAGTAAGTTTTATGGTGTTGTGTCCCGAACATGAGTTGATAAATGAAATCACCACCGCCGAACAAAAAGAGGAGGTGGAAAAATATGTTACTTGGGCAAAAAACCGTTCCGAAAGGGAAAGACAGTCGGAAGTGAAAACGGTCAGCGGTGTTTTCACCGGTGCCTATGCCGTAAATCCTATTAACAACACACGCATTCCGATATGGATATCCGACTATGTGTTAGCCGGTTACGGAACAGGAGCCATTATGGCGGTGCCCGCCCACGACAGCCGGGATTTCGCCTTTGCCCGTCATTTTAATTTGCCGATAGTGCAGGTGGTGGTTCCCAACGGAGAACAACCGGAAGACACCTCCACATGGACACAAAGCAAAGATTCCAAAGAAGGATATTGTATCAATTCCGACATTTTGAACGGCTTGCAAGTGAAGGAGGCGATAGAAAAAATGCTGGCACACATAGAAAACCTGCATGTAGGAAGTAGAAAAATCAACTACCGTTTGCGGGATGCCATTTTCAGCCGCCAGCGCTATTGGGGGGAACCTTTCCCTATCTATTACAAAGACGGCATTCCTTATCCTGTGGACGAAAGCGACCTGCCGCTGCTGTTGCCCGAAATAGACAAATATCTGCCGACAGAAACGGGAGAACCTCCTTTGGCACGTGCCAAAAACTGGACATACAAAGGCTATCCTTTGGATTATAACACCATGCCGGGCTTTGCCGGCAGCAATGCCTATTATTTACGCTATATGAATCCTCATTGCGATACGGCTTATATCGACCCGCAGGCAAATGCCTATTGGCAGAATGTGGATCTCTATATCGGCGGCTCCGAACATGCCACCGGACATTTGCTCTATTCCCGCATGTGGAACAAATTCTTGTTTGACTTGGGTTTGGTGGTCAAAGACGAACCTTTCCAAAAATTAGTCAACCAAGGAATGATACAGGGAAGGTCCAACTTTGTGTATAGAATCAAGGGTACCAACACTTTTGTCTCCCTGCATTTAAAACAAAACTACCAAGTGGACCCCATCCATGTAGATATTAACATTGTTGACAATGATGTGCTTGATATAGAAGCGTTTAAAAAATGGCATCCCGATTTTGCCAATGCCGAATTTATTTTGGAAAACGACAAATATATCTGTGGATACGAAATAGAAAAAATGTCCAAATCGATGTACAATGTGCAAAATCCGGATGATTTGGTGGAAAAATACGGTGCCGATACGCTCCGCATGTACGAAATGTTTTTGGGACCTTTGGAGCAGTCCAAGCCGTGGGATACCAAAGGCATAGAAGGGGTGTTCCGTTTTATGCACAAGTTTTGGAAACTCTTCCACAATGCCCAATACAGTTTTGTCGTAAGCGAAGAAGAACCGACAGCGCAGGAATGGAAAATTTTGCACAAAACCATCAAAAAGGTGCAGGAGGACATAGAACGTTTGTCCTACAACACCGCTGTGAGTGCTTTTATGATTTGTGTCAACGAATTGACGGATATCAAATGCAACAAGAAAGCCGTTTTGGAACCTTTGACCATATTGATGGCTTCTTTTGCCCCTCATGTCTGCGAAGAAATATGGCATTTGCTGGGACATACCGACAGTGTCAACTATGCCCGTTTTCCGGAGGTGGAAGAAAAATATTTGGTGGAAAATTCGTTCAACTATCCGATTTCTTTCAACGGCAAAACACGGTTTATGATGGAATTGCCCGCCGACATGGCACCTGCCGAAATAGAAAAAACCGTTTTGGCTTCTGCGGAAGCTCAAAAATGGACGGACGGCAAGACTGTCAAAAAAGTGATAGTGGTGCCCAAGAAAATAGTGAATATAGTGGTTGTATAAGAAAATGCCGCTTATGCGGCATTTTTTCTTTAACTATTATTGCGATTCCTTTCATACGATATTGCAACATAGGTTCCATCCGATTTTTTCCACGCTACTATTTCTTTTCCTTTAGCAACTTCCCTTTCTATAAACTCCAACCATTTTGTTTTATTTTTTGTTTTGATTATATCACACACCACATCCCCTTGCGGATTATCCAAACTGAAAGGAAGATCGTTCAAATAACTGCTCGTCGGTGATACATTACCATAATATATCATATTTCCTTCTTTTGTTATTATCCAGTATATATTGCATATTTCCAGCCCGTTATCATCCATGGGACATAGTAAAAAACTCAACATATAAGCATCTGTATCCGCAATGGCATAAGCAAAAGGATAATCGTCAGGCGATAAGGCTATCGGGTAATTTTCAATTACTTCCGTTCCATCTGATTTTTGCTGTTTATCACTCTGATTTATTGCTACTTCTTCAGTATTAATTGATTTTTTTTGGCAGGCAACAAAAACTAAACCTGCAACTACGAATGCTGCTACAGCAGCTAAAAAAATTTTTTTCATATCTCAATTATTTTTTATGTTATTTTTTTCGCTGCCATGAAAAGGTGGCAGCCTCCTTTTTCTTTCACATGCAGTTCAAACTGCTTTCGACACAAAGAACGGAAAAGAAAATCCCTTTGCTGCATAAAAGCATTCAGGTTTTGCGGGTCATGCCGCTACTGCCACCGTGCCCGGACAATAGCAGCGGGCACTTGGGCACCTTCATCTTGCATAAATACCATACTTCATGGCGTAGGTGGAACAAATGTTCACTAACTAAATTTTGCTTTTCAATATCATGAAAAGAGCTAAAAGAATCTGTTTCTTTGCGATTTTCTTCTATAAATACAAGACTGAACGGAATGCCTAAACTCCGCCATATCCATTGAAAAACTTGTACTAATTCCTTTTTAAATTTTCTTTTCATGATACTTAAATATTTCACTTTGCAAATATACAAAAAAAATTAATAAAAAGGATTTATTTTGAAAAAAATTTTTTAACAGCAAAAAAATACTTGCATTTATTTGTTGAATTTAGGTATAAAAAAAAATGATATTTTTGCAATTTTAGATCAATCAGATATAACAATGAAAAAGTGGATTTTAGTAAGTGTAATAGCTTTGAGTTTTATTTATTGTAAAGCAGCCTATTTACAAGATGTTCCGACTCGCTTGGTACAACCGAATGGCAAAATAATCAATTGTTTCATTACAGGAGACGAATTTTATCGTTATGTACATGATTCATTGGGATATACTATTGTAAAAAATCCACAGACAAACTATTATGTATATGCTTTACCGGCAGCCGATAGCCTTACTTATTCATCTTATGTAGTAGGCGAAGTAGATCCTTCCACACTGGGTTTGCCATTGCATGTGAGGTGGTCGGCAGAAAAAATATTAGCCAAACGCAAAGCATGGGAAGCCGAATATGCTCTTCATCAAACACAGAAATCGCAAAAAAGCAATAATAGGGGAGTGATGAATAATTTGGTGATATTCATATCTTTTGCCGATGACACCGCTTTTACCTACACCGATTATCCCACAGAATGTTCAAAATTTAATGACTCTTCCTCCGCCACAGCCGTATCGGTATATAATTATTATCGCACGGTTTCGTATGGACAATTTTATTTGCTTACACATTTTTTCCCTGTTCAATCGGATACAACGGTGATATCGTATCATGATATATATAATCGTGCCTATTATTCTCCTTACGATGCTTATACCAATCCACAAGGTTATACCACTTCCAACGAACGTACAACCAGAGAACACATGTTGTTGCATAGGGCAGTGGAGGCAGTAAAATCTCAAATTCCTTCCAACTTAAATTTAGATTATGACAATGACGGAATGGTGGATAATATTGCATTTATCATCAATGGTACTACAGATGGATGGAATGAGTTGTTGTGGCCACATCGCTGGTCGTTGTACACTTCTGAAGCCGTTACTTATATCAACAATTTAAAGGTTTACGATTACAATTTTTTGATAGAAAGCGACAACACCGTAGGTGTAATTACGCACGAACTTATGCATACATTGGGGGCTCCCGATTTGTATCATTATTCCAACACCGATATCACCCCCGTAGGAAAATGGGATTTGATGGCTTCCACCAATAGAGGTAAACCCCAAGGAATGGGTGCGTATGTAAAATACAAATACGGAAAGTGGATAGATGCACCCATCACTATTACTCAGCCGGGAACATATACCTTGTATCCCGCCAATGGTACCACTACTGATAAAATTGCTTATCAAATACCTATTCCCGGTAGCGATGAGTATTTTGTATTGGAATATCGTAGAGCTTTATACAATAGTTTTGACTCTCCATTGAATGGTTCCGGTATATTGATATATCGCATCAATCCTAATTTTCATGGCAATAGTGATTACGACGGTTTAACTAAATTTGACGAAATTTATCTCTATCGCCCCAATGGTACTCCTACTAACAATGGAAATTTAGATAGAGCACATTTTAATGCCGTATCGGGAAGAGACAATATATCGGGTTATTCCAACCCTTATCTATTTCTTAGTAATGGGACTATCGTCACCAAAATGATAATTAATAGTATTACCAATGCAGAAGATAGCATCCAATTTTCATTCTTTGACAATATAACCCGTGTAACGGTGAATAAAACCAAAATTCAACTCTCTTCTGATTTAGGAGAAAAAGCCACTGACACGATAACGGTATCAGCAACCGGACACTGGACTATTCAAAATGCCGATACTTCTTGGCTGCAGTTCAGCACATTGTCAGGAGATAGCGGTGTAAGTTATGTATATATATCTGCCAAATATAGAAACTATATTCATAGTCCCTTAAGAACTTCTATCAACTTTGCTTCTCTTTACAATTCTGTTCAGGTAAGCATTCAACAAGAAGCAGCTGCTATACTTGAGTGCGGTGAATGCTATTCCAATATGGGAGCTGCTGACAGCATTCAAAATGAAATATTACCCGACAACCTACCAGCAATAGGAGAATCGTTCGCATTGACCGACACTGTCGTTTCCGATAGTATATCCATCTACTTTGGAGATATGACTGCTATCAATGAAAATGACTCTGTAAAAGTTGAAATATGGGATAACTCTAATGGTTTAAAACCGGTAAACCGTAAGCGCACCATACTTATACCCGTAAAAGAGATAAAAAGTAATTCATGGCATAGCATTCATCTTAGTATGCCTGTCGTATTGACAGGCTCATTTACAATAGTTTATTATACCCACACTATCAGCAAGGATGGTGAGGGACAAGCCATTCCATTTATTACTGCTGACCACACCGGCAAATTGGATGTATATGGCACATTGTTACAAAAACGAAACTATGTATGGCAAACATTAAAAGAAACGGCTCTTAACGGCAAACGAACAGCCAGTGCTGCGATAGCAGTATACCTTTGTCCGCAGTCATCATCTGATACTTATTTAAAGGTTACCCCAATGTCATTGACGATGAGTAGCAAAAAAAATGATGAGGCTGTCATTAGTATTGCTACCGACACTACTTGGCAAGTATGTTATATGCCCCAATGGCTCAAAGCATCGGATTTTAGTGGAAACGGCACCTCTTTGCTGACTTTAACCACTACGGAAGACAACAATTTAGGGGTACAAAAAGACACAATATGCATACGAATTAAAAATCATGTCAGATATGTTCAAGTAACTCGTAATCCTTTGACTATTTATGTGGATAAGCCTACATTGGAATTAGATTATTTGCAAAGTTCTTTAGATAGTTTCAAAGTCATTACATCCTTTGAAAATGATTGGAACATGAGCACAAGCCAACTATTTACATTACAATACGATACCAATTTAGGAACGCAAGTCATAAAGGTAATTCCTAAACAAACCAACACTTCAGGTGGGGAAATAGAAGAAACTATCTATATCTACAATCAAGTTGATACCACATTTATTCTTATCAAACAAAAAGACAAATCTAACAATGTTAGCGAAGCGGAATTTTTCGATTGCAAAGTATATCCAAATCCCGCCAATCAAATATTGAATATTCAAATTTCGCCGACACTGATTCAAGGCATAGAAATATTTAATATGATAGGTCAAAGGGTGATTTCCGATCAAAATATCAACCAATCAAATGCAACTATTGATGTATCCCGATTGTCTAAAGGCATATATGTATTAAAAATATATACCGCTAACGGATTGTATAATTATAAATTCAGTATCAAATAAGGGAACACTATACCATTAAATAGTGCAAATCAAGGTTTTGGACGGTATTGTTCCTTACAAGGGGGAATTGCTTTTGTGGTACCGGCAAATTCGTTCTTATAATATTGATTGTCAGGTGTAATTATATACACATTATCAAATTCATCATCCTCTTTGGGAATGTATATCATAATGGTTTTCCCGCTGAAATTCATGGATTCTTTCTGACTTTCAACTTCTCCGAATGGATACCATCCGTAGACAAAATACCTTTCTTGCTTTTTTTTATCTGAATAAACAAGATAATTTACCCAAAAGCAAAACAAATTATAATCAATGTTTGCAGAGAATGTGAGAAGAAATCCTTTTTCGTAGCGTGTGACAAATGGTTTTTCCAAAGAGGAGGTATCCATATCTTCCTTATACATACCAATAAATTCATCAATGGCATCATACAATTGTTCTTCGTTCATTTCTTCAATTAGAATCACTCTTTTTTCCATTGATTTGGTTCTTTCAACAAAAGCATCTTTTGTTGCATCGGGAAAATGGAAATAAAATTTCCACAACAGAATGGTAATGACTATTATTAAGGTGACGACAATAAGTAGAATAACTTGTTTCATCTTGTTATAAATTAATTATTTGTTTGTTTGCGAGGATTTTCATTAAAAATTAACGGCACTTTCATAGAAAAATTGTGCATACGGTTAGAATTTCCGAGGGAGAATTCTATTCTTCTATATATACTCCTTGCAGCGATGCTTTACCACCATAGTGGAAATCCATGTCAAGAAACCAGCACCGGCCGCCGCTGGTGCGCAGGTATAAATCGCACGGACGAGAGTTTACTCTTTCAGTAAGGCAGAATGATTCCACACTGTTTATTATCCGGACACTATGGAAGAACACCTGCCCCTTGCCGGTTCGTTTTATATTGCGGCGAAAGAATTGAGAAGATGATATGTCGGCAACAAAGCAGACATGCCCGTTTATCAGGAGGTAGCCGTCAATATCGCTGAACATGTCCGAATAGGCATAAGGCTTCAAAACGTCAACTGTTTGTAAAACGCTGTTAAAACGTATGCGGAAAACGGTGTCCTCCCTGTATGTGAAATCCTTGGAAAAATGGCTGTATGCCGTATCATAATTATGGAAAAATGTCAGCAGGAACTGCTGTCCGGCATCGTTTCGGTTATTTATAAGTGTTTCCAGCAGTTTCCGTATGGTGTTATCATGATCCGCTATTTCATATTCGTGCAGATAGACGGAAGCAACATCCTGTCCTTCATAAAATACGGGCAATTTTTGACCGGAATAGTCATCATAGTCGTATTCAACCATCCGCCACCGTCCTTCGGACGAGAGATATTGTTCCCTGCCGCCATACCAATCCTCGTCTCCAAGATAGAAGGAGGTGTCGTTCAGCCGGATATACTCAAAGTTGTTATGATAGACGGAGTAGGAAGTCGGGAAGAGGAAGATGTTATCTTGGTATGTTTTGTGAAGGCCGATGCTTTCAAGGCTTTCCGGAAAAACACCGCAACTGTCGCGATAGGCGTTGAGCCGTTCTATTACCACGTTGCCATTCTGCATTTGTTTGGCCAAAATGCGATGAGGATCGTGATCCATCGCACAACGCATAATCAGTATCCGTAATATGCAGAAGGCTATCAGCGTCACCATCGTGCCACAGACGGTGGCGGCATGCCCGAAGGCCACGTGCCGCAATCTTTCCGTCGTGCGCCGGTGCTTGCGGAAACCAAAGATGTCTCTAATATTCATTACACTGAATCTATTTTTATGGATGTTTCCAAATGTTATTTTTTGTATAACGGAAAGATACACGGAATATTGCGATGCATAACTGAAAAAAACGCAGTGGAAATGTGTGGAGGAAAGGCAATGTAAGCTTATTTTGTTGAAAAAACAGTCCTTGTAAGATGAACCAATCGGCAATATATCCCATTTGCGGATTCAATACACCAAAGGAAAACTTTTCATAGTAAAAGTTATAAAGAATTAAAAAATTTGATTACTTTTGCAAAATAGAAAATAAAGACATGCAAGTAATAGAAAAATATTTTCCGCATTTAAAGCCGGAGCAAAAAGAAAAATATGCGGCATTGCAAGATATTTACACTTATTGGAATGCTCAAATCAATGTCATATCCCGCAAGGATATGGATAATTTGTATCTCAATCATGTATTGCATTCTTTGAGTATTGCCAAATTGTTGCAATTCAAAAACCAGACTGCAATATTGGATGTCGGCACAGGCGGAGGTTTTCCGGGGATACCTTTGGCTATCATGTTTCCGCATGTGCAATTTCATTTGGTGGATTCGGTGGGCAAAAAAATCAAGGTGGCACAAGCAGTGGTGGATGCTTTGCAATTGAACAATGTGGAATGTACACAAATAAGAGCCGAAGCCTTGCAATATGAATATGATTTTATTGTCAGCCGTGCAGTAACCAATTTGCCGGAATTTTACAAATGGGTGAGTCAAAGGGTGGAAAAAAATTCTTTTAATAGCATTGCCAACGGCATTTTGTATTTAAAAGGCGGCGACATACAAGAGGAATTGCAAAAAGTACCTCGCAAAACGATAAAATATCCTATCTCAAAATGGTTTGAAGAAGACTATTTTGCAGAAAAATATATTATCCATATTCCTATGGGAGGAAAACCGAAAGAAAGTAAATTTTAAAAGTATAAATAATGGAAACCAAACGTTTGGCAATTTGTTCAACCATACAGCAAGCATATATGCTAAGAGATATCCTGATGAATGAAGGTATCAATTGCATACTTACCAATGAAGCACAGTCGATGTTGTACCCCGGATTGAATTTTACTTCGCCGGAAATATGGGTGGAGGAAGAAGACTATGACGAAGCATACGCCATCTATCAAGATGTGATCAATGGTCAGGCAGACATAGAATAAACCTGATAATTGATTTATTGATGCCGATGTTGCCTATAGTCCGGTAAGCATGTTGATGGCTTGCGGTAAGGTTTTTATGTGATAATGATTAGTAATAGGCAAGGGTTCCCCTTCTATTTCTCCCAAAATGGACATGTCTGAAAAAATCTGCAGGTCGGCAGATGTTAGATAGGAAACTTCGTTGAGGTGTTCGATGTGTCCTTGATAAAGGTTTTTGATATTTCTTATAAATTTCCAAGGAGATATCTTGCTGACAACCAAACTGTTGAAAAGTCCGTCAGTAGGGTTGGCCATAGGCACTTGGCGGATGCCGTTGCCGTTATATTGGCAGATTCCTACAGCAATGGAAAATATGTTGTTTTCGGTAACGACATTATCGGTTTGTATGCTGATAGGTTGTGATTGGTGTGAAAATAAAACTTTTAGAAGTTGGGTGATATATATATAAGAGGAATGATTTTTTGAATTTATGGTATGATGAATGACATTTGCGTCAAATCCAAAGCCTGCTATATTGATAAAGTATTTGGTAGCGATAGTTTTATTGTCAGCTATGCAATCAACTATGCCAATATCGTGACGGACAAACTGTCCCCGAAGAAATAGGTTGATAGTATCCATGTAGGAGCGTGGATATTTATGTGTGTGGCACCAATCGTTACCCGTTCCTAATGGCAATACTCCAACATAGATATCGTGTGTATCAACACCTGCGGTAAATATTGCATTAATCACATTATTGATAGTGCCGTCTCCGCCGATGACCAAAAAATGTTTGTTCCCTTTTTGGCACAATTCTTTAATAATTGCTTGAGAGGCATCTTTATCATCGGAAATAACAAAACGATAGTCTAATTGTAGTTGCCGGAGTTGTCGGATGATTTTGTCCCAATATTTACAGCCGCTATTGGCCATGGCTGTAGGATTGGCAATAATTTGCCAAGTGTGTTTGAAAACAGAGATAGTTTCTTTTTCTATATGTTCATTTATCATATTGTCGTTATTCATTCGTTGTTAAGTAATCGTTTTCGTCAAAAAACAATTCGGCGGCTATCGCATCCGCGAAAAGCATACCTTTTTCGGTCAATCGGAGAATGCCGTGGCTGAAAATATAATTATCTTGCTGTAGCAAGGAGATTTTTTTTGCAAGTTGTTCTGCAAAAGCAGGAGAAAATTCATGGGCAATATAGTCCAAATGGCAACCGTAAATAGTCCGCAATGAAGTCATAATGTATTCGTTTACTTGCATGGCGGGTGTAAGTATTTCTCTTTCAAACAGCCGATTTTCAAATTTTTGGTAATCACCGTGAGTGTTTATTTCATCAAGAAATTCTATGTAGGAATTGATATTGCAAATATTCCATTGGCGACTATTGATGTCAAAAGAATGTGCCGAACAGCCGATCCCCAAGTAGGGTTTGCGTTGCCAATAGGCACTATTGTGACGGGAGTGAAAATTTTCTTTGCAAAAATTTGAAATTTCATAATGGATGAATTGGTGTTGATGAGCAAAATCCTTCAAAACTTCTATTTGTTCAATAATATGGTCATCGTCGGGGAGAGAAAGTTGCTTTTGTTGAATAGTTTTATATAGTTGTGAGTGTGGTTCTAATGTCAGACAATAGCAGGAAATGTGCGGAATATCTTTGACAAAATGGAGATTTTCTTTCCATTGTTGCAAAGTTAGATGCGGATATCCGTACATTAAGTCAATCGATAGGTTGTCAAAACCTGCTTGTAGAGCTTGTTGTATGCAAAGGTGAGCCTGTCGGGCGGAATGAATACGTCCTAAAACTTGCAAATGTTCGTCAAAGAACGATTGTATGCCAATACTCAAACGATTGACAGGTGTATGCCGTAGAGCTGATATATATTGCTCATTGAGATTGTTGGGATTGGCTTCAAGGCTTATTTCAATGTTTTCCGCTAAACAGAAGTGGTCATCAATGGTTTTGAAAATGCAGTTGATTTCATCAATAGACAGCAAAGAAGGTGTTCCACCGCCGATATAAATAGTTTCTAATTGTTTGTTTTTTAAATAGTTGCTTCTGATTTGAATTTCTTTTTTAAGAGCTTTTATATAGGAGTTTTTTTGCTCAATAAGCGTAGAAGAAAAAAAGTTGCAATAATGACAACGCCGGATGCAAAAAGGAATGTGAATATAGAGAGAAGACATTTTATTCCATAAATTCTTCGTTGGCAGATTGTTTTTCAAATTGATTTTTTCCTTGTACGATGATGACAATTTCTCCTTTTACTTCTTTTTGAGAGAAATAGGCGATGGCATCGCTTAGGGAGCCACGGAAAGTTTCTTCATATAATTTGGTGAGTTCTCTGCATACGGACATTTGTCGGTTGCCGGCAGTTTCTAATAGTTGTTCAAGTGTTTTCACCAAACGGAAAGGGGATTCGTACAAAATAAATGTTTCCTCCAAAACCGATAAGCGTTCTATGGCAGTTTTTCTGCCTTTTTTGTGTGGCAAAAAGCCGTAGAAATAGAATCGGTCGCATGGTAAGCCGGAATTGACCAAAGCCGGCACAAAAGCAGTGGCACCGGGCAATGTTTCTACTTCAATATGGGCGTCAAGGCAAGCCCTGACAAGCATAAAACCCGGGTCAGAGATGCCGGGAGTGCCTGCATCGGTAACCATGGCCACCATTTGATAAGAAGAAATGGTGCGGATAAAATAGTCCAATTGCTGATGCTCGTTGTGTTGGTGACAGGCCAATACTTGCTTATCAATATTATAGTGCGTCAGCAGTTTTTTAGTAACACGAGTATCTTCTGCAAGAATAACATCAGCTTCTTGCAAAATACGAAGACCACGAAGGGTGATATCTTCTAAATTTCCTATCGGTGTCGGGACAAGTATCAGTTTAGACATTTTTTTCTACAATGAATTTGCAAAGGTACTATTTTTTTGTTAAAAGGAGGTGTACACATTTCAGTAAAATATTGTATTTTTGCAAAAATTATATAGTATCGTTATTTCATGAGTAGTGTACGACAAAAAATCGGTATGCTTGCCGCAAAATCAAAGCCTTTTTTATCCATGGCAGTCGGCTATTGGTTTTTGTTGCTCTTGCTTTTGTCGGCAGAATATGTTGCCATGATAGGTGTTGGCAAGCAAGGAAATAATGACACAACTATTTCGGAACTTGTATGGATGCTTTTTGTCAACAATTTTGCCTTTGCTTCTTTATGTTTGACAATGTCCTATATTTTTTATCTTTTTTTCATCAAGTGGCAAAAGATAGGCTTATGGGTGAGCAATTTCTTGCTGAGTTGTTCCCTATTGGCAGAAGCAGGCCTGGCGGTTTATGCTCGGCAAACAGGATTGCTATTAGGAGCAGAATTGTTTGTGCGACCTATTAGTGAAACAATGGCAACCATACAAAGTTATATAGCCATCGGCTGGTTGATATTGATAGTGCTGTTGGCGATAGGGTGTTCTATGTTGATATTGCGTGCTTTTGCCAAAATAAAATTGTCAAAAACTTTGGCCGTCATTGTGTCGGTGATGATAGTATCCGGCTGGCCTTTGTTAGGATTTGTTAAAGAAGGAAATGTAACCAAAAATCTAACCATCAACAATTTTGTAAAAAATAAAACTTTGTATTGTCTGATACAATATAAACATTTGAAAGACTGGGAGTCGTTGGGAAAAGTGCAGTATGACGAGCATTTGATAAAAGGCTATTTAAGCATCTATCCCGACAGGCAAGTGGAGGATATGCACTATCCTTTAGAAAGAAGGGATAATGTAAAAGATGTTTTGTCGCCATTTTTTCAGTCTTCAAACGTCATGCCCAATGTGGTGTATATAGTTATGGAATCCTTAGGTCGGGAATGGTCCGGCGAGAATGAAGGCGGCATTAGTTTTACTCCTTTTTTCGATTCTTTGGCATCAGAAGGTTTGTATTGGACTAATTGTTTGAGTACAACACCGAGAAGTTTTGGGGTTGTTCCGGCTTTGATAGGTTCGGTTCCATACGGAGTGAAAGGCTTTCAATTCGGAGCCATGCCGGATAATTATTCACTAATCACTTTGTTGAAAAACAACGGCTATTCTGCCAATGCTTTCTATGCCGGCGATTTTGCTTTCGATTGTGTAAAGGACTATTTAGACAAGCAAAAGACAGATTTTTATGCTCCTTTGAATCAAATGTGTTGGCAAGATACTTCTGCCAATAGAGATGCTTTTTATTTTGGCTATAATGATAGCATGATGTTTCGTAAAAGTTTGGATTATGTGGAGGCAATGGATATGAATTTGCCACGATTCGAATTGTATATTACGCTTTCGGCTCACGAAGATATGGAAGCAAACAATGACTATCAAAAAAATAAAAAGCAACGTTACGAACGGAAAATCATGCAGATGATCAATTCCATGCCTGCCGACAAACAAAAGGTGAAAAAGGAAAATTTGTTGAAATTGGCATCACTGAACTATGCAGATGACTGTTTGAGAGATTTTTTTGCACGTTATAGTCATTTGCCGAGTTTTCAACATACCATTTTTGTCATTACAGGCGACCATGCAAGTGGAAGAGAACTGAAAAACGACCTTTCATATCATCATGTGCCCTTGGTGATATGGTCGCCATTGTTACAACGAAAGGCGACATTTCATGCAGTGGTTTCGCACAATGATGTAACACCCTCGTTGGTGGAATTACTGAAAAATAAATATGGTTTGCAAGGCCTTTCTACTGTTCACTGGATAGAGGATGGTTTGGATACCATACAAGAGTTCTCTTCTTCCAAGCGGATGTTGTTTATGAGTTATGCACGGGAATTTCATGAAATGTTGTTTGACAAATATTATTACTATCAAAGCGATTTTGGAGACGAATTGTATCAGTTGGATAGTTTGTTTAATTTAAAATCAGTTGAAAACCAATCTCTTAAAAATAAAATGCGGCAACACATGCAAGCCATGAAATATATTCACAAATATGTTTATTTGGGCAATCAATTAACCAAGAATTCTTCTTATGCCAATTCATGTGTGTTGTTGAGGCGTGCAGTGAATGAAAATCAGGTGCATGTGGCATCCGTTAATCCACCCAGTGAAGTAGGAGTACAAAAAACAGCATTAGTATTGCCGATAGAAGTGCATACATCTAACTATACACAATTGAAAGTGGTGGCAGTGGCGAAGGTGTTGAACGTAAACTATGTGTACAAAGACAACTTTATGAATCTGCAGTTGGAATGTAATGCCGGCGAGCACAAAAATATTGTTTATCAAGGAGCAGTTTGCAATTCTTTTCTTACACAGGATATGCAAGGTGGCAAATGGAATGACATGAAGTTGGAAAAAGTTTTTTCTGTCCCTCAAAATCAGCAACTGCAAATTGAAATTTCTGTGGCAACCCCCGAGCAAGATGACAAGTGGGACAAAGATAATGAATTGTTTTTCAAAAATATAGAAGTCGAAATTTACGGAATAAAATAGCCATGAAAAAAATATTTTTCTTATTGATATCAATGATATTGCTTTCTTGTCAGCAACATTCTGTGAATACAGACAACTTTCAAATAGATACCAATGTATATGGAGGCAATAAAATTTGGGCTCACAAGGCAAACGATACTTTAGCGGCACAAGCAAAAAGCTGTCAATTTGGAGGACTTGAAGTGGATATCACTTATTCTGCCTACCAAAACCAATTATTTGTCGGGCACGAATTGTCAGATTCTACAGACGGATTAACTTTGTTGATGTGGTATCATGCTATTGCCAATAGAGAAACTTGCAGGTTTTGGTTTGATATAAAGAATTTGTCCGCCGACAATGCAGATAGCATTTGTGCCCTTATAGAAAATTTGTCGGCAACCATCAAAAAGAGAGCTTTTATTGAAAGTCAATCCGATGAGGCTTTGCTGCAAGTGAAGAAACATGGTTTTATGACTTTGTTTTGGGTCAATAATCCTTATTGGGACGGAGAGTCTGTGGAGGAATGGACTGCCAAAATAAAAAATAAAATTGCCGTTTTGCAACCCTCGGCATTGAGTTCATGGTATCAAATGTATCCTTTGCTCAGTGATTCTTTTCCTGATATGGCTATTCATTATTGGCATACTCCGATGGAATATTCACAAAAAAATGCAGCCTTTACACGGGAATTGTGCCGACCCGAAAATGTGGCAGTGGTGTTGGTAGATTATGATAGTCCGATTGATTATTAACTATCTAAAAAAATGTTATCTTTGCAATCGGTTGTCAATTGTAAAGATAACAAATAGTAAAAGGCTATAATAACGTGTTTGTAAAATTGCTTTGTATAAATATTGTTAGCGATTATAGAAAAACATTATTTGCGTATTATTTTACCTTTATCAGTTACTTCTATATCAAATTTTTTATCCGTTTTAGATTTGCTATTTTTTTGTACCATTGTGGCTAAATCTGCTTCACTCGGCATATTTATTTGACTATTTGGTACCGATTTGCACGTTGTTATTCCATCTTTTGTTGAAGAAAAAACAAATCTATCATTTGCCTTTTCATTGACTGTCCAAACATATGCGGAATCTATATTATCGGTAACATAAATGTGCATATTCGGCATGGTGTCACTCAACTGCTTTACAGACTGAATCAACTGGGTTAAAGTAGGATCGTTTTTAACTGAGCTTTTTACAGAACAACTATGAACTATAAATACACCTACTACCACAAAAACTACTAAACTAATTGCCTTTTTCATAATATTATTTTTTATTTACTTTTTACTAATGCCAAGCGAAAACTTATAAAATCATCTGCTGTTGTTGGAGGGTCATAAAAACGACTCCATACTGCACAACCAGTTGCTTTTGCTCTAAAACCGCCATTCCTATTTGTTCGGTCACTTCCTTCATCAGGTCCTGTAGGGTCAACTTTTTCACTATTATAATAGTAATATGGGTGATACCAGTCGTAGCACCATTCCCCAGCATTGCCACTCATATCATAAATGCCAAGTTCATTGGGCATTTTTGTTTTTACATCTTTACTACCTTTTCCTCCAGTGTTATTTATATACTAAGCCACTTCATCTATATTATCACTTCCACTATATTTATAGTTTTGACTATATTTTCCGCCACGTGCTGCATATTCCCATTGTGCTTCAGTAGGTAGAGCAAAACTATAACCTATAGGTAACTTATCTGCTAATATTGTATTCAATTTATCCAAAAAACCATTTGTATTGCATATGTCATTCCAACTAACAAAAAAGATAGGACGATTCTCTCCTTTTAAATCGGATACAGAAGTGTTTATTTGTGTAGGAATATTTCCCATTACGGCATTCCACAAAGCTTGAGTGACCTCTGTTTCACCAATATAATAGGTTGACAAAGTTACCTCATGTGGAATTTTTTCATCTTCAAATGCTTCATCGGAATTGGTCCCCATAATAAAAGTGCCGCCTTCTACTGTTATCATTTTAAATTCAACCTCGTTTACTTTAAAAGTCTTGCTATTGATAAAAACTTTACAAAATGCTTCTTTATCATTGGCGATAGCTTTTATTTCACATTCTCCTGGCGAAATTGCTTTAACAAGTCCATTGTCATTAACTACTGCTATATTAGGCTTACTGCTTACCCATTCTACAATTTGAGATGCTTTCTTTGGCTCATTCACTGCCTTTAATTGAAATGTTTCATTTACATTCAATTCAAGGTTTGTTTGGTTCAAAGTTATTTTATCAATATCTGGTTGGCAACTTACAAAGAAATAGATTGTTAATATTAGAGAAATGATAGTTATTCTTTTGGAACTAAAGATTTTTATATTTGTATACATGACTAAAAAAATAAAAAGTTATATAAACTATATTGCGACACCTATATAAAATGTCCATGTAACAGAAGCAGAACCAATTGTTAAATGCACAACTATTGTTGTTTCATAAACAGTTCTACCTTTATTTTCTTGTTTAGCTTTCCACTGTTCATACTTTTCTTGATTGGTTGTTATTTTTATACAATAACAAT
>JAEEGH010004170.1_pt1 | contig 37311 bp, 42 predicted proteins | sample 9134181 | NCBI WGS metagenome assembly JAEEGH01 (sample SAMN16246544, study PRJNA631951) | gut metagenome | biome: gut microbiome; feature: rumen; material: DP-attached | host: Bos | place: Iran: Karaj | collected 2018-10
AAGGACTTGAACCCTGAGCCTACGGTTTTGGAGACCGCCGCTCTACCAATTGAGCTATACCCCTATGTGGTGGGCCTTCGGGGACTCGAACCCAGGACCGACCGGTTATGAGCCGGCTGCTCTGACCGACTGAGCTAAAGGCCCGCAGACCGTTCCGATGCGGAACACAGGTATTATATACGATTCCGGGGAAAAAATCAACACTTTTTTTCAAAAACCGGAAATATTTTGAAATCAGCAGGTGCTTTTCCCGTTGACGAACTCTGAAAGATGTGGTATGATAATGCGTAGTATACGGGGGAAAGGAGGCGCTTGCAGTGATCCGCAGAGACAGTAAGTATTTCCGGCTGGGCCGGATGGTGCTCACGGTGATCGTCCTTTGCGCGCTGTTCGTGGTGACGCTGCTCAACATCGGGACAGTTTTTGCCGCGATCAAAAAAGTGATCTCCGTGTTCTCCTTTGTGATCTACGGCATCGTCTTCGCCTATCTGATGAACCCGATGCTCAAACGGGTGGAGAAGTTCCTGCAGAGCATCCTATCCAAGACCAACATGACCGAGCGGGGCGTGCGGAAGCTGAGCCGGATTCTGGGCGTGCTGGTCTCCCTGCTGGTGTTCCTCGCCCTGATCTACGGCTTGATCGCCATGGTCATCCCGCAGCTGGTGGAATCCGTCAAGGACACCTTCAGCCAGGAGAACCTGCAGAGCTATTACGAGAAGATCACCACCTGGCTGAACAACACCCTCAAGGGCACCCCCCTGGAGAGCTGGATCCATGACACCGACCCCGTCCGGGCTCTGCAGGATTGGATCACCAAGGGGCTGGACGTCTTCTCCACACTGGAGAGCGCCTTCACCGGGGTCTACGGCATTGTCAAGGTCATCTTCAATATGCTGATCGGCGTGGTGGTTTCCGTCTATCTGCTGATCTCCAAGGAGCGCTTTATCGCCCAGATCAAGAAGCTTGTGGTGGCGGCCTTCCGGCCGCGCACGGCGGATCGCATTTTCGAGATCGGGCGCATGACCAACAAGAGCTTCGGCGGCTTTATGGTGGGCAAGCTGATCGACTCGCTGATCATCGGCCTGATCTCCTACATCGGTATGCTGATCTTCGGCCTGCCCTACGCCCTGTTCTCCTCGGTAATGATCGGCATCTTCAACATCATCCCCTTCTTCGGCCCCTTCATTGGCATCGGCATTGGCGCGGTGCTGATCATTCTGCAAAGTCCCATTCAGTGCCTCTACTTCCTGATCTTCGAGATCATTCTCCAGCAGGTGGACGGCAACATCATCGGCCCCAAGATCCTGGGCGGACGGCTGGGCATTTCCGACTTCTGGATCCTGGTCTCCATCACGGTGTTCGGCAGCTTCTTCGGCTTCGGCGGCATGATCATGGGCGTCCCGGTCTTTACCGTGATCTACAACCTGAGCGCCCAGGCCATCAACAACGCCCTGCAGAAGAAAAAGCACACCCAGCAGACCGAGGACTACTACTCCATCCTTGCGGTGGATGATCTGAGCAAATACGACGAGGACTTCGGGGAGCCTACTGTTTTCTACAGCGGCGACACCTTTACGACAGAATACGACCCGGACGACGATTTCGAGTTTGACGATTCTGAATCCTGATTCGAACAGGTCGGCGGTCATTTGGCCGCCGACCTTTCCAGATAATGACGGGAGTAATCGATGGACATTTTTCTTGATTTTTTTCGCGGCGCGGAGGGCATCACCCTGTTTTCGATCTACCAGGGTGCGCTGCGGCTGAGCCTGCCCGTTCTGGCACTGCTGATCGTGATCCGCAGTGCCAGGTCTTTGCTGGGCTTTCGCCGGGAGCCGGAGGTCTGGGCCTGGCTTCGCCTTGCCACGGGGGAGCTGCTGCCTGTGACCCACTGGGAGAACCTTCTTGGCCGCAAAAAAACCGCGGATATTGTGCTCGACTTTGTGACTGTCTCCAAAAACCACGCGGTTTTGACCCGCCAGGACGACGGTGGCTGGATGCTTACCGACATCGGCGCCAGGGGACGGGTGGATGTCAACGGCGCGCCGATGATCTCCGGCAGGGTGAATTACGGGGACACCATCAGCCTGGGCGGCCTGGAAATGGTTCTGGAACCGGTTTCCAGGGAGGAAGCCCGTCTGCAGGCCAACTCCCGCACCAAGGCCGGCAAGGGAAACAGCCCCGGCTTGACCCTGCTGCTGCTCTCCGTGTTCCAGATGTTGGAGATCATGCAGCTGATGTTCAACCGGCCCGAGGATCGCATGACGATCTTCACCGCCTTCGGCATTCTGATGGGCGTCGAATGGGCCATGTTCATCGGCCAGAAGCTGATCCGCCGATCCGGCTTTGAGGTGGAGACCATCGCGTTCTTCCTCATCAGCATCGGCATGGGGGTCTGCGCCTCCGCCGATCCCGGGGAGCTGTACAAGCAGCTGATCGCCATGGGCGTCGGCATCACCATCTTTCTGTTTCTGGGCTTTTTCCTGCGAGATCTGGAAAAAGCGAAAAAGCTCCGCTACGTCGCCGCGGCTGCGGGCATCCTGCTCTTCCTGGCGAACCTGGCCCTGGGCAGCAGCGCCTACGGCTCCCGGAACTGGATCTACCTGGGCAGCTTCTCCATCCAGCCCTCGGAGCTGGTGAAGATCTGCTTTGTCCTCACGGGCGCATCTACCATGGATCGCATCGTCACCCGGCGCAACCTGCTGGGCTTCGTGATCTACACGGCCTTCGTCGGCGCCTGTCTGGTGGTCATCAACGACTTCGGCACGGCGGCCATCTTCTTCGTGGGCTTCCTGGCCATCGCCCTGCTCCGCTCCAGCTCCTACCCCAGCGCCTTCCTGGTGCTGGTGGGCGTGGGAATGCTGGCGGTGATCGTGATAGCTGCCGTGTCGGCCATCAAGCTCTTTCCCCACGTGGCCAACCGCTTTGCCGGTTACGGTCATATCTGGGAGGATCCCTTTGACAAGGGCTTCCAGCAGACCCGGTCACTGATGTGTGTCGCCGCAGGCGGCCTCTTCGGCCTGGGGCTGGGCAACGGCTGGATGCAGTATATGGCAGGGGAGGGCGCATCGGATACCGACCTGGTCTTCGCCTACGTCAGCGAGGAATGGGGCCTGCTGATGGCCGTCATGATGATCTTCGCCCTGGCCATGCTGGGCCTCTTTGTGGTCCGCTCTGCCAAGGTGGCCCGCTCCAGCTTCTACACCATCGGGGCCTCTGCCGCCATGTCCATTCTCATGGTGCAGGCCATTCTGAACGTGTTCGGCACGGTGGACTTTCTGCCGCTGACGGGTGTGACCTTCCCCTTCGTGTCCAACGGCGGCTCCAGCATGATGTCCTGCTGGGGACTGCTGGCCTTCCTCAAGGCCTGCGATACCCGGCAAAACGCCAGCTTTGCCGTCAAGCTCTCGGATAAAGGGGGGAACCAGGCATGAAAAGTATTGCGAAACGTACCGGATTTGCCTTGATCCTTGCCTGCATCCTGCTCTTTGGGGTGCTGACCTTTGTGATCCGCTATTTTCTCTATGCCGACCGCTGGGTCTCCTTTACGGGGAGCCCCCACGTCTACACAGACGGCAAGCTGAACACCGGCGAGATCGTAGACCGGAGCGGCGAGGTGCTCTATACCTCCGCCTCCGACCAGACCTACGCCGACAGCGCCGCCCTGCGGAAGGCCACCCTGCATCTGATCGGGGACGCGGCGGGCAATATCCCGCCCCGTATCCTCCGGGCCTATGCCTCCAAGCTCTTTGGCTACGATAAGCTCAACGGCACCGCGGCCATGGAGACCGGCGGGGGAGAGCTGCGGCTTACCGTCTCCGCCCAGGTGCAGGCTGTTGCCATGCAGGCCATGAACGGCCGCAAGGGCGCGGTGGGCGTCTACAATTACAAAACCGGCGAGATCCTCTGCGCCGTATCCAGCCCCAGCTTCGATCCGCTGGATCCGCCCGACCTGGAAACGGAGAACGAGGACGGCTATTATGACGGCGTGTATATCTACCGTTTCTTCCACGCCTCCTATACGCCCGGCTCCATTTTCAAGCTGACTACCCTGGCTGCGGCGCTGGACGCGATTCCTGGGCTGGAGGATGCACACTTTACCTGCACCGGGGAGCGGGTCATCAACGGAGAGAAGATCACCTGCCCCAGAGCCCACGGAGAACTGACCCTGCGGGAGGCCTTGGCAAAATCCTGCAACTGTACCTTTGCCGAGATCGCTCTGCGGACGGGCAAGAGCGTCCTGACGGGCCAAGCCGAGGCGGAACGCCTGATGGAAAACATTTCCATCGACGGCATCACCACCGTTCGGGGCAACTTTGACCTCTCCGACGCCTCGGACAACGACCTGGCCTGGGCCGGCATCGGGCAATGTACCGACTTGGTGAATCCCTGCCAATATATGGTGTTTATGGGAGCCATCGCCGGGGGCGGCAGCGCTGCGGAGCCCCGCCTGGTCTCCTCTGCCCAGTGCGGAGGACGGGTGACCTACGAGGCCGCCGTGAGCCAGACGCCGCCGATGCTTTCCGCCGGTGCCGCCAGGACGCTGCGGGAGTATATGCGCTACAACGTCACCCAGATCTACGACGCCGTGGATATCCCCGGCGTGGAGGTCTGCGCCAAATCCGGCACGGCAGAGGTGGGCACCGACGCCAATACCGCCACCTTCGCCGGCTTTATCGCGGAGGAGGATTACCCCCTGGCCTTTATCGTCATCGTGGAGGAGGGCGGCGCAGGCAGCTCCGTTGCCGCACCCGTCGCCCGCTCTGTCCTGGAGGCCTGCATGAACGTGCTGGACGGAGAACGGTAGGGAATGCAAAATGCATAATGCATAATTGATCTGTAGGGACAAGCATTGCTTGTCCGCCACCCGTGCCGAAACGGAAACAAAAAAGGAGAACACATTATGCTGCATCGGATCGACCGTTTTTCCGACCTTGACGCCGGAAAGCTGATGGAGATTTACGCGGAGGGCAACCTGGAAAACACCGATTATTTCTACCCGGAGCTGACGGACAAGGCCGAGGCGGTGAAAAAGGTGGAGGAAGGCTTTCTGAACTACCTGGAGCAGGACTTCTTTCAAGGCCCCGGGCCCTCCTATTGGGTGCTGGAGGTGGACGGACGCTGGGTCAGCGCCCTGCGTCTGAACGAAATAGAGCCCCGCTTCTTCTACCTGGAGGCCCTGGAGACCCGGCCGGATGCCCGCAGAATGGGCTTCGGCGCAAGGCTGCTGCGGGAGCTGATCGCCGCGCTGCAAATGCAGGGCGGCTTCACCATCTGCGACTGCGTGGGGAAGCGGAACGAAGCTTCCCTTCGGACCCATCTGAAATGCGGCTTTGAGATCGTCTCCCAGGAGGGCTGGGACTATCTGAGCGGCGAAGCCAGCGAACGGACCTACGGAATGCGGTACCGTTTTGCATCCGAAGTGTAAAGGAAAACCGGAAGCGCGGCTGTTTGATCCCAAGAATTGTTCTTACATTTTTTTCAAATTCCTCACGATTGTGTAATACTTTTCCCGCTTGATCTGCTATGATAGTGCCATCAAGCAACAGGGAGGGATTGCCATGAAGGTATTTATGATCGGCGGTACGGGGCTGCTGGGCAGCGAGGCGGCGAAGGAATTGATCGCCAGAGGGCATGAGGTGGTTTCCATCGCGCTGCCCCCGCTTCCGGAGGGCGCGGTGCTGCCGCCGGAAATGAAGATCGAATTCGGCAACTATCTGGAAATGACGGACGACCAGCTCCGGGAAAAGCTGTCCGGCTGCGAGGGCTTTGTCTTCGCCGCCGGGGTGGACGAGCGGGTCGAGGGCCCGGCGCCTATCTACGAATTATACAAAAAATACAACATCGATCCGGTCAAGCGGCTGCTGCGCCTGTGCCGGGAATGCGGCGTGAAGCACGCAGTGATCCTGGGCTCCTATTTCTCCTATGCCGCCAAGAAGTGGCCGGAAAAGGAGCTGACGAAGCACCATCCCTATATCCGCAGCCGCATCGACCAGGAGGCCGCGGCCATGTGCTTCGCGGACGACCGGCTCGACGTGGCGGTGCTGGAGCTGCCCTATATCTTCGGCACCCAGCCGGGCCGCAAGCCGGTGTGGGTCTTCCTGGTGGAGCAGGTCCTGTCCATGAAGGGGGTCACCATGTACCCCAGAGGCGGCTCCACCATGGTGACCGTGCATCAAGTGGGACAGGCCATCGCCGGGGCGCTGGAAAAGAACAGGGGCGGCTGCTGTTACCCCATCGGCTGGTACAACATGACCTGGGTGGAGCTTTTGAAAATCGTCCACAAGTACCTGGACTGCCCGGGCAAAAGGATCGTCACCATCCCCAACTGGATGTTTGCCCTGGGCGGGAAGAAGATCATGCAGGAGCAGGCCCGGAAGGGTATTCAAGGCGGCCTGAACATGGTCAAGTTCACCGACGTGATGTGCTCCAACCTGTTCATCTCCAAAACGGAGGGGGCCCAGGCCCTGGGCGTCACTGCCGACGACATCGAAGGGGCCATTGGCGACTCCATTCTCCTCTGCAGGGACGTTTTGGCAAACAAGACAAAGGTCATCGGCATGAAGGGGGAGTGAAGGGATGAAACGCCCCGTTGTGTTCATGACCGGTGCAGGCGGAGGCATGGGTTGGGAGAGCTTCCAGGCGATGCTGCCCGACCTGGGGGAAACGTACGATCTGATCGTTTTCGATCTGGATACAGACAGAAACCGCGCCAAATTTGAGCGTTTCATCGGCAGGCCCGGCGTGCAGGTGGTCTTCGGCGACCTGTTGGACAAGGCGCTGGTGGCCGACTGCGTCAGAAGAAGCGATATCTGTCTGCACATCGCAGCCTTCGTCTCGCCCCAGGCGGACTACCACCCCAAAAAGGCGATGGAGGTCAACTACGGCTCCACCCGAAACCTGATCGAAGCGATCCGGGAAGCGGGCAAGGCGGAGACCTGCAAATTCGTCTATATCGGCACCGTGGCGGAGACCGGCGACCGGATGCCCCCCATCCACTGGGGCCGCGTGGGCGACCCGATCAAGCCCAGTGTGTTCGACTACTACGCGGTGTCGAAGATCGCGGCGGAGCGCTGCGTGATCGAAAGCGGCCTCAAATACTGGGTGAGCCTGCGGCAGACCGGCATCATCGGCCCCGCCATGGCAAAGATCCGGGACGCGATCCAATTCCACAACGGCATCGACAACGTGCTGGAATACGTCTCCGACCGGGACAGCGGCAGGGCCATGCGGAATCTCTGCGCCTACGACGCCCAAGGGACGCTGGATCCGGGCTTCTGGGGCCACATCTACAACATCGGCGGGGGCGAGCGCTGCCGGGTCAGCACCGGGGAGATGTACGAGGTCGTGTACGGCAAGCTGGGCTTCACGAGTCTGGATCCGATCATCGAGCCGAAGTATTCCGCCACCCGGAACTTCCACGGGCAGTACTATCTGGACTCTGACAAGCTGGAAGCCTATCTGCATTTTCGCTCGGATTCCATGCAGTATTTCTACGACGCCTATCTGAAGGAAATGGGCGCGGTCCGGGACGTGGGAAAAGCCCTGACCAGGCTGCCGAAGGGACAGCAGCTCATGGGGAAGCTGATCCGGAAGGCCTTTGCGCCCATGCTGAACTCCGAGCACGGCACCAAGCACTGGCTGGACGCCAACATGACAGACCACATTGAAGCCTTCTGGGGCAGCAGGGCCGCATGGGAGGCGATTCCCGAGAAATACAGCGATCTGGTGCGCTTCACCGACTGGGACACCGTCGTTCCCATCGACCACGGCTACGACGAGAGCAAGCCGGAGAGCGAATTGAGCTTGGGGGATATGCAGGGCGCGGCCAAATTCCGCGGCGGTGAGCTCCTCTCTGAAGAAATGACCACCGGCGACTGGAAATCAAAGCTTCGTTTCCGCTGCGCCTTCGGCCACGAGTTCGAGGCAAGCCCCCGGCTGGTGCTGGAGGGCGGCCACTGGTGCCCGGAATGCGAGCGCCGGAGCTGGAACTACGGCAAACGCGCCCAGGTGGATCCCTTTTTCGCCCAGGTCTGGAAGCCCCTGCACAAGGACGACGAGCTCCGGGAATACCCGAAGGAAGTCACGGAGCTGGACGTTTGACCCAAAATACAAGGCGCGCCGCGGAGCTCTGCGGCGCGCTTCAGCATGTTAAAATAGTTGAAAGTTGAAAATTGATAGTTGAAAGTTGTGGTATCGTTCAAATTGCCATTTGACCGATGAGAAGAAAAGCGGAAATATCCAGCTCAATGATTCTTATTACTGAGTAATTACAGGTCGAAAAAACGAAAAGAGTCTATTTCGCAGCTTGGATTTCCTTTTTTAAATGGCAATTTAAAAAACACCTTCATTTTCAACTTTCAACTTTCAATTTTCAATTCTGCTTGCATCCAGGAAAAATGAATGCAGGGAGTTCTTTGACGGTTTGAGGCGCGCCCTGCGTCTTATCGCTGCTTGTCCCGGTATTCATTCGGGGTACACCCGGCGTACTTTTTGAAGACCTTGGCGAAGTGGCCCTGGGAGGAAAAGCCCAGATAGGCCGAGATCGCGGAGGCAGTCTTGTCGGAATAGCGGAGGAGGCGCTGGGCTTCCTCCGTTTTTTCATGCAAAATGAAATCCGTCAGGGTCATGCCGGTCTCCTGCTTGAATTTCGCGGAAAGGTATGGGCGGCTGAGGAAGAATTCCTCGGCCATGGCCTCCACGCTGATGGGCTCGGAGAGATGGCAGCGGACGTAGTTCGCCACGTCCAGGGCCAGCTTGCTCTCGTGGCTTCCCCGGTGCAGCTTCTCCACCTGCTCGGTGAATTCCAGAATCATATTGTACTGCAGGTTCATGATCTTGCTGTAGCTGGTGAGCAGCTCGGCGCGCTGGATAAAGGCGTCGGAGAGGGAAAAGGCGTCGTCCTCCCGCATCCCGCCGCGGATGGCCGCACCGGGATCCCGGAAAGCCGCTCCATGGAGCGGGCCAGGTACTCGTGATCCACTTGCTGCACCGAAAACGCCTCCTGTCTGTGCTATCTTGTTACTATTTTACGAAAATCCTTACGAAAATGCAATACTTTTTCGGGAAAATCTGCTATGATAGCATTGTGAAAAAGCCGGACAAGCGAAGGAGGAAAAAAACAACTATGGAGCAATATGAGATCGAACACAATCGAGTGTTAAGAGAATTCGGCGCGGAGTGCACCGTTTTGTTAAAGTCCGACGGCGCTTTTCCTCTGGAAAAGCCCTGCGAACTGGCTTTGTACGGCAGCGGGGCGCGGCGGACCGTCAAGGGCGGCACGGGCTCCGGCGAGGTCAATTCCAGAACCTTCGTAACGGCGGAGGCTGGCCTGGAGGCGGCGGGCTTTACCGTTACCACCAAGCCCTGGCTGGAGCACTACGGCGCGCTCTGGCAGGCGGAGAAGAAGCGCTTCCTCCGAAGGTTGAAACGCGACGCGCTGAAGCGGGGGACTCTGGCAGTTCTGAGCGATATGGGCGCCGTCATGCCTGAGCCGGAATATCAGCTCCCGCTGGAGGGCAGCGGCGAGGCCGCCATCTACGTGCTGGCCCGGATCTCCGGCGAGGGCTCAGATCGAAAGCCGGTTCCCGGCGACATTCTGCTGACAAAAACGGAAATACGGGATATTCTCACCCTCAATCGGAAATACAAGCGCTTTCTGCTGGTTCTGAACGTGGGCGGGGTGGTGGATCTCTCCCCGGTGACGGAGGTGCGGAACATCCTTCTGCTCAGCCAGCTGGGCGTGGAGACCGGCAGCATTCTGGCGGATATCCTGCTGGGAAAGGCCAACCCCTCCGGCAAGCTGAGCACCACCTGGGATAGCTGGGACGCTGCTTCGAAGCTCGGCAGCTTCGGCGACCGGGACGACACCCGCTACCGGGAGGGGATCTACGTCGGCTATCGCCGCTTCGGCAGCACGGGTCAAAAGCCCCTGTTCCCCTTCGGCTTCGGCCTGAGCTATACCGCCTTTACCCTGCGCCCGGGCAGGCTCCGCAGAGAGGGAGAACAGATCCTGGCGGAGGTCCGGGTGAAGAACACCGGAAGATATCCCGGCAAGGAGACCGTTCAGCTCTACGTCTCCCAGCCCTGGGGGAGGCTGGATAAGCCCTTCCAGGTTCTGGCAGCCTTCGGGAAGACCGAAAGCCTGCAGCCCGGAGAGGAGACGACGCTCTGCCTCAGCTTTTCGCTGCGGGAGCTGGCCTCCTACGACGAGGCCCGGGCCTGCTGGATCCTGGAGCCCGGCGACTACCTTCTGCGCCTCGGCAATTCCAGCGCCGCCCGCCCTGCCGCCGTTCTTCGTCTGGACGGGGAGGCCATCGTCAAGCAAGTGAAAAACTGCCTCGGCAAGCCGGATTTCCGGGACTGGAAGCCGGAAGCGCCCCAAGCGCAGCCTGTGGACGGCCTGCCCGTGCTGCACTTCCGGGCAGCCGATCTGGAAACGGAGACCGTGGATTACGAGCTGCCGCAGGAGATCGACCCGCTGGTGGCGGGGCTGGACGAGGAGACGCTCTGCCTGCTGAACATCGGCGCTTTCAAACAAAAGGGGGCGCAGGGCGTCGTCGGCAACGCCGCGAACGCCGTTGCCGGAGCCGCGGGGGAGACTGCCTCCTGCCTCCGGGATCAAGGCGTCCCCGCCCTGGTCATGGCCGACGGCCCTGCGGGACTGCGGCTGAGCCGCCGCTATACGAAGGACGAGACCGGCGTCCACCCGCTGGACGGCTCCATGCCGGAGACCGTCATGGAGCTGATGCCCGCCCCGGCGGCCCTTGCCATGCGGCTGCTGGAGAAGCGGCAGAAGGCAGAGGCCCCGATCTATGAGCAGAACTGCACCGCCATCCCCATCGGCACGGCCCTGGCCCAGAGCTGGAACCTGGAGCTTGCCCGGCGCTGCGGCGACATTGTGGGCGACGAAATGGAACGCTTCGGCGTCCAGCTCTGGCTGGCCCCTGCTTTGAATCTCCACCGGGACGTCCGCTGCGGACGGAATTTTGAATACTTTTCCGAGGATCCCCTGCTCTCCGGCAGCTTTGCCGCTGCCATCACCCGGGGCGTGCAGGCCCATCCCGGCTGCGGCGTGACCGTCAAGCATTTTGCCGCGAACAACCAGGAGACTAATCGCTACAGCTCCAACAGCCAGGTGAGCGAGCGGGCTCTGCGGGAGCTCTATCTGCGGGGCTTTGAGATCGCTGTCCGGGAGGGCCGGCCCCACGCCCTGATGAGCTCCTACAATCTGATCAACGGCGTCCACAGCTCGGAGCGGTGGGATCTGATCCAGGACGTGCTGCGGGCGGAGTTCGGCTTTGCGGGTATCGTGATGACCGACTGGATCCTTTCCAGTATGTATTACGGCAAGCACAAGTACCCCGCCCCCAACGCTGCAAGAATCGCGGCGGCCGGGAACGACCTCGTCATGCCCGGGGGCAAGGGGGATCTGAAAGCCATGCTGAAAGGGCTGGAAACGGGCCTGGTGACCCGGGAGCAGCTGGAGATCAACGCGACGCGGGTCGTGAAGATGGCAAGAACGCTTGCCACGCCGGACGGGGAACAAGAAGCCGGGAGGGGCTGACATCCTCCAGCTTCTGACCTACGCCACCAGCTACAATATGCTGCCCGCCGTCCGGGATCTGGACGTGCCTGTGCTGCTGGTGAACCTGCAAAAGAAAAAGGCCCCCGATTACGCCAACACCGACACCGCCACCTGGCTGGGCCAGCTCTACGCCTGCGGGGCCGTGGGCGAGATGGTGGCGGATCTGGAGCGGGCAGGGAAGCGCCATGCCGTGCTGACCGGCGTGGTGGAGGGCGGCGATCCCCATGTGGACGCCGAGCTTGCCGATTGGTGCCGGGCCGCCCAGGTGCGCCGCCGCTTCCGGGATACGAACCTGGCCCAGATCGGCAGACCCTACCCCGGCATGATGGACCTTTACATCGACGAAACAAACCTGTATAATAGAATGTGGCTCTACACGAAGCAATTCGACTGGGAGAAGATGTGGGCCATTGCCGACGATATCACCGACGAGGCCGCCGTCCGCGCCAAGGCCGAGGACATTCTGGGCACCTTCGACGTGGAGGGCGGGGCCACGGTGGAAAGCGTCTGGGATATGGCGAAATACGTGGTGGCCTTCGAGCGCTGGGTGAAGGACGAGAAGCTGGGCTTCGTGGCCTCCCACTACGACGGCTTCGCTCAGGGCGTGGCGGGCAAGCTGGACTCCATGCTGATCCCGGCCTTCTCCATGCTGATCAAGCAGGGCACCGCCTGCGCCGTGGAGGGCGACATCAAGGTGGCCATGGCCATGTCCATTCTGAAAACGATTTCCGGCATGGGCCAGCTCAGCGAGATGTACTCCATCGACTTCAACGAAGATCTCTGCATCATCGGCCACTCCGGCTCCGGCGACGCGGACATCTCCAGGGCGAAGAAGCCCACCATGAAGCTCGTCCCTGTCTTCCACGGCAAGACCGGGGGCGGGTATCTGACCCAATTCTATCCGGCTCCCGGCCCCGTCACCTACCTGGCCATCACCCAGGATCGGGACGGTCACTTCAAATTCGTTGCGGCCGAGGGCGTCAACGAGGATGGCCCGATCTTCACCTTCGGCGACACCAATATGCGTACGCGATTCACTTGCGGCGCCCGCGCGTTCTGCGACCGCTGGAGCGAGGCCGGCCCCACCCATCACATGGCCGCCGCGTCCGGCCGCTGGATCGACACCATCCTGAAGGTCGCCAAGATATTCAACGTCCCGGTGGACGTGATCACGAGATAAGGAGAACAGATAAGGAGAACGAACAATGAAAGACGTCATGGAACTGAAAGAGCTGGTGGAGCTGATCCGCACCGTTACGAATATGTATCAGCACGGCTGGGATGAGCGCAACGGCGGCAATGTCAGCGTTTTGCTGGATGCAGCCGAGCTGGCGGAGTATCTGGATCTGAGCCGCGTCCACCGCACCATTCCCACGGGCTTTTCAGCCCCGGAGCTGGAGGGCAAATGCTTCCTGGTCACCGGCACCGGCAAGTATTTCAAGAACGTCCAGTATGAGCCCTGCAAGAATCTCGGCATCGTCCGGCTGGCCGACGGCGGCCAAAGCGCGGAGCTGCTCTGGGGCCTCAGCGACGGGGGCAGGTTCACCTCGGAGTTCCCGGCCCATATGATGAGCCATGTGGCCCGCCTGCGGGTCGATCCCGAAAACCGCGTGGTCATGCACTGCCACCCGGCCAATCTGCTGGCCATGACTTACGTCCATGACCTGGACGAGCGAGCCTTTACCCGCACCCTCTGGCAGATGTGTACCGAGTGCGTCATCGTTTTCCCGGAGGGAGTCAACGTGCTTCCCTGGATGCTCTGCGGCACCAACGAGATCGGCGAGGCCACCGCGCAGAAGATGGCAACCGCCCGCCTGGTGGTCTGGGCCCAGCACGGCATCTACGGCGCGGGCCGCGATTTGGACGAGACCTTTGGCCTCATCGAGACTGCCGAAAAGGCCGCTGAGATCTATATGAAGATCGCCCACCTGCCCCGGGTCAACACCATCTCCGACGAAGCCCTGCGCCAGCTGGCGGCCCACTTCGGGGTCAAGGCCCGGGAAGGATATTTGCAGTAACGATACAGATCATACGAAAACCCTCGAAACCGAAAAGAGGAACGCCCCTGAAGCAGATCCTGCTTCAGGGGCGTTTCCGTTCTGTCAACTTTGCAGTTGCCTATTCCGCCAGCAGCCATTCGTCCTGGGGCTCCGCCAGAAAGGCGCTCAGCGCCGCGGCGAAATCCGGGTCAAAGGCGGATACCCGGCCAAGACCCTCCGCCAGGGGATCAATCCGGCGCTTTTTCGCCGGGATCTGCCGCCAGGGACGACGGTCGGGAGGCGTGTCGGCGCGCAGCGTCCTGCCCATGGTCTGAAAGCGCTTCCAATCCGCCCGCAGCGGGGAGGTGCTCAGCTTGGCAATCAGCTCCGGCTCTGTGCCGTTCAGATCGGCAGGGGAGAGGACCCCGGTTTCCAGCCCTCGGGCCAGCAGTTCGCTGAGGGCCTGCATGGCGTACCGATCCGCGTCGGAAACGTAGACCTTTGAGCAGGCCAGAGCCGCCTTCGCAAATCGAGCGGCAAGCCCGGGGGAGCCGAAGACCAGCTCCGGGACGCCGTCCTCGTTGACGCCCACCCGTAGGTCGGCGTAGAGGGCGGCGATCTCCGCCCGGGTCAAAAAGCCCCAGCGCAGGGCGTTGCCGAGACTGTATTCCAGGCGATCCGCCGAGAGGCGGGGGCTGTCGTTGTCGGCAATGGGATAGCGGTGGTAGTCCGCCACGTCGTCGGTACGGAGGCCGTGCCGGGCCAGGATCCGCTGGATCCGGGAGCTGCCTTCGATCCGTTCCCGGGTGCCGTCCTCCGTGGCCTCCTGGGTCAGATAGTCCCCCCGCAGGAAGTCCACCACATGGGCAAAGGTGGGGGTGGCCAGGTCATGGAGCAGCCCCGCGGCGGCCTGGGCCGCGTCCTGGGTGAAGTGCCAGACAATGAGCCCCACCCCCAGACTGTGCTCCAGCCGGGAATAGCTCCTGCCCCCGGCGAATTGGGGGAAGGCCGTGTACTCGCAGCCGCAGTTCATCCCCACCTGTCCCAGCCGCAGCAGCTCCGGCGTCTCCGCCAGCTCCGCCAACACCGCCGGAACGGTGTCGTGATAGAGTTCAATCAACGGGGCGGGCGGACGCACACTGTGCGCCCCTACGGTTTGGCTGAGACTTTCTTCATTTTGCATTTTGCACTTTGCATTTTGCATTTGTTACTCTCCGCTGAGCATCCTCCGAACCTCCTGCAAAAAGGCCACGTCCTCGGCACAGAGCTTGGCGTTGCCGTGGAGGGAATTGCCCGCCGCGTCTGTGACCGTCACGTCCATCACCGTGCCGTCGGTTATGTAGTTGTCGGTGATGTAGGCCAGATACCGCATGAATTTCGGGTGCCTGCCGGAAAAAGCGACAAATTGCTTCTTTAACTGCATCAATTTCGCCGGGTTTCTCATTTCTCATCTTCCTCCCATTGCTTCCAGGTCTCCGGGGCATAGCCCACGGTGGCCTTTTTCCCGTTTCGAACCACGGGCAGACGGATCAGATCCTGGTTTTCGTAGACCTTGTCCTCCTTGGCTGTCTCGCTGCCGAGATAGCGGAGCAGATCCAGATCCGGGTGCTTGCAGTCCCAATCCACCAGCTTGTCCACGCCGCCCACAGCCCGGAGCACGGAGTCAAACTCCTTGCCGGACAGGCCGTAGCGCTTCATATCGATGGATTGGTATTTGATCCGGCGCTCCTTGAACCAGCGCTCGGCCTTTTTGGTGTCAAAGCTCTTGCTTGTACCGAAAATTTGAATGTTCATGTTTGTCAGCCCTTTTCAGTATTGGCCGGCAGATTGCCGGCGCTACGGTTTGTCTGCGTACCGAACCGACGTTAAGCACAGCCCCTTGGCCGGGACGGTGAAGCCTGCGGCGGCACGGTCGGCTGCGTCCAGCAGGGCGGCGGCTTCTGCAGGGGAGCGGTCTCCGCGCCCCACCTCCAGCAGAGTCCCGGTCAGAATGCGGACCATGTGGTGCAGGAAGCCGTCGGCGGAAAAGTCAAAGCGCAGCTCGTCTCCCGCCTGGGTGATCGAGATCCGGAAGAGAGTGCGGACGGTGGACTTCTTCGTCTTCACCGCGGAGAAGGCCCGGAAATCGTGGGTGCCCTCCAGTAGGCGGGCGGCTTCCTCCATGGCCGGGATCGAATAGTTCCCCGGCAGCACGTAGACGAAGCGGCGCTGGAAGACGCAGGGCGCGTCTGTGACCCAGACCCGGTAGCGGTAGGTCTTTTCCACCGCGGAGAGCCGTGCATGGAAGCGGGGCGGGGCGTATTCCACGGAAACCGCGCCGATGTCCTCGGGCAGGTATTGCCGCAGCGCGGCCAAAAGCTCCGCCGGGGGCAAATCCCGTTCCGTCTGAAAGGAAGCTGTCTGCGCCAGAGCGTGGACGCCCGCGTCGGTGCGCCCGCTGCCTTGCAGCTCCACAGGCGCGCCGAAAACCCGGGACAGGACGGCCTCCGTCTTGCCCTGGACGGTCATATCGGTATCAGACAGCCGCTGCCATCCCCGGTAGCGGCTGCCGTCGTATTGTAGGATCAGTTTGTAATTTGGCATAGTTTTGTAGGGACGGCACTCTGCCGTCCGCGTCCCCTGACTCAGTCCGTAGGGGCGGATGCCTACATCCGCCCTTCGGTTCCTGTCCCTCGGTACGCTTACGCTGCCAGCTCTTCCAGGGCCTCGGATCTGGTATCCGCAGAGCAGACGAAATTGCCGTCGGCGTCGTAGACCTCGTAATGTCCCCGAACGGGGATGATATCATAACCGGAAAACATGGGCTCAGATCCTTTCTTTGTGGTTTCTGAGCCCATTATAGTTGTGTAACTATCCCATAAGCGGGATAGTTACACAAACCTTCAGCCGCGTTTTGCCGTTATTTGCACAGCACCTCGTCCAGGAAGGCCAGCACGTCGGCGTGCAGCTCCTCCCGGTTCAGCTCGTTGTGCAGCTCATGGCGGGCGTCGGGATAGAGCTTGATGCGAACGTCCTGCATCCCGACGGCCCGGAAGGCCTCATAGGTCTGCCGCACGCCCTTGCCGTTGCCGCCCACGGGATCCTTGTCGCCGCTGACGAACAGAACGGGCAGGGTCTTGGGCATCTTTTCCAGGTTTTCCTTTTCCTCATTCATCAGCATACCGCCCAGCATCTCCCGGGCGAGCCCGATGGAGGCGGAGAAGCCCAGCAGCGGGTCGGCAATGTACTTGTCTACCTCTTTTTCGTCCCGGCTCAGCCAATCCACGGGAGTCCTGGGGTTTTCGTAGCCCTTGTTGTAGGAGCCGAACATGAGCTTGTCGATGGTGGGGGAGCTGGCGTTCCAGCCCTTGCGTCTGCCCTCCAGCAGACAGATCGCCCGGCCGGATTTCAGCACAGGCTTGGGCATCCAGCCGGTGCCGCTGAGGACGGCGGCGGCCAGACCCGCGTCGGGATAGGTATAGAGCAGAGTGCGGGTCATAAAGGAACCCATGCTGTGGCCGTAGATGATGTAAGGCAGGTCGGGGTACTCCTCCTTGGTCATCTGCAGCAGGCGGTAGGTATCGGACACGGCAGTGAGCCAGCCGTCGGCAAAACAGCCCTGAGGGATCTCTTCGGAAATGGAGTTGCCGTGGCCCATGTGATCCTCAGCTACCACCACGAATCCGTGCTCGGTGAACACAGTTGCCAGCTCGTCATACCGGGCGGCGTATTCCGCGATGCCATGGACGATCTGAATGATGCCCCGCGGCTTGCCCTCGGGCAGCCACTGACAGCAATGGATCCGGGTGTTCTTGCGGACAGGGAAGTAGAATTCTTTCATGGAGCGCTCCTTTCTGTCCTGATTATAGGACTGATCATATTGTAGAATGCAGTCGTAAGATCAAAAAACGGAGGGAAAAATCATGACAAACACGATTGCATATCCGATTCGGAAAAACCCGTCGATCCGCATTCTGCCGCAGCCGGAGGAGGCAAAGCGGCAAGCCTGCAGAAGAACCAGGCAGAAGAAAGCCTTCTGGAATACCGTCTATGAGGCGTTTGCGACCATAGGGCTCATCACCTGTATGATCCTCTGCGCCGTTGCCCTTGTCTGCGTGGCCTGATGCCCGCGCCCGGCGGGAGGCTCCGGCGCTTCAAATGGGACGAACCCAGAAAGCGGATCCAAGCCCGGTTTACTTCGCGTTTCTCTTATAGAGGATCTCCAGGCCGTGGAGCAGCAGATTGTCGTCGATGATCATCTCCCGCTTACAGAGCGGCACGATATACTTGGCCAGGCCGCCGGTGGCGATGACCTTGGTGGGGTAGCCCAGCTCTGCCTCGATCCGTTCCACCATGCCGTCCAGCATGGCCGCAGAGCCCAGGAGGATGCCGCTTCGCATGGAATCCACGGTGTTGGTGCCGATGACCTTTTTCGGCTTTTCCAGGCTGATGCCGGGGAGCTGGGCCGTCCCGCTGGTGAGGGCGTTCAAGGAGAGCATAACGCCCGGGGCAATGGTACCGCCCAGGAACGCGCCTTCGCGGTCAATGGCGCAGATGGTAGTCGCCGTTCCCATGTCGATCACACACAGGCCGGTCCCGTAGGCGTCGATCGCCGCCACGGCGCCGACGATCAGATCGCTGCCCGCCTGGGCAGGATTGTCGATCTTGATCCGCAGGCCGGTTTTCAGGCCGGGGCCCACCGTCAGACAGGCTTTGCCGGTCAGCCGCTCCGCGGCCTCCACCAGAGATTGCTGGATCTGGGGAACAACGGAGGATACGATGCAGCCGTCGATCTCCGCCGGCGAAACCCGGAACAGCTCCAGCATTGCCTTCAGCTCCGCGCAGTACTGATCCTTGGTCTTGATCCGATCCGTGGCCATCCGGGCCTCGAAGAGGATCTCGCCGTCCCGGATGCAGCCCAATACGATGTTGCTGTTGCCGATGTCAATGGCTAATATCATTAAGAAAACCTCCTGATCATGGGTTAACAGCGCGCCACGCCCCAATCGGTGATCACGCCGTGTGCAATCAGAAAAAACCCGTAGCTGGGCTGGGATTCGTAGCCGCAGGAGCCCGGGTTCAGCACCTTGATCCCGCGGATCTCCTGGTGATCGGCGCAGTGGGTGTGGCCGTAAAGCAGCACGTCCGCTTCCTGCTCCATAGCAGCGTAGACCGCGGTGGAAATGCCGCTTTTGACGCCGTAGGTATGGCCGTGGCAGAGGAAAAAGCGCACTCCGTCCAATACGGGGGTCAGCGTCTCGGGGGTATCGCTCCAACGGTCGCAGTTGCCCCGAACCATCGCCACGGGAAGCGTCTGGAACTCCTGGCTGATGATCTGAGCGTCCGCGTCGTGGTCGCCCAGATGAAAGACGTAGTCCGGCTTTTCCCGGACGATCACGTCCCGCATATGATCCAGCTCCCGGTGGGAATCGGAAAAAACAATCAGCTTCATGCCGGCACCATTTCCTTTCCTCTTGCATATCCTATTATAACAGATAATCTCATAGGAGGCAAGGAAATGCTGAAACCGTCACAAAAAATTTCCAATTCTTCTCCGTCCCGATCTGGGGCGGCCAACGGCCGCCAGGCCGGGGCAAGCGCTGCCGATCAGACCGCGGGAGCATCCCGGCCAGACCCGGAACAGGTGAAGCGTATGCTGTCCGGCGCCGAGGGCAAGGCCCTGCTGCGGATCCTCCAGGCCGACGGGGGAGCGGGGATCCGGGCTGCCTCCGCGGCCCTGCAAAGCGGCGATATGGAGGCGGCCAAGGCTGCGCTGACGCCGCTGCTGGCGGGCACCGACGCGGAGGAGCTGACCAAACGGATCGAGGCGAAGCTCTGACATGGACGATCTGCAAAACAGACTGCAAAGTATCCTGTCCGACCCGGAGCAGATGCGGCAGATCGCCGCCATGGCGGAGTCCCTGGGCCTGAAGCCCCCGGAGCAGAATCCCCCATCCGGTCATTCTGAGCGCAGCGAAGAATCCGCATCCTCCGCCCCCACTGCGTCTCCCAACCGTCATTCTGAGCGAAGCGAAGAATCCGTTCCCCCCATCCCTCCCGGCCTGCCGGATCTCTCCGCCCTGATGGGGAGCCTTTCCGCGATGCGGGGGACGGAGGATCGGGTCTTTGCCTCCCTGCGGCCCTCTCTGTCGCCCACGGGACAGGGGAAGGCGGATCGGGCATCCCGGGCGGCAAAGCTGGCCAGGCTTGCCGGCCGTTTTCTGACCCGGCAGAGGGACGGCCATGTATAGCCGCTATACCCCCAACGCCAGCGGCGGCTTTGACCGCCGACAGCTCCCGGACGAGGCCGACCTCCGGGCCGCCCAGGGCAGAGCGCCGCCCTCTGACGGAATGCAAAATGCAGAATGCAAAATGCAAAATGAAGGTGCGGGAAACGGGGAAACGGATCCTTCGACTCCGCTGCGCTCCGCTCAGGATGACCGCGTAGGGGCGCACAGTGTGCGCCCATCGGCCACGCAGATGGGTGGTCAGGATGACTGCGTAGGGGCGCACACTGTGCGCCCGCCGGTCCCGCACCCGCACCAACCCCCGCCCCCGCCGCATCCGCCCTCGCAGCCCCCGCCCGGGATCCATCCGCCCCCGCCCCCGCCGATTCTCGGCGGGCTTCTGGGTCCGGAGGGGCTTTTGGGTCAGCTTCTGCCCCACGGGCTGGATACGGAGGATCTGCTGATCTTGGCCGTGCTGCTCCTGTCCATGAAGCAGGACGGCGCGTCGCCCACGGAGCTGCTGATTGCCGCGGGTCTGTACTTCTGGCTGTAACATAACAGGCAACGCCCATCGGGACGAACCCGATGGGCGTCTTGCATGCTGGAATGATTTATCCGACAGAGAAGGGCGAGAACTCGAACGGCGCTTCCTCAGCAATCCCAATGCGGACGACCTCCAGCTTGGACGCGGCCTCCTCCAACAGCGGAATGAGGATATCCTCGTCCGGCTCGTTCACGAAGGAATGCAGCTCGATCCAATAGCCTTCTTCCGTATTGTACACGCGCAGGTAGGGAAGACCGTCGCTCCGGAGCAGCACGGCAGGAAGGCCGCCGCAGCTCGTCTCCCGGATGACTGTTTCCCCATCAAAGACGGGAATGATCTTTCCTTGATTGAGTGTCACGGAAATGTAGACGTCGGCCTCCTTCTGCGCAAGCTGGACGTTCCTGTAAAGCGAGTCAAGCTCCATGTCAGACTCTTCCAGACTTGCGTTCAGCAGCTCTTTTTCAACGGAGATCGTGAAAATCGTCTCCCATCCATCTCCCAGCTCCGGCTCCCGCAGCGCGTAGCAATCGTTTTGATGCCGTTCCATCGGGATCCGGGTGTCCACGAGGCACAGATCGCGCACGGCCTGATCCGCTTCGGCAAAGGACTTGGTGGAGCTGGCAATCAGCACGCAGTCGCTGGCTTCGCTGTGGCAGAAAACATGCCAAGAGACTCTGCCCTCCGCGTCCGTATAGACGATCCACGCGGTCTCAAAGCCGTTTTCAAGCGCCTCTTTTTCCACCGTAAAGCTTCCGCGGGTGAAGTAGCTGTCCCGGCTCAGCGTGGGGCTGCCCTGCACCTCCACGGTCAGCAGAGCTTCGTCAGCGTCGACGCCGTAATAGCGGGAGAAAACGCCGTCCAGATTTGTCCCGGCCGGAAGCGCGGTGCGCTTCTGATCGTACTCCATCAGCGCAGACAGCTCCAGACAATTTGCCTCGTCTGCCATTTCGTGATAGGCCTCCGGCAGCGTGAAGCCCACGTAGCTCTGCGCGTCCGGGTGGGACAGCTCCAGCAGTTGCCGGACAGTTGCCTGTGCCTCGGGCTGCACGGGGCCGTCGACTGCTTTGTTCGGAGCCGTTTGCAGCTCCTCTGCGCCTCGAATGGTAAGCCAGCGGCTCGCGGCAAACACGCCGCCGCTCAACAGCAAAACGGACAACGCGGCTGCCAGCACGACGGTTCCCACGCGCGGGCGACGCCTTCCGTGCGGCTTTGCCTGTTCCATTGCCCGTTCCAGGGCGGCGTCCGAGGGCTCCACCCACGAAAACGCGGATTGATATTGTTCTTTATTCATTGCTTTGTTCCTCCTGTAAGCTTTCTTTCAGCTTCTCCCGTCCCCGGGAGAGGCGGGTTTTGACCGCTCCCTGGCTCAAATGAAGCAGAGAGGCGATCTCCTTGACGGACAGTTCCTCGTAGTAGAACAGGTGAATGACGGTGCGCAGCGACTCCGGCAGGGACATCACCGCCCGCACGAGATCCTGTTCCGGTTCGAGGCTCGGCGCGTGCAGGACGCCCTCCACCGCCTCCAACGGCAGCTCGCCGCGCTGCGAGCGGAATAGACTGCGGCACTCGTTCACTGTGACGCGGGTCAGCCATTTGTCCATGTGCGTCTCGTCCGCGAAGCCGATCCGACGCTGCCACAGCTTCAAAAAGACGTTCTGCATGACGTCCTCCGCGTCCTCCGGGCTTCGCAGAAAGGACAGGGCGATCAGATAGATCCGTTGTCCGTTGCGGCGCACCGCATCTTTGTATGCAATCTCTGTCAATGTCTCACCACCTGTTTAGGATTGAAAGGCCCTTCACTCTAATAACGCGCGACGGGGGCGAAAGGTTACTTGATAGTAAAAAATCGTTCGTTCCGTCTCCGACGAGCAGAAACGGAACGAACGGGAAAAAAGTGAAAGAGGTACGCATACCTACGCGCCGAAATCCGCGGGCTTTTCCGGGATCCGGCCGAAGTGCCAGAGGATCGCCTGGGCGATGCGTTGGCAGGCGTTGCCGTCGCCGTAGGGGTTTACTGCGTGGGCCATGGCGTCGTAGGCCGACTTGTCGGTCAGAAGCTCCTCAGCCAGAGCCAGAATCTCCTGCTTGTGCACACCGGCCAGCTTGACGGTCCCGGCCTGCACAGCCTCAGGCCGCTCGGTCTCCCGCCGCAGGACCAGCACGGGCTTTCCCATGGCCGGCGCTTCCTCCTGCAGGCCGCCGGAATCGGTCATGACCAGGTAGCAGCGGGCCATCAGATTGTGCATATTCTCCACGTCGATGGGGTCGATCAGGTGGACATGGGGAACGTTTTGCAGGATCCCGAAGGCGCACTCCCGCACCGTCGGGCTCAGGTGGACCGGGTAGACCACGTCGATCTCCGGGTGGGAGAGCGCCAGCTCCCGGATCGCCTCCATGATCTCCCGCATGGGCTCCCCGTAGTTCTCCCGCCGATGGCAGGTAACGGCAATGACCCGGCGGTTCCGGAAGTCCAGCTCGTTCAGCTCCGGCACGGAGAAGACGAAGTCGGGGCGAACCGTGGTTTTCATGGCGTCGATGACCGTGTTGCCGGTGATGAACTTCGAGCCGGGAACCGCCTCCTGCTCCAGGTTGCGGAGGTTGTTGACGGTGGGGCAGAAGTGGAGCTCCGCGATCCGGCCCACCAGCGTCCGGTTCATTTCCTCCGGAAATGGAGAGTATTTGTCCCAGGTCCGCAGTCCGGCCTCCACATGACCCACCGGGATCTTGTGGTAGAACGCGGCCAATGCGCCGGAAAAGGTGGTGGAGGTATCCCCGTGCACCAGGATCAGATCCGGCTTTGCGGCCTCAATGACGCCATCCATGCCCAGTACGGTCTTACAGGTGATGGAAGACAGCGTCTGGCTCGCCTGCATGATATTCAGATCATAGTCTGCCTTCAGATCGAAAATGTCCATCACGGAGTCCAGCATTTGCCGGTGCTGTCCTGTAAGGCAGCAGAGACTGTCAAACTCCGGCATAGCGGCAAGATGCTTGACCAGCGGGGCCATCTTGATGGCCTCGGGTCGGGTGCCAAAGACGGAAAGGATCTTGAGCTTATTCATTCGGCTTTTCCTCGTTTCTCTCAGGCGCTTCCGGAGAAGCATAATGGTCGTGTTCGTGGTTCGGCTCGGGCGGGATCCCGTGCTTCACATGGTGCCAGAACTTGGCGTGGGGCTTGTCGCCCAGGATCACCCGCATTCCGATCGCGCCGACCAGGATGATCGAGCCAAGCATGATCAGCGCCTTCATGGCGCCGGAAACGGTCAGCAGCACGGCGGCCAGACCGAGAAGGCCGGTCAGAATGTAGGCAATGGCCACCGACTGCTTCTGACTGAAGCCCATGTCGATGAGCCGGTGGTGGAAATGCCCCCGGTCGGCCTCCATGGGACTCTTGCCGCTGGCGACCCGGCGGATCACCGCGAAGCAGATGTCAAAGATGGGCAGGCCCAGCAGCAGGAAGGGGACGATGAAGGAGATCACCGTGTAGGCCTTGAACAGGCCCCGGATGGAAACGGTGGCCAGAATAAAGCCCAAGAAGGTGGAGCCCGTGTCGCCCATAAAGATCTTGGCGGGGTTGAAGTTGTAGGGAACGAAGCCCAGGCAGGCGCCGGTCAGAGCGGCAACGACGATAGAAACCTGCGCGTCGGAGACCAGCAGCGCAATGACCAGCAGATTGACGGAGGAAATGCAGCTCACGCCGCAGGCCAGACCGTCCAGACCGTCGATAAAGTTGACGGCATTTGTGATGGCCACGATCCAGATGATGGTGATGGGGTAGGCGAAGATGCCGAAATCCAGGTAGGAGTAGAGGCTGGAGCCGAAGGGGTTGGCCAGCTGGTCGATCCGCAGATCCCCGTAGAACACCACGATGGCGGCGGCCAGAAGCTGGAACACCAGCTTGAGCTTCGCGCTGAGGGCATACTTGTCGTCAAAAACGCCCAGGATAATGAGCACCATGGATCCCAGCAGGATGGACTGGAGCCCGCGGTCGATCTCCTTGGTGAAAACCAGAACAGAGAGCAGGAAACCGATGAAGATCGCCAGCCCGCCCATGCGGGGAATGGGTACGGTGTGCATACGGCGGTTATCCTTCGGAACGTCGATGGCGCCGAAATGGGTGGCCAGCGACTTGACCATCGGCGTCGTCAGAAAGGAGATCACGCCCGCTACCAGGAGTGCCGCTCCCACACGGAGCAGAAAATTGATATCTAATGTCATAATTTTTTATCGCCCTTCCGCTGATTACGCTTCCGTAACCTTGGCCACGAATCCAACCTTCTTGTATACCTTCCGCAGCGTCTTATTGGCAATGTAGGAGGCCTTTTCCGCGCCTTCCTTGCAGACGGATTCCAGATAGGCCTTGTCCTTCATCAGCCGGGCGGATTCCTCCCGGATGGGGGTGAGCAGGGCAACCACAGCCTCGCCCACGGCGGCCTTGAAGTCGCCGTAGCCCTTGCCGTCGAATTCCTTCTCGATCTCCGGGAAGGTCTTGCCGGTGCAGGCGGCGTAGATGGTCATGAGGTTGGCGATGCCCTTTTTGTTCTCCGGGTCATAGCGGACGCAGGCGTCGCAGTCGGTGATGGCCCGCTTGAACTGCCGCATGATCACGTCGGGGGGATCCATCAGCGTGATGCGGCCGGGATCCTCATTTTCGGATTTGGACATCTTGGCCTCGGGGTTGGCCAGGCTCATGATCCGGGCCCCGACCTTGGGGATATAGGGCTCCGGGATCTTGAAGGTGTCGCCGTAGACGTGGTTGAAGCGCACGGCGATGTCCCGGGTCAGCTCTACGTGCTGCTTCTGATCCTCCCCCACGGGGACGAAGTCCGGCTGATAGAGCAGGATATCCGCAGCCATCAGGGCGGGGTAGGTGAACAGGCCGCCGTTGATATTGTCGGCGTTCTTGGCGCTCTTGTCCTTGAACTGGGTCATCCGGGAGAGCTCGCCGAACATGGCGTAGCAGTTGAGGATCCAGCCCAGCTCAGCGTGCTGATGAACGTGGCTCTGGATAAAGAGCGTATTCTGCTTCGGGTCCAGGCCGCAGGCAATATACTGTGCAAGCTGCTCCATGGTCCGGCGGCGCAGATCGGCGGGGTTCTGGCGCACGGTGATGGCGTGCAGATCCGCCATAAAGTAGTAGCAATCAAACTCTGACGCCCGTTCCTTCCAATTCCGGATCGCACCGAGATAGCTGCCCAGGGTCAGATCGCCGCTGGGCTTGATACCGGAGAGCATGACCTTTTTTGCATCCATAAAAAACACCTCCGTGGATTGGTTCATCGAATATTTCAGATATTATAGCATAGGATTCATAAAATAGCAAGGACTTTTGAACGGAACAAAGCTATTTCGTATATAATGAAGGGAAGGAGTGTGATCGGCATGACAGATACCTGTTTTCTCGGTGCGAATACGCCCGAGGGCTTCCGTTCGGAATACGGTACCCTGCAGCGGGATCCCAGGATCCAGCAGCTTTTCATCGTCAAGGGCGGATCCGGCTGCGGAAAATCCACGCTGATGAAGACCCTTGCGGCCAGAGCGGAGGAATACGGCATGGCTGCGGAGCGGATCCTCTGCTCGTCGGATCCCGCCTCCCTGGACGGTCTGGTGATCCCGGACGTGGGCCTGGCCTTCGTGGACGGGACCGCGCCCCATGTGGTAGAGCCGGCCCTCTGCGGCTGCGGAGCAAACTACATCAATCTGGGCAAATACTACCGGGAGGCCGAGCTTCGGCCGCTGATCCCGGCCATTCGCGCGGCCAAGGCCGCCAATGCCGCCTGCTACGCCCCGGCCTACGGGTGCCTTCGGGCGGCTGCGGCCCTTTCCAGGGCGCGCCGGGAGCTGCTTGGCCGCGAACGGATCCGGGCTGTGACGGCAGAGGCGCTGACGCAGCTCCAGGAGGGCAGACTGCCCGAGCGCGGGCATCCAGGACACGAGCGGCGCGTCTATCTCAGCGGCGTGACGCCGGACGGCCTGCTGTCTCTGCCCCTGGGGGAGGGACGCGTTTGGGCCATCCAGGACGGCCACGGCGTGGGCGGCGTTCTGATCCGGACGCTGGCCGACCGCTGGCGGGAGGCAGGGGAGGACGTGATTCTGGGCATGGATCCGCTGGATCCGGACAGTCCGGCAGCCGTGCTCCTTCCGGCCAGAGGACAGGGCTGGGTCCGGGTGCATCCGGCCTTTCCCGGCCCGAGGCAGGCCATGCTGCGCCTGGATCTGGACGCGGCTCTGGAGGACGGCCTTTCCGACGCCGTGGCCGCCGGAATGCGGGAGATGACCGCCATGGAGCGCCGGCTTCTGGGAGAGGCGGTGGGCTGGCTGCGGCAGGCCAAGGCGCACCATGATCTGATGGAGGAGCTCTACCGGCCCGCGGTGGATTTCGCGGGGGTCACCCGGGAGACGGAGCTGCTGTGCAGGGAGTTGTTTGTGGAGAATTAAAAAAGCTGTGAAATGTCGCTTCCCAGGCGACCAATTAAGGCGCGCCGTGTGTTTTAATGGGATCGTAAGCAAGAGAACAACGAACCGAACAAAAACACATGGAGGGAATCACAATGAAAAACGAAATGAACAACATCACAGAGCTGGTCTTCATCCTGGATCGCAGCGGCTCCATGGCGGGGCTGGAGAGCGACACCGTCGGCGGCTTCAACGCCATGATCGAAAAGCAGAAAAAGCAGGACGGGCAGTGCTGGGTCTCCACGGTGCTGTTTGCCAACGAATCCAAGGTCATCCATGACCGCGTCCGCCTGGAGGAGATCCGCCCCATGACGGAGGACGATTACACCGTGGGCGGCTGCACGGCGCTGATCGACGCCATCGGCGAGGCCATCCACCACATCGCCAACATCCACAAGTACGCCCGGGCTGAGGACGTCCCCGCCCACACCGTTTTCGTCATCACCACCGACGGCATGGAGAACGCCAGCCGCAAATTCAGCGCGGGGCAGGTACGCAAAACGATCAAGCGGATGCAGGAGGAAAAGGGCTGGGAATTCCTCTTCATCGGCGCGAACATCGACGCGGTGGAGACCGCCAGCCGCTTCGGCATCGCCGAGGATCGGGCCGTCAACTACCATGCGGACAAGAAGGGGACGCGGGTCGTCTACGAGTGCGTCGGCAAGGCGCTGGGCAGTCTCCGGGCCAATGTGCCGATGTCCGCCAAGTGGTCGGAGGAGATCGCGGAGGACTACGCGTCCAGATAACCCACAGGATAACGGCTGCAGCCGAAGGGAGGCGCTTCGCAAGGAAGCGGCCTCCCTCTTTTTTCAGCCGGAAAAAGGGCTTGACAAATCCGGCAAAAACGTGTAATATAATTATCGTTACATAACAACAATTATACTAAGGGGAATGGGTATGCCGCCGAAAACAAGGATCACCAAGGACAGGATCATTCAAGCGGCCATTGAGGTCGCAAAGCAAAGCGGATACGAGAGCATCAACGCCAGGACGGTCTCTGCACAGCTGCACTGCTCCACGCAGCCGGTCATGTATCATTTTTCCACCATTGACGCCATGAAACGGGCCGTTTACGCAAAGGTCGATCAGCTGCATTCGGCGTACATGATGACGATCCCGCCGGAGCAGGATCCGATCCTCGGCATCGGCCTGAACTACATCCGCTTCGCCGTTGCGGAACCGCAGCTGTTTCGCTTCCTGTTCCAATCCGGCTACGCGGAGGAGAACAGCCTGCTGGAAATGGTCGATTCCGAAGAACTGATCCCGGTGCTCGCCGCCATGCAGGAGGGGACCGGATTGAGCATGGAAAAAACCAAGGAGATATTTCTGACTGTGGCGATGTTTGCCCACGGCTATGCCAGCATCATTGCCAACAACGGTCTGGAATATAACGAAAAAACAGTGGCGAAGCACCTGGAACGGGCCTGGAACGGCGCCGTTCTGGCAGCCACACAGGGAGGAGAGCAAGCATGAAAAAACTGTACGAAAAAAACGAGATCAGCTTTGCGATCCTGTGGATCGTGATCTATATCGTGGGCATGGGGACCTTGAAAAACAATTTCGGGCTGGAATCCCTGTGGCCTATGCTGGGCTTGATCGTGATCTCCGGGGCGATGCTCCTGTTTGTCCTCAAAAACGGCCTCGCGGAGAAGTACGGTCTGACCGGCTGGGCGAAGAACAGCAAGGCCATGCTGTGGTTCCTTCCCCTGTGGTTCATCTCCTGTCTGAATCTGCTGAGCGGCTTCCGGCAGGACTGCCCCGTGCCCGGCGTGATCTACGCAGCCGTATCCATGGCCTTGGTGGGATTTGCGGAGGAGATGATCTTCCGGGGCTTCCTCTTCAAGGCCATGCTGAAGGACGGAAACGTCAAAGCGGCGATCATTGTCGCTTCCGTCGCCTTCGGGCTCGGCCATATTGTGAACCTGTTTACCGGACAGGATCTGACCGAGACCCTTTACCAGGTGGTCTTTGCGGCTGCCGTCGGGTTTATCTTCACCTTCGCGTTTTACAAGGGCGGGAGTCTGCTGCCCTGCATCCTGGCCCACAGCCTGGTTGACGTGACCTCCGTGTTCGCGGCGGATGAAGGCTCTCAGACCTTGGATTTGATCCTGCACGCCCTGGTCGTCGTCGTTGCGGCGGCATACTGCTTCTATCTGGCGAAGCGGGTGGAGACGCCGGCCGTCAACCGGACAGACAGGGAACAGGGCCTCTCGTCCGGCCGGGATCGCTCGTGAGGGAGCGTCCCTTTCTCTGAAACAGAAAATCAGCGCGGCAGCGCATTCTCACCCTGCGGTGGGAATACGCTGCCGCTAACTCTTTGACCGCCGGAAAGGCGGACAGAGGGATTTGAAAAAAACAGTTCATTTCCGTATTTCCCCCTTGCATTTTGTGTCTGAAAACGGTATAATACCCAAGATAGGTTACGATGGGGAGAAGTTGGATCGTTGGATGGGAGGCTGCCATGGGCGGATATGTAAAGGCTCTGCGCTACCTCGTCTGGCTGACCCAACTGGGCCTGTCTGTGGCAGTCCCGCTGGCGGGCTTTATCCTCCTGGGCGTGTGGCTGCACAACAGCAGAGGCTGGGGCGGCTGGACGGTCGCCGTGGGGATCCTCCTGGGCGTGCTGGGCGCTGCCGGAGGGCTCTACAACAGCTTCAAAACGCTGAACCTGATGCTGAAACAGGACGAAGAAAAGCCCCCCAAGGGCTTCAATCGTCATGACTGATACCGATGAATGATATGAACGACAAACAACAAACCCTCCGGGAGCTGCTGATCTTTGCCCTGGGGGAGTTGATCTGCCTGGGGCTGCTCTACGGAGCCTTTGCCCTGCTGGGCAAGCTGGACTCCAAGGTCCTGCTGGGCGGCGCGATCGGCGCGGTCACGGCGGTTCTGAACTACTTCCTGATGGCCGTGGGGGTCTACGCCGCGGCAGCCAGGGCCGAGGCCGGCGACCCTGCCCGGGGCAGGCGCATTGTCAGCCTCTCCATGGCAGGGCGGTTTTTGCTGATGATCGCGATCCTGGTGGTGGGGGCCAAAAGCGGGCTCTGCAACGTGGTCGCCATGGTGATCCCCCTGCTCCTGTTCCGGGTGCTGATTTTCGTGGGCGAATTCTTCAGAAGAAAGGACGGCTGATTCTATGACGATCAACGGGCCAAAAATATACTTTACCATTCCGATCTTCGGCGGGATCCCCATCACCCAGACCCTTGTGACCTCCTTCCTGGTGACGGTCATCCTCTGCGTGACCGGCGTGCTGCTGGGCCGGAACCTCACCAAGCGGCCCGGCAAGCGTCAGGTGCTGACGGAGAAAGCCGTCACGGTCATCACCGGCATGGTCAAGGAAGCCATGGGCGATCATAACGCCTACTGGACGCCCTTTATCGCAACGGTGTTTTTCTCCTCTCTGCTGGGGACGCTCCTCGGCATGACCGGCATCCTCCGCTCCTCCACCGCGGACATCAGCACCACCATGACCTGGGCTGTGCTGGTCAGCTTTATCTGCTGGTATGAATCCATCAAGAACAACGGCTTCCTGGGCTGGCTCAAGGGCTTCACCGAGCCCATCGCCGTTATGACCCCCATGAATATCGTCTCCGAGATCGCCCAGCCCGTATCCCTGGCCTTCCGTCACTTCGGCAACATCGCCGGCGGCAGCGTCATCACGGCTTTGATCTATTGGGCCCTGTCCGGGGCCTCCGCCGGGATCCTGCGGCTGATCGCCTCCAGCTCTGTGGCGGTTCCGCTGGTGCTGCTGGCGGTGGGCGTCGGCCTGCTCTTTCTGTCCCGGCCCAAGGACGGCGGCAAGCGGAAGAAGCTGCCCCTGGTGGTGGGCATCGTCTGCACGGCGCTGGCGAGCCTGCGGCTGCTGGATTGGCTTTGGAGCCTCACCGGCAGAGCCTACCCGCAAATGAACGGCCTCGTCTGCGGCCTGGTCTGGTTTGCAGCGCTGGCGCTGCTGCTGGTCGGCATCGTCCTGCTGATCGGCCGCAAGAACAAGGGCAATACCGTGCTGGGCATCGTGCTGGCCTCGGTGGGCTTTGCGGTGATCTGCTTCGTCTCCGAGGGCCCGCTGGACGTTCCGGTCCTGACCCTGGGCCTGCCTGCGGTGCTTTCCCTCTACTTCGACGTCTTCTCCGGCGTGATCCAGGCCTTTGTGTTCAGCCTGCTCACCATGATCTATATTTCCGGCAACTGTCCTGCGCCGCAGGAAAATAACAGCGAAATCCATTAGGATGAAACCTACTCACATACAACATTTAGGAGGATCTTGTTATGGAACTTACTGAAGCGATCGTCAGGGCTGCCTGCGCCCTGGGCGCCGGCCTCTGCATGGGCATCGGTGCCATCGGCCCCGCCATCGGCGAAGGCAATGCTGTTGGCAAGGCACTGGAGGGCATGGCCCGTCAGCCGGAATCCACCAGCAACCTGCGTACCAATATGCTCGTCGGCTGCGCCGTCGCGGAGACCACCGGTATCTACTCCTTGGTTATCGCGCTTCTTCTGCTCTTCGTGTTCTGAGACCGTTGAAGTTCAAGACCAAAGAAAGGGAGGGATTCTCCAATGTCAGGGTTTGAGAACTTCATTGGCTTTAATCCCTGGACTGCCCTGTTCACACTGCTGAACATGGTGCTCACATTTCTCATTTTGAAAAAGTTCCTCTTCAAGCCGGTCAACAAGATGATTGACGACAGGCAGAAGGAGATTGACGAGCTCTACGCCAGCGCCAACGCGGCCCGGAAGGATGCCGAGACCATGCGTGACGACTATACCCGGAAGCTCTCCGAGGCCAAGGAGACCTCTGCCCAGATTGTGGCCGAGGCGACCCAGGAGGCCAACCGCCGCAGCGACGAGATCATCCGCCAGGCCCGCCAGGATGCCGACGCCATGCGCCAGAAGGCGGGGATGGATATCGCGCTGGAAAAGAAAAAGGTGCTCAATGAGGTCAAGGGTGACATCTCCAAGATCGCGCTGGACATCGCCGGAAAGGTCGTTGAGCGGGAGCTGGACAGCGCGGATCAGGAACGCCTGGTTGAGGGCTTCCTGCGCGAGATGGGAGATCAGGTATGACCCAGATCGCCAAAAACTACGCTGACGCGCTCTATGAGCTGGCGCGGGACGAGGGCCTGGATGAGCAGCTTTTCGGGCAGCTTCGGGAGATCAAAGAGCTTTTGGAAAGCAATCCCGATTACGTCCGCCTGTTGAGTGCGCCGAATTTGCCGAAGTCCGAGCGGCTCAGCGCGCTGGACGAGGCTTTTTCCGGCCGGGTGCATCCCTATCTGCTGAGCTTTTTGAAGCTGCTCTGCGAGCGGGGGCACATCCGGGAGCTGAAGGATTGCACCGTCCAATATCGCCGCCGCCGGAACGCCGACCGCGGCATCCTGGACGCGGTGGCGATCACAGCCGTCCCCCTGCGGGACGAGCTGCGGGAGAAGCTGCGCGTCCGGCTGCAAGCGCTGACCGGCAAGCAGGTCGATCTCCAATATCGGATCGATCCCGGTGTTCTGGGCGGCATTCGCCTGGAATACGACGGGAAGGCGCTGGACGGGACCGTCCGCAGCCGCCTGGCCGGGATCGAAAAAACACTTTCTGAAACCGTCCTCTGACCTCCGTAGGGCGGCCGCATCCCCGGCCGCTGCGTACGAATTCATCTAAGAAAGAGGTAAACCATGGAATTCAGACCAGACGAGATCACGAAGATCATTCGTTATCAGATCAAGAATTACGAAACCAAAATCGAGCAGAGCGAAACCGGGACCATCCTCTCCCTGGGCGACGGCATTGCCCGTGCCGCGGGCCTGGAGAAGTGCATGGTCAATGAGCTGGTCGAGTTTCCCAACGGAACCTACGGCATGGCCCAGAATCTGGAGGAGCACTCCGTTTCACTGGTCATTCTCGGCTCTGATGAAGGCATCCGCGAGGGCGACACCGTCAAGCGCACCGGCAAGGTCGTGTCCGTCCCGGTGGGCGAGGAGCTGATCGGCCGTGTGGTCAACGCCCTGGGCGAGCCCATCGACGGCAAGGGCAGACTGTCCATTGAGCAGTACCGGCCCATTGAGATGCCCGCCCCCGGCGTCATTGAGCGTAAATCCGTTTCCGTCCCGCTGCAGACCGGGATCAAGGCCATCGACGCCATGATCCCCATCGGACGGGGCCAGCGTGAGCTGATCATCGGCGACCGTCAGACCGGCAAGACCACCATTGCCACGGATACGATCCTGAACCAGAAGGGGAAGGACGTCATCTGCATCTACGTGGCCATCGGCCAGAAGCGCTCCACCGTGGCCCAGATCGTCAACACTCTGACCATGGGCGGGGCCATGGACTACACCATCGTGGTCTCCGCCACCGCATCGGAGCTGGCGCCCATGCAGTATATCGCCCCCTATTCCGGCTGCACCATGGGCGAGTATTTCATGGCCCAGGGCAAGGACGTCCTGGTGGTTTACGACGACCTGTCCAAGCACGCCGTGGCCTACCGTGCCATTTCTCTGCTGATCCGCCGTCCGCCCGGACGTGAAGCCTACCCCGGCGACGTCTTCTATCTGCACTCCCGTCTGCTGGAGCGTGCGGCCAGAATGGCCCCCGAATTCGGCGGCGGCTCGCTGACGGCTCTGCCCATCATCGAGACCCAGTCGGGCGACGTTTCTGCCTATATTCCCACCAACGTCATTTCCATCACAGACGGTCAGATCTTCCTGGAGACGGAGCTCTTCCACGCCGGCGTTATGCCCGCCATCAACCCGGGCATTTCCGTGTCCCGTGTAGGCGGCGCCGCCCAGATCAAGGCGCTGAAAAAAGTCGCCGGTTCCTTGAAGCTCCTCTATTCCCAGTACCGTGAGCTGCAGAGCTTTGCTCAGTTCGGCTCCGATCTGGACCAGGATACCAAAGACCGCCTGGCCCAGGGCGCCCGCATTGTGGAGGTGCTCAAGCAGTCCAACAACGCCCCCGTCCCTGTGGAGCTGCAGGTCTGCATCATCTACGCCGTTGTCAATGGCTATCTGAAGGACATTGAAGTCGCGCAGGTCCATGAGTTTGAGCAGGGCCTGTTCCGTTACCTGGACACCCACGCCCATAAGCTGCTCCGTTCCATCGTGGAGACGAAGGTCCTCTCCGAGGAGAGCGAGGAGGAGCTGAAGCAGGCACTGACCGCCTATATCGGAGAATTCAAAAAATCCCATTGAGGAAGGAGGCATGACACATGGCTGGCGTTTCCATGAAGGACATTAAGCTCCGGATCAAGAGCATGGAAAGCACCAAACAGATTACCAAGGCCATGGAAATGGTCGCTGCCTCCAAGCTGCGCCGCGCCCAGGAACGGGTGGCCAGCTCCCGCCCCTATTTTGAGATCCTCTACGATACCCTCAACACCATCGCCAACAACACTGAGGATTTTTCCTCCCCCTTTCTGAACAAGCGCGAGGTCAAAAAAACCTGCTACGTGGTCATCGGCGGCGACCGCGGCCTGGCGGGCGGGTATAACAGCAACGTGTTCAAGCTGGCCTACAGCCGCATGGAGGGCAACAACGTCTGCGTGGTGCCCATCGGCAAAAAGTGCCTGGAATTCTTCCGCGCCAGGAAGCTGGAGATCCTGACCGACGTTTACGCCGTGGCCTCTGACGTCCATGTGGGCGACTGCTTCAGCATGGCGAAGATGCTGAGCCAGGGATTCCTGGACGGCGAGTTCGACGCGGTCTGCGTGGTTTACACGAACTTTGTCTCTATGCTCTCCCAGTCTCCGGCTGTGCTGGATCTGCTTCCTCTGGCCTACCATCCCCGCCCCGGCGATACGAATTCCGGCTGCCTCACGCTCTATGAGCCCGACAGCATTTCGGTGTTCGACGCCATCATCCCCGAGTATCTGGGCGGCTTGATCTACGGCGCGCTCTGTGAATCCGTCACCTCCGAGCAGGGGGCACGCCGCACCGCCATGGACGCCGCCACCAAAAACGCGGAGGAAATGATCTCGGATCTGAGCCTGCGTTACAACCGGGCGCGCCAGGGTGCCATCACCCAGGAGATCACCGAGATCGTGGCCGGCGCGGAGCAGTAGGGGCGGCACTCTGCCGTCCGCCCCCACGCTGGGATTCCGCTGAACCCTGAACTCTGAACTCTGAACAAGGAGTAACGAAAATGGCAAACAAAAACATAGGAACCGTGGTCCAGATCATGGGCCCTGTCATGGACGTCCGTTTTGAAAACGGCAATCTGCCTGCTCTGCTGAACGCCATCGAGGTCTATAACGGCGAGACGAAACTGACCGCCGAGGTCGCCCAGCACATCGGCGACGATGTGGTCCGCTGCGTAGCCATGTCCTCTACTGACGGCTTCCAGCGTGGGATCGAAGCGATCGACACCGGAAAGCCAATTTCCGTCCCGGTGGGCGAGGAGTGCCTGGGCCGGATGTTCAATCTGCTGGGCCGCCCCATCGACAATATGCCCGCCCCGGTCACAGTGGAGCGCTGGCCCATCCATCGCGCCGCGCCCAGCTACGACGAGCAGGAGAGCACCACTGAGATCCTGGAGACCGGCATCAAGGTCGTGGATCTGATCTGCCCCTATGCCAAGGGCGGCAAGATCGGCCTCTTCGGCGGCGCAGGCGTGGGCAAGACCGTTCTGATCCAGGAGCTGATCTACAACATCGCCACCGAGCACAACGGTTACTCCGTCTTCACCGGCGTGGGTGAGCGTACCCGTGAGGGCAACGACCTCTACTACGAAATGAAGGAATCCGGCGTCCTGTCCAAGACCGCCTTGGTCTACGGTCAGATGAACGAGCCCCCCGGAGCCCGTATGCGTGTGGGCCTGGCCGGCTTGACCATGGCCGAGTATTTCCGCGACGTCAAGAACCAGGACGTGCTGCTGTTTATTGACAATATCTTCCGTTTCACCCAGGCCGGCTCTGAGGTCTCGGCTCTGCTGGGCCGTATGCCCTCCGCCGTGGGCTACCAGCCCACCCTGGCCACCGAAATGGGCGCCCTGCAGGAGCGCATCACCTCCACCAAGAAGGGCTCCATCACCTCCGTCCAGGCCGTTTACGTGCCTGCCGACGATCTGACCGACCCGGCGCCTGCCACCACCTTTGCCCACCTGGACGCCACCACGGTCCTGGACCGCGGCATCGCCTCCCTGGGCATCTATCCCGCCGTGGATCCCCTGGATTCCACCTCCCGTATCTTGACACCCGAGGTCGTGGGCCGGGAGCACTACGAGGTCGCCCGCGGCGTGCAGCGGATCCTCCAGCGCTATAAGGAGCTGCAGGACATCATTGCCATCATGGGCATGGACGAGCTCTCCGAGGAAGACACGCTGACGGTGAACCGCGCCCGTAAGGTGCAGCGTTTCCTGTCTCAGCCCTTCCATGTGGCTGAGCAGTTCACCGGCTACGACGGCAAGTACGTCCCGCTGAAGGAGACTGTCCGCGGCTTCAAGGAGATCATTGAGGGCAAGCATGACGAGATCCCCGAGTCCTATTTCCTCTTCGCCGGTACGATCGACGAGGTCGTGGAGAAGTACAAGAAGGGGCGTGAAGGGAAATGACCTTCCATCTGCAAGTCGTCACCCCCGACGGCCTGGCTTTTGAGGGCGAGGCGGAGAAGCTCTCTGTCCGCACCCAGGACGGCATCATCGGCATCCTGCCCCGCCACATCGACTATGTGGCGCCTCTGGGCATGGGAGAGGCCGTCATCACCGAGGACGGAGGCAAGGAGCGCCGTGCGGCCTGTATCGGCGGCATGGTGGCTGTCCACAGCGGCGCCGTCCGCCTGGTGGCTACTACCTTCGAATGGGCCGACCAGATCGACGTGGACCGGGCCAAAGCCGCCGAGGAGAAGGCCCGCAGGATCATGTCCGGCAACAACGTCTCCGAGCGGGATCTCAAGCTGGCGGAGGCCAAGCTCCATCGCGCCCTGGTGCGGCAGTCCGTCCATCGCGGCCTGTAACATCTAAACAAAAACCGAAAGATCGTCGCAGGGACAAGCACTGCTTGTCCGCCCGATACAGAAGAGCCGAGAAAAGCGCAGGGGAAGAACGTATGCCTTCCACCTGCGCTTTTCAGTCATATTTCACAATACAGAGCATCCACAGCTCCGTATTTAGCCTTTTTCGGACCGAGGAAGCACTACATATTGAAAAGCAAAAAAACTCTGAAAAAACCCAAAAAAACCCTTGACTTTTCTGCTGCCCCGTGCTATTATATTGAAGCGCTCGCGAGAAGGGGATGCGAAACACCGGAACGCAGCGCGGTTGTACCTTGAAAATTAAACAACGAGAAACATGAACAAACACCATGTCAAACAAAAGTGAGCGATTTATAATCGCCCACGAACGTTGCAAAAAGTCAACGTAATTTCTTGAGTAGTCAAGACAAATTCAAAAAATGATTTGCCTGGGCGATTATGAATCGCTCATGTAGATACCATTTTATAGAGAGTTTGATCCTGGCTCAGGACGAACGCTGGCGGCGTGCCTAACACATGCAAGTCGAACGGACGAAGGGAGCTTGCTCCCCTAGTTAGTGGCGAACGGGTGAGTAACGCG
>JAEEGH010004171.1_pt1 | contig 37306 bp, 37 predicted proteins | sample 9134181 | NCBI WGS metagenome assembly JAEEGH01 (sample SAMN16246544, study PRJNA631951) | gut metagenome | biome: gut microbiome; feature: rumen; material: DP-attached | host: Bos | place: Iran: Karaj | collected 2018-10
AGAATATTTAACTATTGCTTGACGACGCTTGAGGGTTTGTGTTAAAGTAGTCATGGCGAATCGGTCACCTGCCCTTTCGGTTTTGTCTGAGCAACTTAACCATATCACAGGTGCTCCCGATTCGCTATTCTTTTTTCAACTGTTAAGTATCATTGTAACACCTACAAAAGACCCCTGCGGAAAAGGGGAAAGAGGCTTTACAGATGCCGCTTTTCGTGGTATAATACCCGGGTATATCCAACAAAAGGGGAAAACAACGTGCAAGGCAACAAAAGCGAAAAAAACGCTGCGGCGGAGCGAGGGCAGCCCCGGATGAAAAAGGACAGCTTCATCCGCGGAATGTTCTCCGCCTATACCGCCATCGTTTTCACCAAGATCCTGGGGGTGCTGTACAGCATTCCCTTTTACGATATCATCGGCGACGAAGGCGGCGTGATCTACTCCTGCGTCTATAACGTCTACGTCCTGTTCCTGGATATCGCCACCTGCGGTATCCCTGTGGCAGTCAGTATCATCCTCAGCGAGTACCACACCCGGAAGCTGTACCGGAGCGAGCGGAAGGCCTATTCCGCTGCCCTGCGGATCATTCTGTCGTTGGCGGTGCTCTCTTTTGCCATCATGCAGCTCTTCGCGGATCAGATCGCCGCGGGGATGCTCACGGATATGGACAACGGCGTGGCTCCGGCGGTGATCGCCCGGGGCATCCGGATCGTGTCCGTTTGTATGCTGATCGTGCCCTTCCTGAGCATCCGCCGGGGCCAGCTCCAGGGCTACAAATACGTCACCGTCTCCTCCCGGAGCCAGGTCATCGAGCAGCTGGTTCGCATCGCCGTCTCCCTGGTGGGCTCCTATGTGGTGATCCGGGCCTTGAAGCGCGGCGTGGAGCTGGGCGTGGATATGGCCTTCGTCGGCACGGTGCTCAGCGCGCTGGTGGCCCTGATCTACGTGGGCATCCGGGGCCGGGAGGCGGCGCGGGAAAGCCGCGCCGGCGCAGCCGACCAAGGGGACGATACCCCCATGGGGCAGATCATCCGCCGGCTGATCCGCATCAGCGTCCCCATTATCTTCGTCTCTCTCACCTACAGCATCTACAGCGTGGTGGATATGAAGCTGATCCTGGTGGGCCTCCACGACCTGCGCTTCGGGGATGAGGATGCCCAGGTGATCGCCAGCATCGCCTCCACCTGGGCCCCCCGGATCTGTATGATCATCACCGCCCTGCCTATGGGCATTGTAAGCAGCATCGCCCCCTTTATGGCCGAGAGCAACACCGCCCACGACGCCAAGGCCGTCACGGCCCGGCTGAACCAGGCCCTGGGCGTCCTGCTGCTGATCTCCGTGCCCCTGGGCGCGGGGATGATCCTCCTGTCGGAGCCCACCTACCGCCTGTTCTATGGGCCCAGCGCCTATGGCGGCGAGATCCTGGCCCTGCTGATCGTGGTCAACGTGATCGGCGGCATCTCCACCGTTATGAGCACCACCATGCAGAGCGTGGGCAGGGGAAAGGCCGTGTGCGTGACGATCTTCACCGGCATTGTGCTGAACGCCACCCTGGATCTGCCCTTGATCCATCTGTTCAGCCGGATCGGACTTCCGGCCTACCTGGGCGCGGCCACGGCCAGCATCATCGGCCAGACCGTGACGGTGGCAATGCAGACGGCCGCCCTCAAAAAGAGCCACGGCTTCTCCCCCAGACCCGTGCTGCGGCATACGCTTCGCATCCTCTGCGCCACGGCGGTCATGCTGCTGGCAGTCTTCCTGCTGCGGCTGCTCTGGCCTGTGAGCAGGGGAGGCCGGGTGTTGGTGGCCCTGCAGCTGCTGGCCTTCGCCCTGGTGGGCGGCCTCATCTACTTTACTGTGATCTACGTGCTCCAAACGGCGGAGCAGATTTTGGGCAGAGCCGCCTACAACCGGGTGCTGGATCGCTTCCACATCCGCAGCTTTATGGATCGGCTCCTGTTCTTCCCGGCGCTCTGGGCCGGAAAGCTGCTGCTGTGGATCTACGGGCGTACCGGCCACCGGCAGAACGACAAGCCCGGCATGGCGGCCCTGCGGCTCTGTGACGGCTTCCTGAAATACGCCGCCAAGCCCAAGCTGACCATCGTGGTCTCCGGCACCAACGGAAAGACCAGCATCTCCTGCATGGTGGCGAATATTCTGAAGCTGCGGGGCATGACGGTCTCCTACACCGACTGGGGCGCCAACGACCGCGGCGGCAACGCCTGGTGCATCCTCAACGCGGTGAACATCTTCAACCGGCCCACCAAGGACGCGGCGGTGATCGAAATGGACGAGCTGGTCTGCCGCCGCAACGTGCCCCAGGTGAAGCCCAATTATCTGATCATCAACAACCTGGCCCGGGATTCCATGCTCCGCAACGCCACCCCCGAGTTTGTGGAGGCGCACCTGCACAGCGCGGCGGAGCACTCCCCGAACACGGTGGTGATCGGCAACGCGGACGATCCGCTCAGCTGCAGCATCGGCGCGCACAACCGGTGCGTCCGCTTCGGCGTGGCCGATCTGCACCTTACCCCCTCCGCCTCCCTCCACGATCTGGCCCTGTGCCCCAACTGCTTTGCCAAGCTGGACTACAAGTACCGGAACTTCCGGCACATCGGCCCCTTCTCCTGCCCGGTCTGCGGCTTCGCCTCACCGGACGTTGACGTCTTCGTGGAGGGCGTGGATCGGGCCCGGCGCACCGTCACGGTGCGGAGCGCCGCCGGGACGGTGGAGTATCCCATGATCTCCGGCTCCACCCACAATATCTACAACGAGGCCGCCATCATTGCCATGTTCCTGGATATGGGGGTCAGCCCGGAGGACTTGAAGGGCTATCTCGCCAAGACGAGCCTGCCCGCCTCCCGGGAGACCAAATGCGAGGCCAACGGCATCGCGGTCTACACCAAGATGGCCAAGGGCCAGAACGCCACGGCCACCTCCTCCGCCTTTGAAAGCGTCATCGTGGAGCCCGGGGTGAAGGAGCTCATCCTCCTGCTGGACGAGGCCTACGACAGCCCCGGCGAGACCGAGACTGCGGCCTGGATCTTCGACGTGCGCTACGAGTGTCTCAACGACCCCAGGATCAAAAAGATCATCGTGGGCGGCGACCGGTATCTGGATCACCGGGTCAGTATGCTCATGGCCGGGATCCCGGAGGAGAAGCTGGTCTGCATCCCGCAGATGCCGGAGACGGCGCAGCTGGTGGATACCCAGGGAATCGACGCCATCTATATTCTCCACGACGTAAACTACGTCAGCCGCGCCCATAAGGTGCGGGACGAGGTGCAAAAGCGCATCCGGGAAGCGGGGAGGTGCGGCCAATGAGGATCGAAGCGCTGTATCCGGAATTCTGCCAGTGGTTCGGGGATTCCGAGAACCTCCGCTATCTCCGTCAGTGCCTGCCCGACGCGGCGCTGGCGGAGACCGGCAGCTTTGAAAAGCCCGCCTTTCTGGACGGATCGGTGGATCTGCTGGTGCTGGGCTCCATGACGGAGCGCCAGCAGCCGGTGGCCGCGGAGCGGCTGCTGCCCTACAAGGATCGCCTGCTGGAACGGATCGAGGAGGGCATGGTCGTCCTGGCCACGGGAAACGCCACGGAGCTTTTCGGGGAATATATCGCGGAGGAGGGCAAGCGTTATCCCATGCTCTCCCTGTTCCCCTTCCACGCGGAGCGGGATATGGAGGCCCGGCACAATTCCATGTTCCTGGGCGAGTTCGAGGATCGGAAGATCGTGGGCTATCGGGCCCAATTCTCCTTCCTGCGGGGGGACTTCCCCGGGCCCTTTATCCGGGTCCTGGGGGGCATCGGCAATTCCCCGGAGGATTCCAACGAGGGCTTCCGCTACAAGAACCTGTTCGGCACCTATCTGCTGGGCCCCTTCCTGGTGTTGAACCCGCCCTTTACCCGCTATCTGCTCCGCCTGCTGGGCCGGGACGAGCCCCTGGCCTTTGAGCAGGCCGTGACCGAGGCCTACGACTACCGGCGCAAGGCCCTGGAGCGGAGCGACGCAAAATTCTTCTTCAGCGAGAGCGGCTGGCTGGAATAAGCCCCGCTCTCTCATCCTGTAACGGCAAAAATCAGAGGCGGTGCCGCGCCTGAGAACGGAGGAATCCAACCATGGAACAAACGGATACCCAAGCCACGAGAAAGATCGTGCAGACCCTGGCCGCCGAGCTGAACCGGGACCCGAAGCACATTGAAAACGTCATAGCCCTGCTGGACGAGGGCAACACGATCCCCTTTATCGCCCGCTACCGCAAGGAGCTCCACGGCTCTATGGACGACACCGCCCTTCGCACGCTGGAGACCCGCCTGCAATATCTGCGGGGGCTGGACGAGCGTCGGCAGGCCATCGAGAAGGCCATCGACGCCCAGAGCAAGCTCACCGAGGAGCTGCGCGCCGCCCTGACAAAGGCCGCGACCCTGGCGGAGCTGGAGGATCTCTACCGGCCCTACAAGCAAAAGCGCCGCACCCGGGCCACCGTGGCCAAGGAAAAGGGGCTGGAGCCCCTGGCGGCCCTGCTCTTTGCCCAGGGGCGGGACTGCCCCAGGCCGGAGGATGCGGCAAAAGATTATGTAAACCAAGAAATGGGCGTGGAGACCGTGGCGGACGCCCTGGCCGGGGCCTCGGACATCGTGGCGGAGTGGATCTCCGACGACGCGGAGCTGCGGAAGACCCTGCGGCGGCTCTTCGGGGAGCGGGCCGTGCTCCGCACCGAGGCCGCCACGGAGGAGGACTCCGTCTACGCCCTGTATTACGACTTCTCCCAGCCTGTTTCCCGGCTCCAGGGCTATCAGATCCTGGCCGTCAACCGGGGGGAGAAGGAGAAGCTTTTGAAGGTCTCCGTCGTGATGGACGGGCAGCTTGCCATGCAGACCGTTCGCCGCCGGGTGGTTCAGCCCGGCAGCCCCGCCATGGGCTTTGTGATCGCTGCGGCGGAGGACGCCTACGAGCGGCTGATCTTCCCCTCCATCGAGCGGGAGCTCCGCAGCGAGCTGACGGACAAGGCCTGCGAGGGGGCCATCGGCCAGTTCGCGCTGAATCTGCGGCCCCTGCTGATGCAGCCGCCGGTGAAGGGCAAGGTCACCATGGGCCTGGATCCCGGCTACCGCATGGGCTGCAAGGTGGCCGTGGTGGACGCCACCGGCAAGGTGCTGGACACCGCCGTGGTCTATCCCACCTACGGCGAGCGGCAGAAGCAGGAGGCCATCACGGCCCTCTCCCGTCTGATCCGCCGGCATAACGTGGAGCACATTGCCATCGGCAACGGCACTGCCAGCCGGGAGACGGAGCAGATGACCGTGGAGCTGATCCACAGGGAGCGGGAGGCCGGACGGACTGTCAGCTATATGATCGTCTCCGAGGCCGGGGCCTCGGTCTATTCCGCGTCGGAGCTGGCGGCGAAGGAGTTCCCCCAGTACGACGTGAACCTGCGCTCTGCGGTGTCCATCGCCCGGCGGCTGCAGGATCCCCTGGCGGAGCTGGTGAAGATCGAGCCCAAGGCCATCGGCGTGGGCCAGTATCAGCACGATATGCCCCCCAAGCAGCTGGATACCGCCCTGGACGCGGTGGTGGAGGACTGCGTAAACGCGGTGGGCGTGGATCTGAACACGGCCTCGCCCTCTCTGCTGGAACGGGTCTCCGGCCTCAACGCCACCACCGCGAAAAACATCGTGCTCTATCGGGAGGAAAACGGCGCGTTTAGCTCCCGGGCCCAGATCAAGAAGGTCCCCAAGCTGGGGCCCAAGGCCTTTGAGCAGTGTGCGGGCTTCCTGCGGGTGCCCGAGAGCAAGAACATCCTGGACAATACCGCCGTGCACCCGGAGTCCTACGACGCGGCCAAGGGCCTGCTGGAGCTGCTGGGGCACAACCTGGCGGACGTCAAGGCCCAAAAGCTGAAGGATCTGGCCGGGGAGCTCAAGGCCTACGGGGAGGCCAGGGCCGCCGAGACGCTGCAGATCGGACTGCCGACGCTGCGGGACCTGGTCTCCGAGCTGCAAAAGCCGGGCCGGGATCTGCGGGACAGCCTGCCCCAGCCCATCCTCCGCACAGACGTACTGGAGCTCAAGGATCTGCAGCCCGGGATGATCCTCTCCGGCACCGTCCGCAACGTGATCGATTTCGGCGCCTTTGTGGATATCGGCGTCCACCAGGACGGCCTGGTCCATATCTCCGAGATCGCCGACCGGTTTATCAAGCATCCCTCCGAGCTGCTCTCCGTGGGGGACGTGGTTCAAGTCCGCGTCCTGGGCGTGGACGAGAAGAAAAACCGCATCAGCCTGTCCATCAAGCAGGCAAAGGAACAGTAGACCATTCTATACATATGAAGATTACTGGATATTATAATAGCATTCTTGATTTTACCGGCGGTTTGCGGGTTCGTGATTTGCTTGCAGGTCAGAGCTTCCAAGATCAATATGAAGTTGGTCTTGATGTTTTAGAAAATTTGGGGTGATAGGGTGAAAAAGCTCTGTTTCGAAGACATTATTCAGCAATATGAAAAGAGCGGGAGAATTATAGAAGAAGCCATTCAGACTGGGGATTATAAAACCGGAAACAGGGAAGGAAGAATTCTTATAAAGCTTTTTAAGCTGCTGGAAAAGGACAGGAAACTTGCAGCAGACTGTATCAGTCAATTGTATAAAAGCGAATGCACTAGTGTGAGAATTAAGGCAGCAGCATATTCTCTGTCTCTGGGGATTGATTTACCGAAAGCGGAAGAGGTTTTGTATATAATCGGTCAGGACAAATCCCTTGGCATCATTGGATTTAATGCAGAAATGACACTCAAGGTATGGAAAAAGCAGGGATGGTTAAAAATATATCCAGAACAGCAATTAGGGTGCAGGTATATTACAGGCTAACGGAAGAGTCTGTTATTTGATTGATATGGGAAAAGTTATTGGCACAAACGGCGAAACGATACTAAAAATTGTTACAGATGGTTATACCAATGAACTGGTCACCGCTTTTCCAGTATCATGAGAGGAGGAAAAGTAGATGTTTTTATGTCCATGCGGATTTGGGAAATATATGAAAGATAATGGTCTAAAGGGCTGCTGGGAAGAATTGGAAACAGTTAAAGAGTATTGATCTTTGGGGCTGTAGCAAAACAAATGAGTTGCGACAGCCCCTTTTTGGCGCTTTAGCATGAATAAACCCCCGGCTCTACCGGGGGTCGGCAAAAATGCTTTAGCAATAGTTTTAACCATTTTACCCAACATCTACGGGAGAACGGGGGAGCGTACAGGATAAGATAAAAGTCCGAAACTCGTTGCTATACAACGAGTTTCGGACTTTTCCTTGGCAGGGGCACAAGGACTTGAACCCTGAGCCTACGGTTTTGGAGACCGCCGCTCTACCAATTGAGCTATACCCCTATGTGGTGGGCCTTCGGGGACTCGAACCCAGGACCGACCGGTTATGAGCCGGTTGCTCTGACCGACTGAGCTAAAGGCCCGCAGACCGTTCCGAAGCGGAACATGGGTATTATATACGATGCATCGAAAAAAATCAACTGTTTTTTTTCAAAACCGGAAAGTTTTTGAAAGAAGCTGTGTGCTTTTTCCGTTGACGAAAGCTGAAATCTGTGGTATATTATACACACTATAAGGAGGAGAGGGGGAATTTGAGATGCTTCGCAGGGACAGCAAGTACTTCCGGTTGGGCCGGACGCTGCTTACCGTCATCGTGCTCAGCGCACTGTTTATCGTGACGCTGATTAACGTGGGCACGGTCTTTGCCTCCATCAAGAAGATTATCTCGGTTTTCTCCTTCGTCTTCTACGGCATCGCCTTTGCCTACCTGATGAACCCCATGCTGAAGCGGGTGGAGAAGTTGATGCTGCGGGTCCTCGGCAGAAGTAATCTCACCGAGCGGGGCGCCCGCAAGCTGAGCCGGATCGTGGGCGTGCTGGTTTCCCTGCTGGTATTCCTGGCCCTGATCTACGGCCTGTTTGCCCTGGTGATCCCCCAGTTGGTGGAGTCCGTCAAGGACACCTTCAGCCAGGAGAACCTGCAAAGCTATTACGACAAAATCACCACCTGGCTGAACGACGTGCTCAAGGGCACCCCGTTGGAGAGCTGGATCCACGACAACGATCCCGTCAAGGCTCTCCAGGACTGGGTCACCAAGGGACTGGATATTTTTGCCACGCTGGAAAGCGCCTTTACCGGGGTCTACGGCATTGTGAAGGTCATCTTCAACATGCTTATCGGCGTGGTGGTGGCAGTCTATCTGCTGATCTCCAAGGAGCGCTTTATCTCCCAGAGCAAGAAAATTGTTGTTGCCACTTTCAGCCCGCGCATTGCGGACCGGATTTTTGAGATCGGCCGGTTGACCAATAAGAGCTTCGGCGGCTTTATGGTGGGCAAGCTGATCGACTCGCTGATTATCGGCCTGATTTCGTACGTGGGCATGCTGATCTTCGGTCTGCCCTACGCCCTGTTCTCCTCGGTCATGGTGGGTGTGTTCAACATCATTCCCTTCTTTGGCCCCTTTATCGGCATCGCTATCGGCGCCCTGCTGATTATCCTGCAAAGCCCCATCCAATGCCTCTACTTCCTGATTTTCGAGATCATTCTCCAGCAGGTGGACGGCAACATCATCGGGCCCAAGATCCTGGGCGGCAGGCTGGGTATCTCCGACTTCTGGATTCTGGTCTCCATTACGGTGTTCGGCAACTTATTTGGCTTCGGCGGTATGATTCTGGGTGTCCCGGTCTTCACCGTGATCTACACCCTGGTCTCCCAGGCAGTCAACAACGCCCTGCGGAAGAAAAAGCGGACCCAAGCTACAGAGAATTACTACTCCATCCTCACGGTGGAGGACCTGAATCAATACGATCAGGACTTCGGGGAGCCCACTGTATTCTACAGCGGCGACACCTTTGAGACCGAGTACGACCCGGACGACGATTTCGAGTTCGACGATTCGGAATCCTGATTCGGACAAGCCGGCGGCCGTTCGGCCGCCGGTTTTGCCGTATTACGTACAGGAGTAAACTATGGATATTTTTCTTGATTTTTTCCGAGGCGCGGAGGGCTTTACCGCGCTTTCCATCTACCAAGGCGCTCTGCGGCTGAGCCTGCCCATTCTGGCCCTGCTGATCGTGATTCGCAGCGCTAGGTCTCTGCTGGGCTTCCGCCGGGAGCCGGAGGTATGGGCCTGGCTGCGGCTGGCCACCGGCGAGCTGCTGCCCGTGACCCACTGGGAGAACCTTCTGGGCCGTAAAAAGAGCGCGGACATCGTCCTGGACTTTGCCACCGTCTCCAAGAACCACGCGGTTCTGACCCGTCAGGACGACGGCGCCTGGACGGTCACCGACATCGGCGCCAGGGGCAGGGTGGAGGTAAACGGCACCCAGGTCATATCCGGCCGGGTAGAGTACGGGGACACCGTCAGCCTGGGGGGCCTGGAAATGGTTCTGGAGCCGGTCTCCAAGGAGGAGGCCCGCCTGCAGGCCAGCTCCCGCACCAAGGCGGGCAAGGGCCACAGCCCCGGTTTGACCCTGCTGCTGCTCACGGTCTTCCAGCTTTTGGAGCTCATGCAGTTTTTCTTCAACCGGCCCGAGGACCGGATGCAGATTCTTACCGCCTTCGGCATCCTGCTGGGGGTGGAGTGGGCCATGTTCATCGGGCAGAAGCTGATCAAACGCTCCGGCTTTGAGGTGGAGACCATCGCGTTCTTTCTGATGAGCATCGGCCTGGGGGTCTGTGCCTCCGCCGACCCGGGAGAGCTGATGAAGCAGCTCATCGCCATGGGCATCGGCATCGTCATCTTCCTGTTTCTGGGCCTCTTCCTGCGGGACCTGGAGAAAGCCAAGAAGCTGCGCTACGTGGCCGCCGCCGCAGGTATTCTCCTCTTCCTGGCCAACTTTGCCCTGGGCAGGGAAATCAACGGCTCCCGGAGCTGGATCTCTCTGGGAAGCTTCTCCTTTCAGCCCTCGGAGATGGTGAAGATCTGCTTCATTTTGGCGGGCACCTCCACCATGAATCGAATCGTCACCCGGCGAAACCTCTGGGGCTTTGTAATCTACGCAGCCTTTTGCGTCGGCTGCCTGGTTGTGCTAAAAGACTTCGGCGTGGCGGCCATCTTCTTTATGGGCTTCCTGGCGATCGCCCTGCTCCGTTCCAGTTCCTATCCCAACATTATTCTGATCCTGGTGGGCGTAGGGCTGCTGGCTGTCATTCTTGTGGCGGCTGCCTGGGCAATGAAACACTTTCCCCATGTGGCAAGGCGCTTTTCCAGCTATGGCCATATCTGGGAGGACCCCTTTGACAAAGGCTATCAGCAGACCCGATCCCTGATGTGCATCGCCTCGGGCGGACTGTTCGGCCTTGGGCTGGGCAACGGCTGGATGCAGTATATGGCAGGGGAGGGTGCCTCCGATACGGACCTGGTTTTCGCTTACGTCAGCGAGGAGTGGGGATTGCTGATGGCGGTGATGATGATCTTCGCCCTGGCCATGCTGGGCCTGTTTGTGGTCCGCTCTGCCAAGGTGGCCCGTTCCAGCTTTTACACCATCGGAGCCTCGGCAGCCATGTCCATCTTTATGACCCAGGCGATCCTGAACGTGTTTGGTACCGTGGATTTCCTGCCGCTGACCGGCGTGACCTTCCCCTTCGTCTCCAACGGCGGTTCCAGCATGATGGCCTGCTGGGGGCTGCTGGCCTTCCTGAAGGCCTGCGATACCCGCCAGAATGCCAGCTTTGCCGTACGGCTTACGGAGAAAGGAGGCAGGCAGTCATGAAGAGTATTGCGAAACGTACCGGCTTTGCCCTGATTTTGGCCTGTGTCCTCCTCTTTGGCGTGCTGGCCTTCGCCATCCGCTATTTTCTCTTCGCCGACCGTTGGGTTTCCTTCACCGGCAATCCCCACGTCTATACCAACGGCAAGCTGAATACCGGCGAGATTCTGGACCGGAGCGGGGAGGTGCTCTACACCTCTGCTTCCGATCAGACCTATTCGAACAGCACTTCTCTGCGAAAAGCTACCCTCCACCTGATCGGGGACAAGGCGGGAAATATCCCGCCCCGGATTCTCCGGGCCTATGCCTCCAAGCTCTTTGGCTATGATAAGCTCAACGGCACCGCCGCCATGGAGACCGGCGGGGGAGAACTGCGGCTCACGATTTCCGCCCAGGCCCAGGCAGTCGCCATGCAGGCCATGAATGGCCGCAAGGGGGCCGTGGGCGTGTACAACTACCGCACCGGCGAGATCCTCTGCGCCGTTTCCAGCCCCAGCTTCGACCCCCTGGACCCGCCGAATCTGGAGAAAGACAACCGGGACGGCCGCTATGACGGCGTGTATATCTACCGGTTCTTCCACGCCTCCTACACCCCGGGTTCCATCTTCAAGCTCACCACCCTGGCCGCCGCCCTGGACGCGGTTCCGGGCCTTGCGGACGAGAGCTTCACCTGTACGGGCGAACGAATCGTCAACGGCGAGAAAATCACCTGCCCCAAGGCCCACGGCCAGTTGACCCTCCGAGACGCCCTGGCCCAGTCCTGCAACTGCACCTTTGCGGAGATTGCCCTCCGTACGGGCAAGAGCGCCCTGAAGGGCCAGGCAGAGGCGGAACGGCTGACGGAGAACATCGAAATCGACGGCATTACCACGATCCGGGGCCATTTTGACCTCTCCGACGCCTCGGACAACGACCTGGCCTGGGCCGGCATCGGCCAGTACACCGACCTGGTGAATCCATGCCAGTACATGGTTTACATGGGAGCCATCGCCGGGGGCGGCACCGCCGCGGAGCCCTGTCTGGTGGCCTCCGCCCGCAGCGGGGGCCGGGAGACCTACGCCGCCCGGACGGAGCAGACGCCCCGGATGCTTTCAGAGTCCGCCGCCAGGACCCTGCGGGAATTCATGCGCTACAACGTCACCAAGATGTACAGCGGGGTGGATATTCCCGGCGTGGAGGTCTGCGCCAAATCCGGCACCGCCGAGGTGGGCTCCGATTACAACACGGCTACCTTTGCGGGCTTCATCGCGGATTCCGACTACCCCCTGGCCTTCATCGTGGTGGTGGAGGAGGGCGGAGCCGGCAGCTCCACCTGCGCTCCCATCGCCAAGACGGTGCTGCAGGCCTGCATGAACGTGCTGGACGGGGAGAGGTAATTGAGAGTTGAGAATTGAGAATTCTGCATCCCTTCGTTGGGGGCGGCAGTCTGCCGTTCCGACCGTCCCGCTGCCGAGAATGTGACGATTAAAAACTCAGCCCACAGAGTTGTACAATCAGGAGTTTGTTATGCTGCATCGATTTGACCGCTTTTCCCAGCTTGACGCCGGAAAGCTCATGGGCGTCTACGCGGAGAGCAACCTTGAAAACACCGACTATTTCTTTCCGGATATTCAGGACAAGGACGAGGCGGTGCGGAAGGTGGAGGAAGGCTTTCTAAGCTACCTGGAGCTGGATTTTTTCCAAAGCATCAACCCCTCCTATTGGATTTTGGAGGAGTCCGGCCAATGGGTCAGCGCCCTGCGGCTGAACGAATTGAAGCCCGGCTTTTACTATCTGGAGGCCCTGGAGACCCGACCGGATGCCCGCCGGAAGGGCTGCGGCGCAAGGCTGCTGACGGAGGTTCTGGAAGCCCTGAAGGCGAAGGGCCCATTTATCCTCTGCGACTGCGTGGGCAAGCGGAACGAAGCATCCCTTCGCACCCACATGAAATGCGGCTTTGAAATCGTCTCCGAAGAGGGCTATGACTACTTGAACGATGAGGCGGACAGCCGGGTCTACGGGCTGCGGTATCAGTTCATGAAATAACCAAAGCAAAGGGGAATCGGATACAAAACCGATTCCCCTTTGCTTTATTCTCCCAGCAGCCATTCCGTCTGGGGCTCCGCCAGGAAGGCGGCAAGCGCGGCGGCGAAATCCGCGTCAATGGCCGAAACCCGTCCAAGTCCCTCCACCAGTGGGTCGATCCGCCGCTTTTTCGCGGGGATTTGACGCCAGGGCCGTTCGTCGGGCGGCGTTTCGGCCCGCCGGACCCGGTGCAATTCCCGGAAGCGCCGCCAGTCCGCGGCCAGAGGGGAGGCCTCCAGCTTTGCGATCAGTTCCGGCTCCGTGCCGTCCAGATCGGCGGGGGAGAGGACGTTTGCCTGCAAAGCCAGGGCCAGCAGCTCGCTCAAGATCTGCATGGCGTACCGATCCGCGTCGGAGACGTAGACCCTGGAGCAGGCAAGGGCTGCCCGGGCAAAGCGGGAGGCCGGAGCGGGGGAGCCGAAAAGCAGCTCCGGGGCGTTTTCCTCATTGACGCCTACTCGCAGATCGCTGTAGATTTCGCCGATTTCCTTCCGGGTCAGAAAGCCCCAGCGCAGGGCGTTGCCCAGGCTGTATTCCAGCCGGTCCGCCGAGAGGCGGGGGCTGTCGTTGTCCGCAATGGGATAGCGGTGGTAGTCCGCCGTATCCTCCGTGCTCAGGCCGTGCCCGGTCAGAATCGCCTGAATTGCCGGACTGCCCGCAATCCGCTCCCGGGTGCCGTCCTCCGTGGCCTCCTGGGTCAGATAGTCTCCCCGCAGGAAGTCTACCACGTGGGCAAAGGTGGGGGTGGCCACGTCGTGCAGCAGACCGGCTGCCGCCTGGGCCGAATCTTGGGTAAAGTGCCAGACGATGAGGCCCACGCCCAGACTGTGCTCCAGCCGGGAATAGGAACGGCCCTTGGCAAAGAGCGGGAAGGCCGTGTATTCACAGCCGCAGTTCATCCCCACCCGGCCCAGCCGCAGCATCGACTGCGTCCCCGCCAGCTCCCGCAGAAGCGGCGGAACGTCGGCATGATAGATTCCTGTCAAATGAAACGAATTCCTCATTTTGTACGGTTCACTCGCTGCTCAGCATCTTTCGGACTTCCTGTAAAAAGGCCACGTCTTCGGCGGTGAGCTTGGCGTTGCCGTGGAGGGACTTCCCCTCGGCATTGGTGACAGTCACGTCCATGACGGTGCCCTCGGCAATGTAGTTGTCGGTGATGTAGGCCAGATACCGCATGAATTTCGGGTGCCTGGCAGTGAACGCCGCAAATTGTTTTTTCAGCTGATACAGCTTTGCGGGATTTCTCATCTGTCTTCCTCCTCCGGGGCGTTTTCACGCGCCGTAATGCTCAATCCGCACTTGCCCATTGCGCCCAGACCTCCGGGGCGCAGCCCACGGTGGCCTTTTTCCCGTTGCGGACCACGGGCAGCCGGATCAGATTCTGGTTTTCGTAGACCTTGTCCTCCTTGGCGGTCTCGCTGCCGAGATAACGGAGCAGATCCAGATCCGGGTCCTTGCTCTCCCAGTCCACAAGCTTGTCCACGCCGCCCACGGCCCGGAGGACGGAATCAAATTCCTTGCCGGACAGGCCGTAGCGCTTCATGTCAATGAATTGATAGTTGATCCGCCGTTCCTTGAACCAGCGTTCGGCTTTTTTGGTGTCAAAGCTCTTGTTTGTGCCAAAGATTTGTATGTTCATAGCAGTTTGACCTTTTCATTTTTGGCCGACAGCTTGCCGGCGCTGCGTGATTGGCCGGCGAATTGCCGGTCCGCAGGGGACGATGCCCACATCGTCCCTTTTTCGTTGCCGGAAACCAAGGGCGGATGTGGGCATCCGAACCTACTGTCAGTTTCCAAATACCGCACCTCCATCAGGCACAGACCCCTGGCGGGGACGGTGAAGCCCGCGGCGGCCCGGTCCCCCGCCTCCAGCAGGGCGGCAGCCTCTGCGGGGGAGCGCTCGCCCCGGCCCACCTCCAGCAGAGTTCCCGTGAGAATGCGGACCATGTGATGCAAAAAGCCGTCGGCGGTGAGGTCGAATCGCAGCTCATTTCCCACCTGCCGAATTTCAATCCGGGAGAGGGTGCGGCGGGTGGATTTCTTCGTCTTTACCGCCGAAAACGCGCGAAAATCGTGGGTTCCCTCCAGCAGCCGCGCCGCCGCCTCCATGGCCGGGATCGAATAGGTCCCCGGCAGCACGTAGACGAAGCGGCGTTCAAAGACGCAGGGAGCCTCCGTGGTCCAGACCCGGTAGCGGTAGGTTTTTTCCACCGCGGAGAGCCGGGCATGAAAGCGGGGCGGGGCGTATTCCACGGACACCGCGCCGACGTCCTCCGGCAGATATTGCCGCAGGGCGGCCAGAAGCTCCCCGGGGGGAAGATCCCGCAGCGTGTGAAAAGAGGCGACCTGCCCCAGCGCGTGAACCCCCGCGTCCGTGCGCCCGCTGCCCTGAACCTCCACAGGCTCGCCAAAAACCCGGGACAGGACGGTTTCCGTCTTGCCCTGGATGGTCATATCCGTGTCAGACAGCCGCTGCCATCCCCGGTAGCGGCTGCCGTCGTATTGTAAGATCAGCTTGTAGTTTGGCATTTTCTCACGTTTGGTTCAGAGTTCAGAGCACGGCGCTCATTTTGCATCCTGCATTTTGCATTCCGTATTCCGCAGGCCCTGCGCGCTGCCGTTTGCTTACGCCGCCAGCTCTTCCAGCGCCTCGGTCCTGGTGTCCGCGGAGCAGACGAAATTGCCGTCGGCGTCGTAAACCTCGTAGTGTCCCCGAACGGGGATGATGTCATAGCTCGTGTACATGGGCGCAGATCCTTTCTGTTTCGTTTCTGAGCCCATGATACAGATTAAATTATCCCATAAGCGGGACGATTTTAATTTGCGCTTCAGGTTTTTTCAGTTTCCGATCATTTCATCCAGGAAGGCCAGCACGTCCCGGTGCAGCTCCTCCCGGTTCAGCTCGTTGTGCATTTCATGGCGGCAGTCCGGGTAGAGCTTCAGGCGCACATCCTTCATCCCGGCGGCCCGGAAGGCCTCGTAGGTCTGCCGCACGCCCTTGCCGTTGCCGCCCACCGGGTCCTTGTCGCCGCTGACAAAGAGCACCGGCAGGTCCTTGGGCATCTTTTCCAGATTCTTCCTGTCTTCGTTCATCAGCATGCCGCCCAGCATTTCCCGGGCCAGCCCGATGGAGGCGGAGAAGCCCAGCAGAGGATCGGCGATGTATTTGTCCACCTCGGCTTCGTCCCGGGTCAGCCAGTCCAGGGGGGTCCGGGGATTCTCATAGCCCTTGGTGTAGGAGCCGAACATCAGCTTATCCACGGTGGCGGAGCTGGCGTTCATGCCCTTGCGTTTCCCCTCCAGCAGACAGACGACCCGGCCGGAGCGCAGCACCGGCTTGGGCATCCAACCTGTGCCGCTGAGCACGGCGGCGGCCAGGCCGGCGTCCGGGTGGGTGTAGAGCAGGGTTCTGGTCATAAAGGAGCCCATGCTGTGGCCGTAGACGACGTAGGGCAGATCGGGATATTCCTCTTTCGTCATCTGCAGCAGCCGGTAGCTGTCAGAGACGGCGGTGAGCCAGCCGTCTGCAAAGCAGCCCTGGGGAATCTCCTGGGAGATGGAGCCGCCGTGGCCCATGTGGTCCTCGCCCACCACCACAAAGCCGTGATCGGTAAACACCTGGGCCAGCCCGTCGTACCGGGCGGCGTATTCCGCGATGCCGTGGACGATCTGGATCACGCCCCGGGGTTTGCCCTCCGGGATCCACTGGCAGCAGTGTATTTTGGTATTCTTTCGGACCGGGAAGTAGAATTCTTTCATAGAATACTCCTTTCTGTCCCGATTAAAGGACCGATAAAGATGTAGAATACAAGCGTAAAATCAAAAAACGGAGGGTAAAACTATGACAAACGCAATGATGAATCCAATGGGGAGAGCCACGATGATCCGCGTTCTGCCCCAGCTCAGCCGGGCGGAGCAGGCGGCCCGCAGGCGGGCCAGAAGAAGAAAGGCGCTGTGGAATACGATTCTGGAGGCGCTGACCACCATGGGCTTGGGAGTCTGCATCATTCTCTGTGCCGTGGCGGTGGTCTGCGTCGTTTAGCCTTTCGTATTCCTGCGATACAAAATCTCCAGGCCCCGCAGCAGCAGGTTTTCGTCAATCACCATCTCCCGCTTGCAGAGGGGGACGATGAATTTGGCCAGGCCGCCGGTGGCGACTACCTTGGTGGGATAGCCCAGCTCGGCCTCAATGCGCTCCACCATCCCGTCCAGCATGGCGGCGGAGCCCAGCAGCAGACCGCTGCGCATGGAATCCACGGTGTTGGTGCCGATGACCTTCCTCGGCTGCTCCAGGCTGATGCCGGGGAGCTGGGCCGTGCCGCTGGAAAGAGCGTTCAGGGAGAGCATCACGCCCGGGGCAATGGTGCCGCCCAGGAAGGCCCCGTCTTTGCCGATGACGGCAATGGTGGTGGCAGTCCCCAGATCGATGACGCACAGACCGGTGCCGTAGGCCTCGATGGCCGCCACGGCGCCCACGATCAGATCGCTGCCGGCCTGGGCGGGGTTGTCGATTTTGATGTGGAGGCCGGTTTTCAGACCCGGGCCCACGGTGAGACAGGGCTTGCCTGTCAGCTGCTCCGCCGCGCCCACCAGGGACTGCTGGACCTGGGGCACCACGGAGGAGACAATGCAGCCGGAAATCTGTTCCGGGGAGACCCGGAACAGCTCCAGCATGGCTTTCAGCTCCGCACAGTACTGATCCCGGGTTTTGATCCGGTCCGTGGCCATCCGGGCCTCGAACAGAATCTCGCTGTCCCGGATGCAGCCCAGGACAATGTTGGTGTTGCCAACGTCAATGGCTAATATCATTTCTCATGCCTCGTTTCTTGTACGTGTTAGTTGCAATTTAAGGACCTGGTTGAAAGAATATGCTTGATGCGTTGATTATACCGGGCAATAGGAACCAGGCATCAGGCACCAGGCACCGCCAGAAAACCTATGCTGACAAAAACTGCGTTCCCCGTAAGAAAACAATTCGACTTCCCGGAAAAGGCTGTCATTCTGTAATCCGAAACGGAATCGAACGGGGTACGAGGTCAAAAATCGAAGTGATTTGGAGCGTTGTCTGATGCCTAGTCACTGATGCCTAGTCACTATTCCCGCAGGGGCATATCGTGCGTCCGCTGCTCCGGGCGTCCGTCAGCAGCGTCGCAGACCCCAATCGGTGATGGCGCCGTTTTCAATCAGAAAAAAGCCGTAGCTTGGCTGCGATCCGCAGCCGCAGGAGCCGGGATTCAGTATCATAAGCCCGTTGACCTCGTCCTGCTCCGCAAAATGCGTGTGACCATATAACAGGACGTCTGCTTCCTGCTCCATGGCAGCGTAGACCGCGGTGGAGATGCCGCGTTTCACCCCATAGGTATGTCCGTGGCAGAGGAAAAAGCGTACCCCGTCCAGCACGGGCGTCAGCGTTTCGGGCGTGTCGCTCCAACGGTCGCAGTTCCCGCGGACCATGGCGACGGGAAGCGTCTGGAACTCATGACTGATGATCTCAGCGTCGGCGTCATGGTCGCCCAGGTGGAAGACGTAGTCCGGCTTTTCCCGTTCAATCACGTCCCGCATGTGGTCCAGCTCCCGGTGGGAGTCGGAGAAAACAATCAGCTTCATATCCGCACCATTTCCTTTCCTCTCGCATATTCTATTATACCAGATATTTTCATAGGAGGCAAGGAAATGCTTGGACGGTCACAAAAAATTTCCAATTCTTCCCCGGAGTGTTCTTCCACCGCTGATCCCGAACAGATCAAAAAGCTTCTCACCAGCCCGGAGGGGCAGGCCCTGATTAAGCTGCTCCAGGCCGACGGAGGAGCAGGGCTTCGGGCTGCCTCCGCCGCCATTCAAGGCGGGGATATGGATGGGGCAAAAGCCGCCCTCTCGCCGCTTTTGGCGGGGACCGAGGCGGAAACACTGACCAGAAAGCTGGAGGAGCAGCTTTGATATGGAGGATCTGCAAAGCACCCTGCAAAGCATTCTCTCCGACCCGGAGCAGATGCGCCGGATCACGGCCATGGCGGAGTCCCTGGGCCTGAAGCCCCCGGGGGACGGAATGCGTAATGCGGAATCGGGGAGCAAGGATCAGGGAGCAGAGGCCGCAGGGGGCGGCGCCCCGGTGCCCCGCAGGGTCCCGATGAGGGAGGGGACCGAAAACGGAGAACAGGCAAACTTTTCTCTGGAAAACCTGGACCTGTCAGCTATCCTGGGCAGTCTCTCGGCTATGAACGGCGCCGAGGATCGGGTCTTTGCCGCCCTTCGGCCCTCCCTGTCTCCGGCGGGGCAGGGGAAGGCGGACCGGGCGCTCCGGGCGGCAAAGCTCTCCCGGCTGGCCGGCCGTTTTCTGACCCGGCAGAGGGACGGCCATGTATAGCCGCTATACGCCCAACGCCAGCGGCGGCTTCGACCGGCAGCAGCTCCCGGACGAAGCCGACCTTCGTGCCGCCCAGGGCAGAGCCCCGCCGGGGATCGGGGGTCAAGGCTTAGAGCCCGGGAATCAGACATCGGCGGAGCGCGGGGAAAGCGCTCTGCCGCCCGCCGGGACCAGGTTCCGGGTTCAGCGTCCCGCGGGGGGGCGCAGTGTGCGCCCGCCTGTCCCGCGGACGCCCGGCATACATCCGCCCCCGCCGCCCCCGCCACCCCCGCCGCCTGTGTTTGGCAGCCTGCTGGGCCCGGAGGGCCTTTTGCGTCAACTTCTGCCCCACGGGCTGGACACGGAGGACCTGCTGGTCCTGGCAGTCCTCCTGCTGTCCATGAAACAGGACGGCGCTTCGCCCACAGAGCTGCTGATCGCTGCAGGGCTCTACTTCTGGCTGTAAAAAAGGCAACGCCCATCTGACGGTGGGTGTTGCCTTTCAATTTATTCCTTCGGAGCTTCCTCGCCGGGCTTCGGCGATTCCGGGGAATGGGGTTCTTCCGGCTTGGATTGGGGAGAGGGGGGGATGCCGTGCTTCACGTGGTGCCAGAATTTGGCGTGAGGCTTGTCTCCCAAAATGACCCGCATGCCGATGGCGCCCACCATGACGATGGAGCCCAGCATAATCATGGCCTTCATGGCGCCGGAAACCGTCAGCAGCACGGCGGCCAGACCCAGAATGCCCGTGAGGACGTAGGCGATGGCTACGGACTGCTTCTGGCTGAAGCCCATGTCGATGAGCCGGTGGTGGAAGTGGCCCCGGTCGGCCTCCATGGGGCTCTTGCCGTGGGAGACCCGGCGGATCACTGCAAAGCAGATGTCAAAAATGGGCAGGCCCAGCAGCAGGAAAGGAACGATGAAGGAGATGGCTGCGTAGGCCTTGAACAGTCCCTGAATGGACACCGTGGCCAGCATAAAGCCCAGGAAGGTGGAGCCGGTATCTCCCATGAAGATTTTGGCGGGGTTGAAGTTGTATGGGACAAAGCCCAGGCAGGCTCCGGTCAGGGCCGCCATGATGATGGAGACCTGGGCGTCGGAGACCAGCAGGGCGATCACCAGCAGATTGAGGGAGGAAATGCAGCTCACGCCGCAGGCCAGACCGTCCAGACCGTCGATGAAGTTGACAGCGTTGGTGATGGCCACGATCCAGATGATGGTGATGGGGTAGGAGAAGAGGCCGAAGTCCCAATAGGAGTAGAGGCTGTCGCCGAAGGGATTGGTCAGCCGGTCGATCCGCAGCCCGCCGTAGAAGACCACGATGCAGGCAGCCATAAGCTGGAAAAAGAGCTTGAGCTTGGCGCCCAGGGCGTATTTGTCGTCAAACACCCCCAGGATAATCAGCACAATGGACCCCAGCAAAATGGACTGCAGCTCCCGGTCCATATTTTTGGAAAAGATCAGCACCGACAGCAGGAAGCCCACAAAGATGGCAAGCCCGCCCATCCGGGGGATGGGGACCGTGTGCATCCGGCGGTTGTCCTTTGGAACGTCGATGGCGCCCACCCGGTTCGCCAGAGACTTGACCAGGGGGGTTGCCAGGAAGGAGATCACCCCGGCTGCCACCAGGGCCGCGCCAACGCGGAGCAGAAAGTGTACGTCTAATATCATGTCTTTGCTCTTTTCTGTTCAGGGTTCAGGGTTCTGCAGGGGCCGAACTCGAAGCGTCACGCGGTATGCCCGCATCGGCCCGCCGGTCCCGGGTTTTGCAGGGCCGTGCGGCGGACCGCATCGGGTGTGCCGCGGTTCAGGGCTTCGCCACGAATCCGACCTTCTTATACACCTTCCGCAGGGTCTTATTGGCGATATAGGCGGCTTTTTCCGCGCCTTCCTTGCAGACGGTTTCCAGATAGGCCTTGTCCTTCATCAGCCGGGCGGATTCCTCCCGGATGGGGGTGAGAAGGCTGACCACCGCTTCACCCACGGCGGCCTTGAAGTCGCCGTAGCCCTTGCCGTCGAATTCCTTTTCGATCTCCGGGAAGCTCTTGCCGGTGCAGGCGGAATAGATGGTCATCAGATTGGCGATGCCCTTTTTGTTCTCCGGGTCATAGCGGACGCAGGCGTCGCAGTCGGTGATGGCCCGCTTGAACTGGCGCATAATCACGTCGGGGGGGTCCATCAGAGTAACCCGGCCGGGGTCGTCGTTTTCGGACTTGGACATCTTGGCCTCGGGGTTGGCAAGACTCATAATCCGTGCGCCCACCTTGGGGATGTAGGGCTCGGGAATCTTGAAGGTGTCGCCGTAGGCGTGGTTGAAGCGGACGGCGATGTCCCGGGTCAGCTCCACATGCTGCTTCTGATCCTCCCCCACGGGCACGAAGTCGGGCTGATAGAGCAGAATATCCGCCGCCATCAGGGCGGGGTAGGTGAACAGGCCGCCGTTGATGTTGTCGGCGTTCTTGGCGCTCTTGTCCTTGAATTGGGTCATCCGGGAGAGCTCGCCGAACATGGCGTAGCAGTTGAGCACCCAGCCCAGCTCCGCGTGCTGGTGCACGTGGCTCTGGATGAAGAGGGTGTTTTGCGCCGGGTCCAGGCCGCAGGCGATGTACTGCGCCAGCTGCTCCATGGTCCGGCGGCGGAGATCGGCGGGGTTCTGCCGCACGGTGATGGCGTGCAGATCCGCCATGAAATAGTAGCAGTCAAATTCCGCGGCCCGCTCCTTCCAGTTGCGAATCGCCCCCAGATAACTGCCCAGGGTCAGATCCCCGCTGGGCTTGATGCCGGAGAGCATGACTTTTTTCGGTTCCATAGAAAACACCTCCATGAATGGGATGAATGGAATATTTGAGACATTATAGCATAGGATTTTCAAAATAGCAAGGTCTTTTGAACGTGAAACGCAGGATTTGTATATAATGAAAGGAAGGAGTGTGATCGGCTTGACGGATACTTACTTTCTCGGGGCCAATACCCCGGAGGGCTTTCGGTCGGAGTACGGGACCCTGCAGCGGGACCCGCGGATCCAGCGGCTGCTGATCGTCAAGGGGGGCTCCGGCTGCGGGAAGTCCACCCTGATGAAGACCCTGGCAGCCCGGGCGGAGGAATACGGCTGGGCCGTGGAGCGGATTCTCTGCTCCTCGGACCCGGACTCCCTGGACGGGCTGGTGATTCCCGGGGCCGGCATGGCCCTGGTGGACGGCACGGCCCCCCACGTGGTGGAGCCTGCCCTCTGCGGCTGCGGAGCAAATTATGTTAACCTTGGAAAATACTATCGGGAGTCGGAGCTCCGGCCCCTGACCCCGGCGATCCGGGCGGCTAAGGCCGCCAACGCCGCCTGCTACGGTCCGGCCTACGGCTGTCTCCGGGCGGCTGCCGCCCTTTCCAGGGCCCGGCGGCAGCTTCTGGGTCGGGACCGAATCCGGGCTGTGACGGAGGAAGCTTTGGGACAGCTTTCGGATCGGAAGCTGCCCCGGGCCGAGACCCCCGGCAGGGAACGACGAGTCTATTTGAGCGGGGTGACGCCGGAGGGCCTCCTGTCTCTGCCTCTGGGGGAGGGCCGGGTCTGGGCCATCCAGGACGGCCACGGTGCCGGGGGCGGCCTGATCCGGGCTTTGGCCGACCGCTGGCGGGAGGCGGGGGAGGACGTGGTTCTGGCGATGGATCCGCTGGATCCGGACGCGCCTGCGGGGGTAGTCCTTCCGAACCGGGGCCAGGGCTGGCTTCGGGTGCACCCGGCCTTCCCGGGACCGCGACAGGCCATGCTGCGGCTGGATCTGGACGCCGCTTTGGAGGAAAGTCTCTCTGACCGGGTATCCGCCGGGATGGAGGAGCTTTCCGCCCTGGAACACCGTCTGCTGCGGGAGGCCGTGGGCTGGCTCCGGCAGGCCAAGGCCCACCACGACCTGATCGAGGAGCTCTACCGTCCCGCCGTGGACTTTGCCGGCGTCACCCGGGAAACGGAGCTGCTGTGCCGGGAGCTGTTCTCCGAGGTAACAGGGGAGAAGTAAGAGGGGAGAAGTAAAAAGTAAGAGGTAAGAAGGAAGAAGTAAGAGGTAAGAGGTGACAATCAGTCTGCAGCACCGGCAATCTGCCCGCCATGCTCCCCACACGAACTTGTCGCCGTAGCGGCGCAAACCGGTGCGCCGCGGTTCAGCGCCGGAGGCAATAGGCATACTTCGTGACTCTTCGAGTTCAGGTACCAGGCAATCGGGGACGCGATTGTAGGGGGCGGCGCCCTCGACGCCCCGAACCCCGCAGTTCAAAAACGCGAAACAAAAAAACCCGCTTGTCAATTGTCAACTTTCACCTCTCACCTTTCAATCCTGAATTCCGCCGGAAATGTCGCTTCCCAGGCGACCATTTTGATCGCTCCGTGTGGTTTAATACGGGTGTAAACAAAAACACCAACCAAATCAATCACATGGAGGGTATTACAATGAAAAACGAAATGAACAACAACATCACCGAGCTGGTCTTCATCCTGGACCGCAGCGGTTCTATGGCGGGGCTGGAGAGCGACACCATCGGGGGCTTCAACGCCATGATCGAAAAGCAGAAGAAGCAGGAGGGCCTGTGCTGGGTCTCCACGGTGCTCTTTGCCAACGAATCCAAGGTGGTACACGACCGGGTCCGGCTGGAGGAAGTCCGGCCCATGACCGAGGAGGACTACAGCGTGGGAGGCTGCACCGCCCTGATCGACGCCATCGGCGACGCCATGCACCACATCGCCAACGTCCACAAGTATGCCCGGCCCGAGGACGTTCCCGCCCATACCGTCTTCGTCATCACCACCGACGGCATGGAGAATGCCAGCCGGAGGTACAGCGCCAGGGAGGTCCGGAAGCAGATCAAGCGCGTGCAGGAGGAAAAGGGCTGGGAGTTTCTCTTCATCGGTGCCAACATCGACGCCGTGGAGACCGCCCGCCATTTCGGCATTGCCGAGGACCGGGCTGTCAACTACCACGCGGACAAAAAGGGCACCCGTGTGGTCTATGAATGCGTGGGCAAGGCCCTGGGCAGCCTCCGGGCCAACGCCCCCATGTCCGCCAAGTGGTCGGAGGAAATCGCGGAGGACTTTGCGTCCAGGTAATCCCAGGCACTCCGCAAACAAGACTTGAAAAATCGGAAAATGTTTCGTAAAATGTCAGAAACATTTTCCGATTTTTTGCGACTATATGGGTGAAAAGAGAAACAGGAGGAACAGAAATGGAGGATGCGACCATTATTGACCTCTATTTTCAGCGGAACCAGCAGGCCATCACGGAGACCGCCGCCAAATATGGCGGCTACTGCTCCGTTGTGGCTTCGAATTTGCTGAGCTGCCCGGAGGACACGGAGGAGATCGTCAACGACACCTGGCTGGCGGCCTGGAACGACATTCCCCCCAGCCAGCCCAACTGCCTGCGGGCCTACTTAGGGCGCCTGACCCGAAACCTGGCCGTCAGCCGCTTCCGGCTTTTTCACACCAAGAAGCGGTACGCGGGCATGGAGGCCCTGCTTTCGGAGCTGGAGGACGTAGTCCCCGGCGGCAAGACCCCCGAGGAGGAGTTAGAGAACAAAGAGCTGGCCCGGATCCTGCGGGATTGGGTGGACAGCCTGGGGGCCGAGGAAGGACAGCTCTTCGTTCGACGCTACTGGCACGGGGTGCCGGTCAAGGAGCTGGCCCGGGAGGCCGGCATCACCCAAAACGGCATGACCCAGCGGCTCCTGCGTCTGCGCGGGAATCTGCGGGCAAGACTGGAACAGGAAGGAGTAGAATTATGAAAGCGGAAGATATTTACAACGCTGTCACGGAGCTTCGGGACGATCAGATTGAAGCAGGGGAGCGGAAGCTGCCCCGGGCGGTTCGCCCGGCTCGCTTCCGTCGGCTGAGCGCCATTGCCGCCATCCTGGCGGTGGTGATTCTGGTGGGCGTGCTGGCCTGGCCCAGACTCGGAGGCGGAGCGCCCGATCTGGCCAAATACAGTTTGGCCCGGGCAAGCTATCCCAAAATGGAGCCCTATCCCCAGAAATACAGCCGGGAAAAGTGGGAGGCCTGGAAGGAGAGCTACGAGGCTCTGCATTCTGGTTCCTATTGCACCGAAGAACTGTCTGACTACCTTAAGACGGCGCTTCCCGCAATCCTGTCCGGCGCGGGGGACGAAAACCGGGTGGTTTCGCCCCTGAACCTCTATATGGGTCTGGCCATGCTGGCGGAGTGCTCGGCGGGGGAGACCCGGGATGAGATATTGTCCCTGCTGAACGCACCGAACCTGGAGACTCTGCGGGCGCAGACCAATACCCTCTGGAAATCCAACTACTGTGACGACGGGAGGTTGACGGAGCTGCTGGCGGCTTCTATCTGGCTCCGAAACGGTTGGGATTACAACATGGATACCATCAATACCCTGGCGTCCAACTACTATGCCTCCGTGTTCTCCGGTGAAATGGGCAGCGCGGACTACGACACCGCCCTGCAGGCCTGGATCAACGAGCAGACCCAAAACCTGATGGAAGAACAGGTCGGGAACGTGGAGCTGGACGCGGAGACCGTGCTGGCTCTGGTCACGACTGCCTATTATAAGGCGGAATGGACGTCGAGCTTTAGCCCGGCTGAATCCGGAACCTTCCACAGCCCCCAGGGAGACGTGACCTGCCAGTTCATGAAAGGCTCGGAATTTGGCGTGAATGTCATTGAGGGCGACGGGTTTCTTGCCGGGGAGAAATGGGTGAAGAGTGGAGGATGGTTCGGCGAGGGCGGGTCTATGTACTTTGTGCTGCCCGACGAGGGCCTGCGTCCGGAGGACCTGCTGGGCAGAGATGATTTCCTGCATTTCCTCGCCGGACAGGCAGGGGAGAACGGACCCGAGCAAAAGGAAGCAATGCTGTACCTGACGGTGCCCAAGTTTGACGTCAGCTCCCAGCTTCCCCTGCAGGAAAAGCTGGAGGAGTTGGGCATTCGGGAGGCGTTTGACGCGGGCAAGGCGGATTTTTCCCCGGTTTCCCCGGAGGCTGAGGGAATCTTCCTGAGCGATGTTCAGCATGGGGCCCGGCTCTCCATCGACGAAATCGGCATCACGGGAGCCGCCTATACGGAGAGTGCATTGGCCTGCGCCGCCGCGGAGGAGCTGCACCTGACCCTGGACCGACCCTTCCTCTTCGTGGTCACCAATGCGGAGAACCTGCCCATTTTTGTGGGAATCGTCAACCAGCCCTGACGCGGGCGCAGTGCATTTGCGCCGGCCTGCGCAAGCGTGAATGGTATGCCGCGCAGCTCAAAAATTGGAAAATCAATAAACGAAAAAACGCTTGCAAAATTATGTTAACTGTGGTATGGTAGGAATGCATATCCGCACGATCTACTGACACAGGAGGGAATCCCATGTGCAAGCGTTTTTTCGTGCTTTTATTGGCCCTTTCTATGCTGGCCTCCGTCCTGCCCCCGGCTGCGGCGGCAGGCGACACGGCAGCCAAGGCCCCGGCGGAGGCGATTGACTCCGCCGGTCTGGTCCGCAACAGCGACAGCGAGGCGCCCTTTGACGGCGTCTGCTGGTATGTGGACACCATGGGGGAGGGCTGTTTGTTGGCGGCTCGGGTGGATTCGGAAATCCGCTGCTGCGACAGCCGGACCGACGCCGACCCGGTGATTGCGCCGGTGACCGATTGGCCCGTGGACCAGGTGCTGTACTGGGAAGGGCGACTGCTGGTCAGCGCCGGAAACCGGCTCCTGACCCTGGAGCCGGACACCGGGGCGATTTTGGACACGCGGGAATTTGCGGGAACTGTGGATCGTTTTGCCCGCAGCCCCCAAGGACTGTATGTTCTTACCGGCGGTGAGATCCGCTTTCTGGGCGCGGGGGAGCGGACCGTTGTTTCCGGCGGTGTGACCCGTTTCTGGCTGGAGGCCCCGGACCGGCTCTGCTTCATGCGGGATGAATCCGTGATCCACACGCTGATCCTTTCTACCGGGGCTGTGAGCGACGCGCCCAATCGGAGCTCGGAGCTGGGAAACGTACCGGTGCCCGTCTCGGAGACCAGGGGCATGGGCTTGATCGGCGTCCGGCAGAAGTTCCCCCACGGAAAATACTGGAACCACATGCCGGAGCTGGGCGCCGGCATGGAATACAACAACCAGGACGGCTGGACGGAGATTCCCTGCCCCAAGCACAACGGCTACTGCGGCACCCCAAAACAGTCCTGCAACGGCTATGCCCCGGAGGGGGAGGAGCTGTCCTATCAGTGCTGGGGCTACGCCGATAAGCTGGGCCACGACGTGTCCGGCTGCGACCCGCAGAAGTTGTCCGAGGGCGACGACTGGAAAAAACTCTACTACAAAGCCAGCCTGAACGATCTCAAGGCGGGGGACATCATCCGCTTCAACCGCTACGGCAATTCCAAATACGCCCATACCCTCTACGTTACCGCCGTCAGCGGCGATACCATCACCTATACCGACTGCAACTACGACGGCACCTGCGTGATCCGCTGGGATCAGACCATCGCTCTGTCTACGATCCGCTCCTGGTTTGTCTTCCTGCTGAAAGCCCCATCGGAGGCGGAAACGGAGGCGACCTTCCAACTGCGGGTCAGCGCCCTGCTGGACGGGACCCCCGCGGCCAGCGCCATTCACTGGGCCAGCTTCGACGTGATGCTGGACGGAGAGCCGGCTGCCCTGGGCGTTTCCACCTATCATCGAAACCTGCTGCCCGGCACCGTTTATGAGATCTGCAATATCACCCCGGTTTCCGGCGTCCTCTTTGACGAGGCCAAGGCGGGAGCGCTGAGCGGAACGGTGGGGGAGGAGCCCGTGGAGCTTGTCCTGCCCCTGGACCACTACTATCTGAACGAGGCGGGAGAGCCGGTCAAAACCACCCTGACCGATCTGCCGAAGCGGGGCCACTGGTCTTACTGGCCCATCTGCTGGGCGCTGGAGCGGGAAATTGCCGGCGGCGTCTCCGCCACCCGGTTCGGCCCCGGGGAGGTCTGCACCCGGGCCCAGATCGTGACCTTCCTCTGGGCCTTTGCGGGCCGGCCTGAGCCGGAGTGCGATACCATGCCGTTTTTGGACGTGAAGCAATCCAGCTACTATTATAAGCCGGTTCTATGGGCGCTGGAGGCGGGAATCACCGCCGGTCAGAGCGAGACCGCTTTCGCGCCGGACGCGCCCTGCTCCCGGGGCGAGGTGGTGACCTTCCTCTGGAATCTGGCCGGGCGGCCGGAATTGGCCTCTGTGTCCGAACCGGATCCGGACCTTGAACCGGAACCGGCGGAAGCCCCCAGTCCCTTCAAGGATGTGAAGCCCGGTGATTTCTATTTTTATCCCGTCCTGTGGGCAGTGGACGCGGGAATCACCGGCGGTACCGGCCCGGAGAGCTTCTCCCCCGGGAAGACCTGTAGCCGGGCGGAGATTTTGACCTTCCTATGGGCGTTTTCCGCAGAACGGGCGCCCGATGAACCGATAGAAGCATAACGGCATGCCACGGCAGCCGCGGAGACAGGAACGCTCCGCGGCTGCTTTTGCGTTTTGCGGTCCGGGTGAAAAAAGCGTCCCGTTTTTATACTTTACCCTTGCAATTTGTGCTTGAAAACTGTATAATACACAAGATAGGTTATGATGGGGCAGAAGGTTTTCCCATTTACGGAGGCTGCCATGAGCGGATATGTGAAAGCGCTGCGGTATCTGGTTTGGCTCACCCAACTGGGCCTTTCCGTGGCGGTACCCCTGGCGGGCTTTATCCTCTTGGGGGTCTGGCTGCACAACAGCAGGGGCTGGGGCGGCTGGACCGTGGCGGTGGGGATTCTTTTGGGGATTCTCGGCGCCGCCGGAGGACTTTACAACAGCTTCAAAACCCTCAACCAAATGCTGAAACAGGATGAGGATAAGCCCCCCAAGGGCTATAACCACCATGAATAATATGAATGACAAACAACAAACCTACCGGGAACTGCTGGTATTCACCCTGGGAGAGTTGATCGGCCTGGGACTGCTCTACGGAGCCTTTGCCCTGCTGGGCAAGCTGGACTCCAAGGCCCTTCTGGGCGGGGCCGTTGGGGCCCTGACGGCGGTTTTGAATTACTTTCTCATGGCCGTGGGCGTCTACGCCGCGGCGGCCAGGGCCGAGGCCGGAGATCCGGCCCGGGGCAGGAAGATTATCGGCCTCTCCATGGCGGGCCGATTTCTGCTGATGATTGCGATTCTGGTGGTCGGCGCCAAGAGCGGATCCTGCAACGTCATCGCCATGTTAATCCCCCTGCTCCTGTTCCGGGTGCTGATTTTCGTGGGCGAATTCTTCAGAAGAAAGGACGGCTGATTCCATGACGATCAATGGACCGAAAATATATTTCACCATTCCGATCTTCGGCGGCATTCCCATCACCCAGACGCTGGTGACTTCCTTCGTTGTCACGCTCATCCTCTGCGTGACCGGCGTGCTGATGGGCCGTAATCTCACCAAGCGCCCCGGCAAACGGCAGGTTTTGGCGGAAAAGGCCGTCAGCGTGATCACCGGCATGGTCAAGGAAGCCATGGGCGACCATAACGCCCATTGGACGCCCTTCATTGCCACGGTATTTCTGTCCTCTCTGCTGGGCACCTTCCTGGGAATGACCGGCATTCTCCGTTCTTCCACTGCCGACATCAGCACCACGATGACCTGGGCTGTCCTGGTCAGCTTCATCTGCTGGTATCAGTCCATCAAGAATAACGGCTTCCTGGCCTGGCTGAAGGGCTTCACCGAGCCCATCGCCGTCATGACGCCCATGAATATCGTCTCTGAAATCGCCCAGCCCGTGTCCCTGGCCTTCCGTCATTTCGGCAACATTGCAGGCGGCGGCGTCATCACGGCGCTGATCTACTGGGCTCTGTCCGGTGCCTCCGCCGGAGTTTTGAAGCTGATTGCTTCCAGCTCTGTGGCGGTCCCCCTGGTGCTGCTGGCGGCGGGGGTTGGCCTGCTGTTCCTGTCCCGGCCCAAGGCGGGCGGCAAGCGGAAAAAGCTGCCCTTCCTGGCAGGACTGCTCTGCACGGCGCTGGCGGGGCTTCGGCTGGTGGACTGGCTCTGGAGCCTGACCGGCCGGGCTTACCCGGAACTGAGCGGCCTGGGCTGCGGCCTGGCCTGGTTCTGCGCCCTTGGAATGCTGCTGGCGGGCATCGTCCTGCTGATCGGCCGGAAGAGCAAGAACGGAACCGTTTTGGGTATTGTGCTCACTGCCTTGGGCTTCCTGGCGATTTGCTTCGTCTCTGAGGGTCCCATGGGGGTGCCGGTCCTGACCCTGGGTCTGCCCGCGGTGCTTTCTCTGTATTTTGACGTCTTCTCCGGCGTGATCCAGGCCTTTGTGTTCAGCCTGCTCACCATGATCTATATTTCCGGCAACTGTCCCGCGCCGGAGGAAAAATCCAATCCGTGATCCATTAGGATGAAACCCTATCCACATACACATTCATTTTAGGAGGAAACAAATTATGGGTATTGAAGCTGCGATCGTCAAGGCTGCCTGCGCCCTGGGCGCCGGTCTTTGCATGGGCATCGGCGCCATCGGTCCCGCCATCGGCGAAGGCAACGCCGTGGGCAAGGCGCTGGAGGGCATGGCCCGTCAGCCCGAATCCACCAGCAACCTGCGTACCAACATGCTTGTCGGCTGTGCCGTCGCGGAGACCACTGGCATCTACTCCCTGGTTATTGCCCTTCTGCTGCTCTTCGTGTTCTGAGCGAAGCATTTGAAAACTCAAAAAAAGGAGGGATGGCCAAGTGACGGAATTTGAGAATTTTATCGGCTTTAATCCCTGGACCGCCCTGTTCACCCTGCTGAACATGGTGCTCACGTTTCTCATTTTGAAAAAATTCCTCTTTAAGCCTGTCACCAAGATGATCGACGACAGGCAGAAGGAGATTGACAAGCTCTACGCCGACGCCAACGTCGCCAAGCAGGACGCCGAGTCCATGCGGGACGACTATACCCGCAAGCTCTCCGAGGCCAAGGAGACCTCCGCCCAGATCGTGGCGGAGGCAACCCAGGAGGCCAACCGCCGCAGCGACGAGATTATCCGCCAGGCCCGCCAGGACGCCGACGCCCTGCGGCAGAAGGCCGGGGCGGACATCGACCTGGAGAAAAAGAAGGCCCTGAACGAGGTCAAGGGAGACATTTCCCGCATTGCCCTGGACATCGCCGGAAAGGTCGTGGAGCGGGAGCTGGACGAGAAGGATCAGGAACGTCTGATTGAGGGCTTTCTGCGCCAGATGGGAGAGACGGTATGACCCAGACCGCCAAGAACTACGCCGACGCCCTCTATGAGTTGGCGCGGGACGAGGGTGTGGAGCAGCAGATCTATGAGCAGCTTCGGGAGGTCAAGGACATCCTGGAGGCCAACGGCGAGTACGTCGTGCTGCTCTGTGCGCCCAACCTGCACATCACCGAGCGTCTGGCTGTACTGGACGAGGCCTTTTCTGGCCGCGCCCATCCCTATCTGCTGAACTGGCTGAAGATTCTCTGCGAGCGGGGACATATCCGGGAGCTGAGGGATTGCGCCGTGCAGTATCGCCGCCGCCGAAACGCCGACCTGGGCATTCTGGACGCGGTGGCCGTTACCGCCGTTCCCCTGGGGGAGCCCCTGCGGGAGAAGCTGCGCCAGAGGCTGCAGGGCATCACCGGCAAACAGGTGGATCTGCAATACCGGATCGATCCCGGGGTCCTGGGCGGCATTCGCCTGGAATACGACGGCAAGGCCCTGGACGGCACCGTTCAGACCCGCCTGGCCGGCATCGAAAAAACGCTTTCCGAAACTGTAATCTGACTCCGTAGGGCGGCCGGACCCTTGGCCGCCGCGACACGCAAAATGCCTCCGCAGGGCGGTCGCCCGCCTGCGAATTCACGTTAGAAAGAGGTAAACCATGGAATTCAGACCGGACGAAATAACGAAGATTATTCGTTATCAAATTAAAAACTACGAAACGAAAATCGAGCAGAGCGAGACCGGCACCATCATTTCCCTGGGCGACGGCATTGCCCGGGCTGCGGGATTGGAAAAGTGCATGGTCAACGAGCTGGTGGAATTTCCCAACGGCACCTACGGCATGGCGCAGAATTTGGAGGAGCACTCCGTTTCTCTGGTTATCCTGGGCTCCGATGAGGGCATCCGCGAGGGCGATACCGTCAAGCGCACCGGCAAGGTGGTCTCCGTCCCCGTGGGCGAGCAGCTCATCGGCCGGGTAGTCAACGCTCTGGGTGAGCCCATCGACGGCAAGGGCAGGCTGTCCATCCAGCAGTACCGGCCCATTGAAGTGCCGGCTCCCGGCGTCATCGAGCGGAAGTCCGTTGCGGTCCCCCTGCAAACCGGCATCAAGGCCATCGACGCCATGATCCCCATCGGCCGGGGTCAGCGTGAGCTGATTATCGGCGACCGCCAGACCGGCAAGACCACTATTGCGCTGGACACCATCCTGAACCAGAAGGGGAAGGACGTAATCTGCATTTACGTGGCCATCGGCCAGAAGCGATCTACCGTGGCCCAAATTGTCAACACCCTTACCATGGGCGGGGCTATGGACTACACCATCGTGGTCTCCGCCACCGCCTCGGAGCTGGCCCCAATGCAGTACATCGCCCCCTATGCGGGCTGCACCATGGGCGAGTATTTCATGGCCCAGGGCAAGGACGTGCTGGTGGTCTACGACGATCTGTCCAAGCACGCGGTGGCCTACCGCGCCATCTCCCTGCTGATCCGCCGTCCTCCCGGACGGGAGGCCTACCCCGGCGACGTCTTCTACCTGCACTCCCGCCTGCTGGAGCGGGCGGCCCGGATGGCTCCGGAATTCGGCGGCGGCTCTCTGACGGCCCTGCCTATTATTGAAACCCAGGCGGGCGACGTTTCCGCATATATTCCCACCAACGTTATTTCCATCACCGACGGCCAGATTTTCCTGGAAACCGAGCTCTTCCACGCCGGCGTCATGCCCGCCATCAACCCGGGCATTTCCGTCTCCCGCGTGGGCGGCGCCGCCCAGATCAAGGCGCTGAAAAAGGTGGCCGGTTCCCTGAAGCTGCTCTACTCCCAGTACCGGGAGCTCCAGAGCTTTGCCCAGTTCGGCTCCGACTTGGACAAGGACACCAAAGACCGTCTGGCCCAGGGCGCCCGCATCGTGGAAGTGCTGAAGCAGCCCAACAACGCGCCGGTGCCTGTGGAGCTCCAGGTCTGCATTATCTACGCCGTGGTCAACGGCTATCTGAAGGACATCGAGGTCAATCAGGTCCATGAGTTTGAGCAGGGCCTGTTCCGTTATCTCGATACCCACGCCCACAAGCTCCTGCGTTCCATCGTGGAGACCAAGGTTCTCTCCGAGGAGAGCGAGGAGGAGCTGAAGCAGGCGCTCACAGCCTATATCGGAGAATTCAAAAAGACCCACTGAGGAAGGAGGCATGACACATGGCTGGCGTTTCCATGAAGGACATCAAGCTTCGCATCAAGAGCATGGAAAGCACCAAGCAGATCACCAAGGCCATGGAAATGGTCGCCGCCTCCAAGCTGCGCCGCGCCCAGGAACGGGTGGCCAGCTCCCGTCCCTACTTTGAGATTTTATATGATACCCTGAACACCATCGCCAACAACACCGAGGATTTTTCCTCTCCCTACCTGGAAAAACGGGAGATCAGGAAAACCTGTTTCGTGGTCATCGGCGGCGACCGGGGCCTGGCCGGCGGCTATAACAGCAACGTGTTCAAGCTGGCCTACGGTCGGATGGAGGGAAAGAACGTCTGCGTGGTTCCCATCGGCAGGAAGTGCCTGGATTTCTTCCTGGCCAGAAAGCTGGAGATTCTTACCGACGCCTATGCCGTGGCGGCAGACGTCCATGTGGGCGATTGTTTCACACTGGCGAAGATGCTGAGCAGGGGCTTCCTGGAAGGGGAGTTTGACGCAGTCTGCGTGGTCTACACCAACTTCGTCTCCATGCTCTCCCAGTCTCCCGCCGTGCTGGATCTGCTGCCCCTGGCCTACCACCCCCGCCCCGGCGACACGAATTCCGAATGTCTGACCCTCTATGAGCCGGACAGCATTTCCGTGTTCGACGCCATCATTCCCGAGTATCTGGGCGGCCTGATTTACGGTGCCCTCTGCGAGTCCGTGACCTCCGAGCAGGGCGCCCGGCGCACGGCCATGGACGCCGCCACCAAGAACGCCGAGGAGATGATTTCCGGCCTGAGCCTGCGGTACAATCGGGCCCGCCAGGGCGCCATTACCCAGGAGATCACCGAGATCGTCGCCGGCGCCGAGCAATAATCAATTCTTCCTTATAGGCCTTCCCCTTGAGGGGAAGGTGTCATCCGGCGTCTCACGGAAGCCGGATGACGGATGAGGTGGTCTTACGACAACGCAACACACCTGAACTCTGAACAAGGAGTAACGAATATGTCTAACAAGAACAAAGGCACCGTGGTCCAGATCATGGGCCCTGTCATGGACGTCCGCTTTGAAGACGGCAATCTGCCGGCGCTGCTGAACGCCATCGAGGTCTATAACGGCGACACCAAGCTGACCGCTGAGGTGGCCCAGCATATCGGCGACGACGTGGTCCGCTGCGTGGCCATGTCCTCTACCGACGGTCTCCAGCGGGGCATCGAGGCCATCGACACCGGCAAGCCCATTACCGTCCCCGTGGGGGAGGAGTGCCTTGGCCGGATGTTCAACCTCCTGGGCCGTCCCATCGACAACATGCCCGCCCCGGTCACAGTGGAGCGCTGGCCCATTCACCGGGCGGCGCCCAGCTATGACGAGCAAGAGAGCACCACCGAGATTCTGGAGACCGGCATCAAGGTCGTGGACCTGATTTGCCCCTATGCCAAGGGCGGCAAGATCGGCCTCTTTGGCGGCGCGGGCGTTGGCAAGACCGTCCTGATCCAGGAGCTGATCTACAACATTGCCACCGAGCACAACGGCTACTCCGTCTTCACCGGCGTGGGCGAGCGGACCCGCGAGGGCAACGACCTCTATTATGAAATGAAGGAATCCGGCGTTCTGTCCAAGACCGCCCTGGTCTACGGCCAGATGAACGAGCCTCCCGGAGCCCGTATGCGGGTGGGCCTGGCCGGCCTGACGATGGCAGAGTATTTCCGGGACGTGAAAAACCAGGACGTGCTGCTGTTCATTGACAACATTTTCCGCTTTACCCAGGCGGGCTCCGAGGTTTCGGCTCTGCTGGGCCGTATGCCCTCTGCCGTGGGCTACCAGCCCACCTTGGCCACCGAGATGGGCGCCCTCCAGGAGCGCATCACCTCCACCAACAAGGGCTCCATCACCTCCGTCCAGGCGGTCTACGTGCCAGCCGACGACCTGACGGACCCGGCCCCCGCCACGACCTTTGCCCACCTGGACGCCACCACGGTTCTGGACCGCGGCATCGCCTCCCTGGGTATCTATCCCGCCGTGGATCCTTTGGATTCCACCTCCCGCATCCTGACCCCCGAGGTGGTAGGCCGGGAGCACTACGAAGTGGCCCGGGGCGTGCAGCGGATTCTCCAGCGCTATAAGGAGCTCCAGGACATCATCGCCATTATGGGCATGGATGAGCTCTCCGAGGAGGACACCCTGACGGTCAACCGTGCCCGGAAGGTTCAGCGTTTCCTGTCTCAGCCCTTCCACGTGGCCGAACAGTTCACCGGCTACGACGGCAAGTACGTCCCCCTGAAGGAGACGGTCCGGGGCTTCAAGGAGATCATCGAGGGCAAGCACGACGAGATCCCCGAGTCCTACTTCCTCTTCGCCGGTTCCATCGACGAGGTGGTGGAGAAGTACAAGAAGGGGCGTGAAGGGAAATGACCTTCCATCTGCAAGTGGTAACCCCCGACGGCCTGGCCTTTGAGGGCGAGGCGGAGAAGCTCTCCGTCCGCACCCAGGACGGCATCATCGGCATCCTGCCCCGGCATATCGACTACGTGGCCCCCCTGGGCATGGGGGAGGCTGTGATCACCGAGCCCGAGGGCAAGGTTCGCCGGGCTGCCTGTATCGGCGGCATGGTGGCTGTTCACAGCGGTGCCGTCCGTCTGGTGGCCACCACCTTTGAATGGGCGGACCAGATTGATCTGGAGCGGGCCAAGGCCGCCGAGGAGAAGGCCCGGGCCATGATGGCCCGGGAGGGCCTCTCCCAGCGGGACCTGAAGCTGGCGGAAGCCAAGCTCCACCGCGCCCTGGTCCGCCAATCCGTCCACCGCGGCTTATAGAGCGATATTCTTATCCCCTGCCCGCAGCGCGGGCAATCTGCCCGTCAAAACCTACCTTTAGGATGTAGGGGCGCACATTGTGCGCCAGCCTCTCACACGATAGCGCTATAGAGGAATATAGGACGGAGGCGAGGAATCCCGCCTCCGTTTTCCTTCTTCGGTCAGAATTCACAAAGCAGCAGGAAAAACTGCCTGTATTTAGCCGTTTGGAGCCGGGCAAAGCACCACATATTGACGTCGAAAAAAACTAAGAAAAAAGAGAAAAAAGTGCTTGACTTTTAGTTTAGGGCGTGCTATTATATCGAAGCGCTCGCGAGAAGGGGCTGCGAGGTTCCGGAAAGCAGCGCGGTTGTACCTTGAAAATTAAACAACGAGAAACATGAACAAACACCATGGACAAAGCCAGATGGAAACATCTGGGAGTTGTTCTGGAATGTCAATTGTAAGGATTGAGATTGCAAGAACAGCCAACGAAAATTCTTGAGTGAAGCTAAGAGCGAATTCAAGTAAAATGATTTTATTCGGTGTAGGGACAAGCAGTGCTTGTCCGGACATTGATTAAGATACCATTTTATAGAGAGTTTGATCCTGGCTCAGGACGAACGCTGGCGGCGTGCCTAACACATGCAAGTCGAACGGACGAAGGGAGCTTGCTCCCCTAGTTAGTGGCGAACGGGTGAGTAACGCGTGAGCAACCTGCCTTTCAGAGGGGGACAACGGTTGGAAACGACCGCTAATACCGCATGAAGCATCGGGGTCGCATGGTCCTGATGTTAAAGATTTATCGCTGAAAGATGGGCTCGCGTCTGATTAGATAGTTGGCGGGGTAACGGCCCACCAAGTCGACGATCAGTAGCCGGACTGAGAGGTTGAACGGCCACATTGGGACTGAGATACGGCCCAGACTCCTACGGGAGGCAGCAGTGGGGAATATTGGGCAATGGGGGAAACCCTGACCCAGCA
>JAEEGH010004173.1_pt1 | contig 37302 bp, 32 predicted proteins | sample 9134181 | NCBI WGS metagenome assembly JAEEGH01 (sample SAMN16246544, study PRJNA631951) | gut metagenome | biome: gut microbiome; feature: rumen; material: DP-attached | host: Bos | place: Iran: Karaj | collected 2018-10
TGTGCTACGAGCTGTATACCAGCCAGCTGCAGGAGCTGCTTGGAACGCAAGAAGAATGAATTGCACCCTGCGGGTGCGTGGATCGGCTTTGCCATGAATGGCGCCTGCGGCGCATGAATTGCCCTGGGGGGCATGAAGGATGATCCAGCGGCTCCGGCAAATGCCGGGGCCGCTGCTTTTCATGATTTACACCCTCCCCTTCCCCATGCTATACTGTTTTCAGAGAACATAAACAGATCGGGAGGTAACGACATGCATTTCATCGAACGGGAAGACTATACCGATCCCCAGGTGCGGGCTGCCCGGTATCCCTGGGGCACGCCGCCCCCGAAGATCGACGAGAGCCTCATTCAGGAGACCGTCACGGCGGACGTGGCCATCATCGGCGGCGGCATCGCGGGTCTGGCCACCGGAGCCCGGTGCGTCCAGCTGGGGCAGACGGTCGCCCTCGTCGACAAGTACAAGGGCCTGGTGGCCCACGGGGCCCATATCGCCTCCGTCGGCAGCCATATCCAGCGGGAGAACGGGGTGTTCATCGACAAAAAGCAGTTCGCCCGGGACTGGATGCGCATCTGCGGCAGCCGGGTGAACGAGGACCTGCTCTGGCTCTATGTGAACAAGAGCGAGGAGGCCTTCGAATGGCTGCTGGAGACCGGGGGCGAGGCCATCGAGGGCCACCTCTTCGGCGGCTACTACAAGGGGCCGGACTTTACGGAGTACCCCGGCACCCATTACATCGTGCAGAAGCCGGGCTACCACGTGTACAAGAACAGCAAGACCGCCTTCCTCATGTGCGAGATCATGGAAAAGGTGATCCTGGACGCAAACCAGCGGCTGGACCGGAATACCCGGGCCCTGTACCTGGAGAAGGACGAGACGGGCCGGGTGGTCTCCTTCATCGCCAGGGACAACGACGGAGTTTACCGCCGCTATGTGGGAAAAAAGGCCGTGGTACTGGCCACGGGCGACATCGCCGGGAACCGGGAGATGCTGAAATACTTCGCCCCCCTGGGTCTCCGGGCCGCCCATAACGGCTACTTCCCCGAGGGGATCAACACCGGAGACGGCCACCAGATGGCCTACTGGGCCGGGGCGGAATACGAGGCCCACGACTGGGCCATCTCCCTCCATCTCATCGCCTACTCCATGTTCGCCTTCTTCTTCCTCCATGTGAACCAGCAGGGCAGGCGGTACATGAACGAGGACACCTGGGTCCAGGCCAAGGCCATCCGCACTCTGGAGCAGCCGGGAGGTCAGTGGGCCTTCAGCGTGTTTGACGACCGCTGGCTGGACCAGGTGCGCTTCCTCTCCCCCATCAGCGGCGGCCAGTTCGTGGAGCCCCTCATGGCGGAGTACGGCCATGGCTGGAGCGACGACAACGGCACCAAGGAATCCATCGACCGGTACGTGGAGAACGGCACCTGCTGCAAGGCGGACACCCTGGAGGAGCTGGCGGAGCAGATGGGCGTGCCCAAGGATACCTTCCTGGCCACCGTCGCCCGGTACAACGAGATGTATCAGAAGCAGAACGACGAGGATTACGGCAAGCGCGCCGCCCTCCTCACCCCCATCGACAAGCCCCCCTTCTACGCCCTGAAGTTCGGTCCCTCCCTGCTGGACGTGTTCGGCGGGGTGAATACGGACGTGAAGCTCCGGGTGCTGGACGCGAAGGACGAGCCCATCCCCGGCCTCCTGGCGGTGGGCATGGTGGCGGGCGGCCTCTACGGGGTGGACTACCCCCTGCTGTTCAACGGCAACAGCCACGGCCGCTGCCTCACCTGGGCCCGCCAGGCGGCGGAGACCATCGTGAACGGCGAAGCGTAAAAGCAGCCTGACTGGAACGCCCCGAAGCGGCGACGCTTCGGGGCTTTTTGGGACGTAAACCGGCGGATTCTACCGCTGGTCGGTTGTCTTCTGTGCAGGGGACGGCTAGACTGAAGCCGAGGTGATCAAAATGGAAAAAGCGGAATTTGGAAGCTTTGTCGCTCTGAACCGCAAAGAACTGGGTCTGACCCAGAAAACCCTGGCGGAACGGCTCCATGTGACGGACAAGGCCGTGAGCAAATGGGAACGGGGGCTCAGCTTCCCGGACGTGACTTTGCTGGAACCTCTGGCATCGATCTTCGGCCTGGGCGTCTCAGAGCTGGTATCCTGCCGCCGGAGAGAGGATGGGGCATTCGGGAAGGAAAGCGTACCCCCGGCGGAAGCGCCGCTGGTCCAGGGGCTGCTTGCGATCTCCTGGGACAGCATCCGAAAGGAACGCACCCGGCGGCGGCGCTGGGTGGCGGTACTGGCCCTGCTGCTCATTGCGGCCCTGGCGGCCGTGGGCGTGCTGCTGTTCAGGACCGAGGTGCGGGAAAGCGGCAGCCTTTCGGTCCTCCATACGGAGGAACGGGATAACGAACTGCTGCTCTTTCTGGAGCGGGACGGCCATCTGCTGCGGCTGACCTATGCCGGACCGGAAGCAGAGCGGCAGGCGCTGGCCCAGAAGATCTTCGACAGGTATTCGCTGCAGGCGGAATATCGCTGGAACCGCCGGACCCGGACAGGAAAACTACTGAACTGGCACGCCGATGGCACCACCGTCATCGGCACCGTTATGGACGAGGTGGGTTCTTCCTTCGTTTATTATAACGGCGACGGAGACCTTTTCGGTTACCCCCGCATCTGCGTGAAGATCCTCTCCCGGCAGCCAAATCCCCGGGGCCCCGGTTATCTCTCCACCTACGTCTTCACCCGGGGCGGCGATGGGGAAGGCTGGCTGCAGCAGCCCATGACGGATCTGCTCACGGCGGCGAACTGCCTGGGGTTCAGCAATTACGGGGACGCCGGTTATCGGATCGTGGACATGGACGGGGACGGGATCCATGAGCTCCTGACCCGCACCCCCTGGCCGGAGAAGCCCTGCATCCTCTATGAACTGACGGAAGCGGGGATCAGGTCCACCTGGCTGGATGAGCAACCGAAGGAGATGACCGGACCGCAGGGCTGACCTACGCCTGGAGCAGCACGACGCCGCGGAAGACCACGATCACGGCCGGGAAGGCAAGGGCGGTCAGGACCCACAGGGCCCGGCCCAGAGCAGTCCGCACCGGCCGCTTTGTTTCCTTCTCCAGGAGACGGAGCCGGAAGCCCGCGCCGCTGCCGGTGAACATGCCGCTGTGCAGGGTCGGGCAGTAGTGCCTGGCGCACTCCTCCGCCACGGAGAGGATGGCTTCCATATACCCCCGGCGCTCCCGCCGGGTGGCGGTCTCCCCCAGGACCTGAGCATCCCGCAGATACTCCAGATCCTGCCGACAGGCCCGCAGGGCGATGCGGATCGGCGGGGCGAACCAGAAGACGCTGTGGAAGGTCAGCAGGATCAGGTTGCGCAGATTATCCCGCCTCCGGATATGCATCAGCTCATGGGCGACTACGGCCTCCTTCCCCTCCTGATGCAGTCGGCCCCACAGCTCCCCCGGGAGCAGGAGAACGGGGTCCCGAAAGCCCATGACGCAGGGGGAGAATATCCCCTTTCCCGTCCCGGAGGCCGGCAGAAGAAACGCATCGACCGATCCCCGGATCCCCAGCCAGAGACACTCCTGCCGCAGCAGTTCCCGGATCTCCGGGTCCTCCGTGGGAGGGAGATGACGGAGAGCCCGCTTCGCCTGCCTGTACCGGTACGCGACCAGGAGCCAGAACAGCAGGAGGCCCAGAAGCCAGACGGCAAAGCAGACCAGAAGGATCGTCGTTGCATCCCCTTTTGCCGCCCAGTTCTGGGGTATCGGGCGCAGCCATAACCGGGCCCAGACGCTGCCGTCGGAGATACCGTCTACCAGCCGCCTATCCAAAAAATCCAAATTCAGCAGCCCAGGGACCAAGAACCCCAGGTCATGCCGAAACAGGAAGTTATGGAACCACATCCGCCCCCGGTTGGGCAGCAGCAGGATCACCCCCATCCAGGACAGCAGCATGGTCCAGAGGGCTGCGGTATACCGCGGCCCTGCCCGGACCGTCACGAACCGCCGGACCAGGAGGAGCGGCACAGCCCCCAGGCTGCCGAACAGGGCGGCATAGGTCAGATGGACCAGCCATTCCGCCAATCGGATCATCACGGCGCATCCTCCTCTCCGAAGCTCTCGTCGATCACCCGCCGCAGCTCCGCCAGGTCCTCCCGGCTCAGGGGCTCCAGCTGCATGAAGGAGGAGACCATGCGCAGGCCGGAGCCCCGGAACACCCGCTTCTTCAGGTCCTCCAGCAGCTCCCGCTCATAGTGCTCCCTGGGCTGCGCCGCCCCATACCGATAGGGCAGCCCGCCCCGGGAAACGGTGACGGCCCCCTTTTTCTCCAGCCGGGCCAAAAAGGTCTGCACGGTGTTCCCGGCCCAGCGATTCCCCATCGACTTCAGCTTCTCCCGGATCTCCGCCAGGGTCAGGTCTCCTCCAGTCCACAGGACGTTCATGACCTCCCATTCCGCATCGCTCAAACTTGCCATCGGCTTTTCCTCCTCTCGGCTGTTTACCTACGGTTGTAGGTTACACTACATATGTAGGTTTGTCAAGAGCGAACCTGTGGCAGAAAACAAAACATCCCCGGGACGGCCAGAAAACCGTTCCGGGGATGCGCTTATATGCACGGCTTCGTTACTTGGTGAAGTTGAAGGCGAAAAGCTTCTTTACGGCGTATTCGTCCGTGGCGCTCTCGATCATGCCGGTGTACTGTTCCTCGGCCATGAGGTTCTCGGCGATCCGCAGATTATACTGCTCTCCGTAACCGACGAAATAGGCGATATAGTAGTTCTTGTTGTCGTAGAAGGTGTAGATATCCCCGGGCTGGCGGGCGGACTCATCGAAGAGGTACTCCTCCAGCTCACGGTTCGCCAGGGTGCCCATGACCACGCCCTCCTGCAGGCCGCCGAGGGTGCTGGTGCCGTTATACTCGTTGGCCAGCTTGGCGAAGGTATCCTCCGTGGGATCGGCGTTGAACTCCTCCATGATGGCGTCCACGGTATCCCGGGCTTCCTTCATGGTCGCGTCCGTCACCCGGCCCTCATCATCCGTTCCGACGGAGATCACGATGCCCCGGTAATTCACCAGCTTGAAGCGGTTGTCGTTGGACTCCAGGAACATGACCACATCGTAGCCGCTGCTGCCCTGGATGACGGTGGTCTCACCGAACTGTCTGGCCGTATCCGTCAACCAGGAACGGTAATTGGTATCGATGTTGGAGGGGGCGGCGTTGCGCTTGAGGCAGGCGTCGTCGGACTCGTAGTCCGCCTTCTGCGCCTCGGGAGCCAGCCGACGCACCGCGTCCGCAAAGGTGATCTGGTCCACCGCGGAGGCGATCTCATCCGCCGTGTTCTTTGCAGCCAGCATGGCGGTCTCGGAATCGATGCCTTCCTCATCATTGGGGGAACCATCCACATGGTACAGCATATAGGTGATGAGGTTGTAGCTGCTCTGCACATCGTCGTAATAAGCCTGCTTTTCCTCATCCGTAGCGGCGGCCTTCCAACGCTCCACCAGGTCCTGGCTGTAGTAGGTCGCCTTGAAAGACTTCTGCAGGAGCTCCCGGATGATCTTCTCCGTCATCCCCTTGCCGTACAGTGCCTGGAGGTAGGACTTATAGTCGCTGTATCCCTGATTGACGGCGTCGGTCTTCAGCTGGTTGAGGTTGTCTTCGATCTCCGCGGACTGCTCGGCGCTGAGGGTCCAGCCTTCCTTCTCGGCCATGTCGTTCAGGATGGTCATCTGCTGCAGCTGGGTCAGGGCATTGCCCTCAAAATAATCCGCCCAGGTCTCAGTCTCGCTGTAATACTGCTTGTTCAGCGGCTGCGACGGATCCAGCAGCATGGAGGCATATTCCCCATAGGTGTTGGAAATGCTGCTGTAGGTCTGGTAATAATTCGAAAAATACTCATAGTTGAAGTCCGCGGCGGTATACCTCGAACCTCCGATCTTAAGGGCGGGGACGCCCGTATAGAACAGGGTGGAATTCACCACCACCAGAAGCACCAGCACCACCACGATCACCGCGATCGCCACGGTGGTGATGAGCTTTTTGCGCCGGGCGGTCTTCTGGTTGTCCTTCGCCCGGATCTGGCGTTTTTCCTTGCCTTCCGCCCGTTCTTCGAAGCGGATCCTCTTCTCTCTGGATGCACTCATGTTTTCTTCCGTCCTTGTCTGCAAGATGTATACTGCGGCATTGGTATAGTATATGCGTTTTTCCCTCCGATTGCAAGCAAAATCTGTTTCTGACGGCACGGGCCGCCCATCCGCAGCCAATGGCTGGATTTAACAGGGTTCGACCATCCCCACCTATTGATATTTCCCGGTCTCTGTGGTATATTAAAGGCGTGGCGGGGCTCCGCTTCGCTGCAAGGAATGCCCTGCCGTGTGCGTGATGGGCCTATTTAGAACCCACATCAACTATAAGGGACGCTTTTCTCCCGCGGTGAATTGCAGGCCTCCCGCCCTCCGGGCGGACGTTGGAAGCAGAGAAGCCCCGGGGCGGCGACCCACCTGCAATTCGTGCAGGTGATAAACGGGTCCACACGGCACAGGCGGGGAACCGGGAATAAAGATTGCCGGGTCAGTCTCAGACTGACCCGGCAGTTTTGTTTTTACGATCATTCCCTCGCGGCGGCCAGCATAGCGCGGGCCGCTCTCTTCCCGGGTCGGCGCTCTGGTCTTGCCCTTTCTGTCCCCGAAGGTGCGCATCCGGTCCAGCTGCTTTTCGTGTCATCTGGTCCATTCGGCTTCGTTCATCTGCTCCGGCCGGATCAGCCGCGTTTTCCGGTGGACCTGGCCAGCATTTCCTCCGACTCCTCCGCCGTGAGATCGTAGTCCCACAGGAGCTTATAGGCCCGCCGTGCTTCAGCGGCCATATCGTAATCGTAGATCTCCGGGTAGAGCAGATTGCCCAGCCAGCGGATGCCCAGAAGCATATTCAGAGAGGGGGGACTGCTCATCCAATTGTACGGCAGATCGGGGATCTCATAATAGAGCCCTTCCTGAACAGCCCGGAGCTTCTGCCATGCGGGATCCTCCGCCGCATCCGCATAAATGCTGTCAGCGGTAAAGAGGATGATATCCGGATCAAAGGTGTAGAGCTGCTCCATATTGATGACGTTTCCTCCGCCCTTGCTGGTCACATCCTCCACTACGATGGCGTTCTTTGCTCCCACCAGAGGAATGACCTGGGCCTGGCTCGAACCCTCCGCATTGGTACCCAGGCCGGAGGCCCCGGAAGTGTACATCACCCGCAGGCGGTCGTCCTCTGCGATCTTGTCCCGATTCTCCGCTGCCAGACGCAATGTTTCTTCCACATATGCCGCCAGGGTCTCGCAGCGTTCCTTTTTATTGAAGAGAAGCGTTCCCAGTATACGGAAGCCCTGTGCCATATGCTCCAGGTCCGCCTGGATAAACACCACGGGAACGCCGACCTGCTCCTGCAGGGCGTTCAGATCCTCCTCCATGCCCTTTTTATAGTCTCCGAGGTCAATGATGATCTGAGGCTTTGCCGCCAGCAGGGCTTCCAGGTTGATGGTGCTCTTGCCGCCGTAGAGCTGCCCTGTGACGGGAAGGCTCGCCAGCGCCTGGGGCAGATACGCCGCCTGGGCGTCGGAGTTTGCCGAGCCGATGCAGACCAGGTAATCCGGACACACGGAGGCCAGGAACATGGTGGCCACCGTACCGGAGGGGGCGACCCGGGTCACCTCTGCCGGGACCGTGACCTCACGCCCGGCGTTGTCTGTAATGGTGACCGTCTCTGCGGTCTTCGGCGTCTCTGTCTTGCCGGTCCCGCTGCAGGCGGCAAGCAGAGAGACCAGCATTGCGGCTGCAAAAAACAGGCTCAGGATCCGCTTCATTTTGGTTTACCTCCTTTTTCGTAGGGAATGGAGAGCCGGAAGCTCTCCCCTTCCACCTCTGCGCTACGCACTGCCACACCCACCCCGTAGAGACGGCGCAGCAGCTCTTCCGTCAGAGCGGTATCCGGCGGACCGTCCGCCAGCACGCCCCCGTCCAGCAGGGCCAGGACCCGGGTGGCGTAGCGGAAGGCCTGGTTTGGTTCATGGGTGGAAAAAATGACGGTGTACCCCCCTGCCCCCAGCTCCTGCACCCGCTGCATCACCCGGAAGCTGTTGCCGTAGTCCAGGTTGGCGGTGGGCTCGTCCATGATCAGCACCCGGGCGTCCTGTACCAGGGCCCGGGCCAGGAGGGCCAGCTGCCGCTCCCCGCCGCTGATGCTGCCGCTGCCCCGTTCCGCCAGATGGGCGATACCCAGGCTTTCCAGCGCGGCCATGGCCTTCTGCCGGTGCTCCGGCTTGGGGGAGGAAAACAGGGGGATCTGGTTGGTCATGCCCATGGTCACCAGATCCAGCACGGTATAATTGAAAGTCTGGGGGGCGTACTGGGGGATATAGGCGATGAGGCTCGCCAGTTCCCGGGGACTCATCCCCCGGATGGGTTTGCCCTCCGCCAGCACCTCCCCCGTCCGGGGACGGAGAAATCCCAGCAGACAGCCGAAAAAGGTGCTCTTTCCCACCCCGTTGGGGCCCAGCACCGCCACCAGCTCCCCCGCTTCCGCAGAGAAGGAAAGGTCCTTCAATACGTCCGTTCCCCCATAGGAGAAGATGAGGTTTCTGGCTTCAATGCTCACGTTCCGCACCTCCCTGCACGATGAGGTAGAGAAATACGGGAGCGCCCACGAAGGAGGTGAGGATGCCCAGAGGCAGCTCGCTGGTGGTGATGACCCTGGCGATATCGTCCACCAGCATCAGGAAGGCCCCGCCCATGAGGATGGACGCGGGGACGAGCCTGCGGTAATCGTATCCGAACAGCATCCGGCAGAAATGGGGGATCACCAGGCCCACCCAGCCGATCATGCCGCTCGCCGCCACGCTGGCCGCCGTCACCAGGGTGGCGCACAGGATCACCGCCAGACGCAGACGCCCGGTGTTCAGGCCCATGGACCTGGCCTCCGCCTCGCTCACGGTGAGGAGGTTCATGCGCCAGCGCAGGAGCAGGAGGGGGATGAGCCCCAGCAGGATGGGGATAGCGGCAAAGGCCGTATCCTTCCCCTTCACGGAGCTCAGGGAACCCATGAGCCAGTAGGTGATGGCAGGGAGCTGCTCCTGGGTATCCGCCACCAGCTTGACAAAGGAGGTGCAGGCGGAGAACAGGGAGGAGATCATCACCCCCGCCAGCACCAGAGCCAGGGTGGCGTTCAGCCTGCTGAACCGGCTCACCAGCCAGGCCAGGAGCACCGCCCCCAGGCCGAAGCAGAAGGCGGTGACCATGATGCCGAAATAGCTCATGCCCAGGAGGATGGACAGGGAGGCTCCGAAGCCCGCCCCGGTGGAAGCCCCCATCAGGTCCGGGGAGACCATAGGGTTCCGGAACATCCCCTGATAGGAGGCTCCGGCGGCGGAAAGGGCCGCCCCCACCAGGGCGGCGCAAAGGATGCGGGGCAGACGGATATTCAGCACCACCGCCTCTTCCAGCTCGGTCCAGCTTCCCGCCATATCCAGGGCGCCGAAGCTCAGCTTCTCCAGAAGCCAGGACGAGAGGATGCGCAGGGTCGTGCTCATGGAGACCGCGTATCTCCCCAGAAGGAAGGATCCCAGGAACACCAGGATGAATCCCAGTCCCAGGAACAGGAACCTTCTGCCATAATGGGGCAGCCCTTTTTCTTTTCTTTCTTTCATCATAAAATAACCCCGTTTCGATCCGGAAGGATCAAAACGGGCGGCAGGTCCGCGGTGTGGAGGCCAGGGCCTCCCTCCGGGACGATCGGCACGGTTTTTCCTTCTCAAACACGGAGAGTCGGCCTGTTTCCGGCGCCGGCTTTCGAGAGGGCGGAACGCCCCCTCCGGCCCGAAGTCCATTCGCCTGCGCGCTTAGGACAGGGGGCTCGGAAAATCCATTCGTCTTACTATTTCAATAAGGCATTATTCTGTTTCTTTATTCTTCTTGATTATAATAGTATCGGCTTTTCTGTCAAGACCCCGGGGGTGGCGGGACACGGGTCTGTACGGTTTTTTTTGCCGTATATCCCCCCATGGGGCTTACGTGCTTCTCCCCCTCGCCGTATAATGCGCTTGTACCATTGGGGGTACAGTCTGGAAACGGAGAAAAAGAAGCCATGGAAACACTTACCCGGGAAATGATCGGCTATTGGGACCGGCGCGCCCCTTCCTATACGGAGGTCATCCGCAAGAACCTGGAGGGGGATTGGGACCGGCGCTGGGCGGATATGCTCATTTCCCGCTTTCCCGAGGAGAGGGACGCCCCTCTTCGGATCCTGGATATCGGCACCGGTCCGGGCTTCTACGCCATCATCCTGGCGGAGCGGGGCTATTCCGTAACGGCGGTGGATTACGCGGAGAACATGCTGGCGGAAGCCCGTCGGAACGCGGGAACGCTGGGGGAACGCATCGACTTCCGGCAGATGGACGCCCACCGTCTGGAATTCCCCGAGAACAGCTTCGACGCGATCGTCACCCGCAATCTCACCTGGAACCTGGCGGAGCCGGAGCGGGCCTATCGGGAATGGATCCGGGTGCTGAAGCCCGGCGGCGTGCTGCTGAATTTTGACGCCAACTGGTATTCCTACCTGGTAGACGAGGAAAAGGCGGAGGAATTCCGCCGGGACCGGGAGAACACCCGGCGGTACGGGGTGATCGACCATAACGACTATGCCGAATCCGACCGGATGGAGGACCTCTCCCGCTCCCTGCCCATGACCCGTCAGGATCGGCCCCGGTGGGATCTGGATACCCTCGCCGCCCTGGGCTGCGCTTCCGTTTCCGCGGAAACGGAGCTCTTCCGGGAGGTATGGAGCCGGGAAGAACAGATCAACTACGCCTCCACCCCGGGCTTCCTCATCCGTGCAGTCAAGTAACGCAAGAAAGAAGGAACGGAACATGAAACGAATCGTCGCTCTGGTATTGGCCGTCCTGCTGGCCCTGGGCCTTTTGGGCTGCGCCAAAACGGAAAAACCTGCCGAGACTCCGGCGGCTGAACCGCAGATCCTGAAGCTGGCGGAGAGCTTCGCCTACCCCAGCCTGGACGTGCATAAGGAGTATTACGGCTGGTATACCTCCATTTACGGGATCTCCGAGACCCTGTTCCGGGTGGGGGACGACCTCTCCATCCAGCCGCTGCTGGCGGAGAAAGCCGAAACCAGCGAGGACGGCCTTACCTGGACCGTCACTCTGGCCCCGAAGGCCGCCTTTTCCAATGGAAAAGCCCTCACCGCCGATATGGTCGCCCGGAACCTGAAGCGGCTGGCGGAGGTGAATCCCCGCTTCGCCTACCTGGCGGATTTCAACATCTCCGCCGCCGGGGATCAGACCCTGACCATCATGACCCCGCAGATCTACCCCACCCTGCTCAGCGACCTGACTGCACCGGAGCTGGGGATCATGGACCTGGACGGCACCGCCGATTTTGACAACGCCCCGGTCTGCACCGGTCCCTTTGTGCTGAAGTCCTTCCAGCCGGAGGGCACCGTGGAGGTGGAGAAGAACACCGCTTACTGGAACGGAGCCGTGAAGCTGGACGGCGCGGTCTTCTACTATATGCAGGACGATGAGAGCAAGCTCCTGGCTATGCAGAGCGGAGAGATCGATGGCTATACCAGCGTCACCGCCGCCGCGAAGGATATCTATGCTGCCGACCCGTCCCGGTACGTGCTCACCCAGATCCCCGCCACCCGGCTGCAGTTCTACGTGCTGAACGAGACCCGGATGGACGACGTCCTGCGCCGGGCGGTGAACCTGGCTGCGGATTCGGGGGCCATCGCCGCCTACCTGGGGGGCACCGTCTCCCCCGCCGTGGGTCCCTTTACCTCCGCCGCCCCTTACGGAAAGGTGACGAAACCCGCTCCCGACCCGGAGGCCGCGAAGGCGGCCCTGGAAGGCGCCGGATATACGCTGAACAAAGACGGCTTTTATGAGCGGGACGGGCAGCCGATCCAGCTGAACATCTGCTATTATGCCGCCCGCTCCCTGGACTCCATCGCCATTCTCCTGCAGGAGCAGCTGAAGGCCGTGGGGATCGACAGCATCCTGACGGTGCAGGAGGATCCGGATTCCACCTATATCGCCACCGGGGATTTCGACATCGCCCTGTACTGCATGATCGCAGACAAGGCCGGGGATCCCTACTACTGCATCGACGCCCTGTTCCGGCAGGACAGCCGCTGGGCCATCGCCGGCTTCCGGAGCGACGCATGCGAGGCGCTGATCAACGAGCTCCAGTTTGAGACAAACGTGACCCGTCGGGCGGAGCTGGCAAACCAGATCGTTCAGATGGTCATCGACGACAATGCCTTCGGGTTCGTGGGCCTGTTCAACAAGACCACCGTCACCCGGAAGGGCGTCGAGGGGATCGCGGAAAACTGCCCCTTCGATTTCTACGGCGTCGATGCAAACACCGGCATAGGATAAAAACAGCTGTACCCTCCCGGACCGGGCAGCCGGTCCGGGAGGGCATAACGGAGCAACATGGGCAAGTATATTCTCAAACGCATGGCGCATCTGATCTGGATCCTCCTGGCCGTGAGCTTTCTCACCTTTCTGCTGATGTACCTGGCTCCCGGAGACGCAGCGGAAAAGAAGCTGAACGCCCAGGGGATCAGCGTGTCTCAGGAGGTCCTGGAGCGGACCCGACAGGAGATGGGGCTGGACCGCCCCTTCCTGGTGCAGTACGGGGACTGGCTCCTGGGCGTTCTGCGCCTTGACCTGGGCTCCTCCTACAAGGACGGGTTTCCGGTGGGCGAAAAGCTGGCCCGGGGACTGGGCAGCACCCTGGTGCTCGCTCTGTGGAGTCTGCTTCTGAGCCTGGCAGTGGCCCTGCCTCTGAGCCTGCTGGCCGCCCTCCACCGGGACGGGCCTCTGGACCGCATCCTCCGCTTTCTGAGCTTCGTGGGGAACTCATTGCCCGGGTTCCTCCTTTCGGTGCTGCTCATGTACCTGTTCTGCGTCCGGCTCCGGCTCCTGCCGGTGCTGGCGGACCGGAGCCTGAAGGGCCTGCTGCTGCCCGGTCTTTCCCTGGCCATCCCGCTGTGTTCCCGCTTCCTGCGGCAATTCCGGGCAGAGCTGCTGGAGCAGCTGGGGCGGAGCTATGTGACCAGCGCGGTGACCCGGGGGGTGAAAGCCCGTTACATCCTGTTCCGGAACGTGCTGCGCAACGCTTCCATTTCCATCCTCACCATCGTGGGGCTGTCCGTGGGCAGTCTCATGGGAGGCAGCGTGGTGATCGAAACCATCTTCCGCTGGCCCGGGCTGGGAAAGCTGGCCATGGACGCCATCCGGGACCGGGATCTTCCCGTGATCCAGGGCTTCGTCCTGCTCACCGCGGTGATCTATGTGGGGATCAATCTGCTGACGGATATCGCCTATCACTGGGTGGATCCCCGGGTAAGGGAGGAGTGAGGGATATGCTGCTGAAGCCCCGTCGGAAACGCAGCCGGAAAAAGCTCCGTCTGCGGATGATCCTCCTGCTGACTCTGGCGTGTCTGCTGGCCCTGACGGCGGTTCTTGCCCCGCTGCTGACCCCCAACGATCCCAACGCCACGGATTCCGGGGCGATGAACCATGCGCCGTGCCGGGAATACCCCTTCGGTACGGACCGGTACGGACGATGCGTCTGTTCCCGGGTGCTCATGGGCGCCCGCACCTCCGTCTTCTGCGCCCTGGCCCTGGTGGTGGCCGCCTTCCTGCTGGGAAGCATCCTGGGGATGCTGGCGGGGTATTACGGCGGCGCGGCGGATACCCTTGTGATGCGTCTGGCGGACGTGCTGCTCTCCTTCCCCCAGATGGTGCTGGCCATCGCCGTGGCGGGCATCCTGGGGGGCGGCATGGGCAACGCCATGCTGGCTCTGGGGATCACAAGCTGGACCCTGTACGCCCGTCTGGCCCGGGCTCAGGTCCTTTCCCTGCGGAAGGAGGCCTACGTTCAGGCTGCCCGGCTCAGCGGCTGCAGCACTCCCTCCATTCTGCTTCGTACCATGCTCCCCAACATGCTGGGTCCTCTGGCGGTGAACGCCGCCGCCCAGCTGGGGACCACCATGGTGGGCCTGGCAGGCCTCTCCTTCCTGGGCATCGGCGTCCGGGAACCTCACGCGGAATGGGGCAGCATGATCAGCGCGGCCCGGGGCTACATCCAGCTGGCTCCCTGGTCCGTACTCTTCCCCGCCGGTGCGGCGGTCCTCACGGTGATGGTGTTCAACCTGCTGGGGGATTGCCTGCGGGACTGGCTGGATCCGGAGGCGGCAAAATGAGCGATCAGACGGTTCTTCTGGAGGTCCGGGACCTGAGCGCCGGATACGGCGGCGGTCCGGTGGTCGCAGGGATCTCCTTCACCCTGGAACGGGGCGAGATCCTCTCTCTGGTGGGAGAGAGCGGCTGCGGCAAAAGCACGCTGCTCCGGGCGATCATGGGCACGGAGCCGGATCTTTGTCTCCTCTCCGGCAGCATCCGGCTGGAGGGGACGGAGCTCGCCGCCCTCCCGCCCCGGGAACGGCTCCGGTTTGTTGCCCGGCGCTGCGGTATGGTGTTCCAGAGCCCGGGAGCTTCCTTCAACCCCATCCGCAGCTACCGCAGCCAATTCATCGAAACGCTGAAAAGCCGCGGGAAATATGATAAGAAGGATTTTCTTCCCCGGGCGGAAGCCGCCCTGCTCCGCCTGGGGCTGAAGGAACCACGCCGGGTGCTGGATTCCTGCCCCTATGAGCTCAGCGGCGGCATGAATCAGCGCGTCGCCCTGGCTCTGGCCCTCCTCCTGGGTCAGGAGCTGCTCCTGGCGGACGAGCCCACCAGCGCTTTGGACGCCGCCATCCAGCTTCAGGCGGCGGCAGAGCTGAAGTCCCTCGGCGAGACCGCGGGGATCGCCCAAATCGTCGTCACCCATAACCTGGCTCTGGCCCGGTATCTGGGCGGTCGGATCGGCGTGATGTACGCCGGCAGGCTGGTGGAGCTCGCCCCGGCGGAGGATCTGCTGGAGGAGCCCCGACATCCCTATGCCCGGGCCTTGCTGGAGGCGATCCCCCGGCTGGACGGGACCATGCCCCGCCCCCTGGCAGGACAGCTCCCCGGGGAAGGGCCGGCGTTGCCCGGCTGTCCCTTCTTCCCCCGCTGCAGCCGTGCCGCCCCCGCTTGCCGGGAGACGGCCTGCAACCTGGTTCCCTGGAAGGAAGAACACTGGCTGGCCTGCTGCCGGGCCGGGGAGGAGACGCCATGATCATCCTGGAAGGCATGGAACTGACCCGGCGCTATGTTCGGGGCAAATTCGGGACCGACGCCCTCAGGCAGGTGAGCTTCACCCTGGAAAAGGGGGAGACGCTGGGTATCGTGGGAGAAAGCGGCAGCGGCAAAAGCACCCTGCTGCGGCTGATCAGCGGCCTGGAGGCGCCGGATTCCGGCACCCTGGCTCTGATGGGGACTCCCCTTTCCCCGGTGCGCAGCCGGGAGGAATACCGGCATATCCAGATGATTTTCCAGGACGCCGCAGGCTCCTTCCATCCCCGGCGCCGGATCGCCGCCTCCATCCGGGAGTCGGTGCGGAATCTGACGGGACGGGAACCGGATCTTCCCGCCCTCTGCGCCATGGTGGGGCTGGCTCCCGAACTGCTGGACCGGTATCCCCGGGAACTGAGCGGCGGGCAGTGCCAGCGGCTGGCCATCGCCCGGGCTTTGGGGGCGGAGCCGGAGGTCCTGCTCTGCGACGAGATCACCAGCGCCCTGGACGTCTCCACCCAGGCGCAGATCCTGAACCTGCTGGCCGATCGATCCCGCAGCCGGGAGCTCTCCATGATCCTGGTCTCCCATGATCTGGCGGTGGTGAGCTGTCTCTGCACCCGGGTGATGGTCCTTCGGGACGGCCGGGTGGTGGAGGAAGGCCCTGTAACGGAGATCCTGGATCATCCCCGGGAGGAATACACGAAGCAGCTTCGCGCCTCGGTACTGGAACGATAAAGGAGCATAAACGAATGGATCAGAAGCAGACGGCGGAACGGCGGGTGGTGGACTACTGGACCAGAAGGGCCCACGACTTCGGCGTCGTCCGTCAGAATGAGCTGCGGGACGGGATCAGCGGCCGATGGCTTCGGGAGATGGAAGCCTGTCTCCCCGGGGGCCGGACCCTGGATATTCTGGATGCCGGTACGGGCACCGGCTATTTTGCCATCCTCCTGGCGATGCAGGGTCACCGGGTCACCGGGATCGACCTCACCTCCGCCATGCTGCGGGAGGCGGAGAATGCCGTGCGCCTCGCCGGAGTGGTCGCCCGATTCCTGGAGCTGGACGCCCAGGCCACGGGTCTGCCCGGCGGGAGCTTCGACGCCGTGGTCACCCGCAACCTCACCTGGACCCTGCCGGATCCGGATGCGGCCTACAGGGAGTGGCTCAGGCTCCTGCGGCCCGGCGGGGTTCTGCTGAACTTTGACGCGGATTACGCGGAAAATGTCCGGCGGCGGAATCAGCAGGCCTCATACACGGATGAAAAGGGGATCTACGGCCACATCGGCATCACCCCGGACCTGAGCCGCATGAATGCGGAGATCACCCTCTCCATGCCCGCCAGCCGTCACCGGCGGCCGGACTGGGACCTGGAACTGATGCGGGGGGCAGGTTTTTCCGCCTGCGGTGCGGATACGTCGGCAGGCCGCCGCATCCTGGAAGATCGTGATCTTCCGGAATCCCCGCTGTTCCTTGTGTGGGGACGGAAATGAACGGCTGCGGATTGCGCGATAAAACCACGGGGGAATGAGCGGACCTGCTCATTCCCCCGTTTATTCCCTTCAGTTACCCATGAAGCGGCATTATCTCCGTGCTTATTTCTTCACTCCGGTATTGGCGCGGATGACAAGAACGACGATCGCAACGATAAACAGGACGAAACCCGCGTACAGAAGCGGGCGGACCCCGGTCAGCAGTCCGACCAGGCTCACCGCAGTACATCCTGCCAGGGCGAACATCCCTCTGCTCATCACCCGCATCAGCTTCTTCTCGTCCATCTTCTCCCGTTCCCGCGCCGACATGGTGTTGTATCCGGCGATCAGCCCCTGTCCTTTGCCCCGAGAAAAGCCGACGCCCAAAACCAGAAACAACACCGCCACAGCTCCGAATACGATACATGCAGCCATGGCAGAGCTCCTTTCCCTCTTTTGGTCCGTTCAACAGACCCGCTTTATTCCTCGTCCTCCTCGAACAGCCTGTCCATGAAGATCTCATAGACCGCTTCCATCTCATCCTCATCGTCGATGGTCTCCAGGACCTCTTCTCCGTCCTCCTCCACGATGCGGAACAGGATCATCTCATAGATCTCGTCCTCGTTCTCCCCCACCGGGAGAAAAGCGCGGTACACCCGGCCCTGGTATTCGATATCCTCTTCGCTGAGTTTTTCCAGCTCATAGGAATTGCCTTCCTCGTCGGTGATGGTGATGAAGTCGTCCCCGTAGTTTTTCTGCTCGTCCATGCCTTTCTCCTCCGTACAACAGCTTTCTGAGGCAAATGATACACGGATATGACCGGGAAAGCAAGGGGAAAAACGCCCCGGAACGGAAGGCTCCGGCTGCTGCCGGCATGCCTGCCCGATTCCGGGACGGATATCCATCGGGGGTCAGCTCCCTTCCCCCGTCTCCCCTTTGTATTTTCTTCTGGTCGCCGCCCCTCCCCGAAGGTGACGCTCCGCCTTATTGCGCTCCAGGATCTCCTTCACCTGGCGGTAGAGGGCCGGATCGATCTCCGGCAGACGCCGGGTCAGGTCCTTGTGTACCGTGGACTTTGAGACCCCGTACCGCGCTGCGGCGGCCCGGACGGTCCCACCATTTTCGATCATGTAGATCGCGAGCCGGCAGGCTCTGTCCTCGATCTCCGTGCGAATAGGCACCACTCCCTGTACTTCCTGATCCCGGAGGGATCATTGGGAGTATATGCGTGCGGAGACGGAGAAATGAGGAAAAGCTTCCGGCCGGATCGGGGCGGCCATCCCCGGACAGGAAAAAACCGGCGCGCCATCGGCGCGCCGGTTCGGATCATAAACTCAGTTGAGAGAGGGCAGGTAGTAGTCCGCAGGACGGGACTTGATCTCCTGCACCGCAAAGACAATGCTGGCGATGGTAATGATGAACATAATGATAAATAGGACACCGCTGATGTACTGGAAGCCTGTATTCGCCCACTTCGGCATCAGGTTGCCGGCGAACCAGCCCTTGATGCCCACCACGGACATGATCAGCGGGACCAGATTCGTCATGATGCCTTTCTTGCCCATGGTCGCCAGAATAATGATGCCGCAGACCATGCAGATCACCGGGGCGCCCAGCTGACGCAGGCTGACGAACTTGAAGGGCCGCTCCTCGTTATAGGGGCTGGAAGTCGCATAGGCGGTATCTTCCTTCATATAGTCTTCAAGCTGCATGAAGTTGTAGTTGAAGAAAATCTCGCCCCACATGCTGTTCTGGGTCTTCAGGTCCTTATCATCATACGGAGCATACTTGAAATAGGGGAAAAACCAGCTCAGGAAAATGAGGGCAACGCAAATAACGATAGCCAGATGGGCGATCTTGCAGCGCTGCATGATTCCAGCTCTCTTCGGATCGAATTCCATTTGATCTTCCTCCAGACTTACCAGGTAAAATCAAAGCTAACTGCTCTTGTAAATGCAGTTTAGCACAAGACTGACAAAATTACAAGACTGAATTTCGATAATTTGCATAAAAAACACGGAGCATGCACCGGCGAAGGCCGGTCGGCCCGGGCGGGCAGACCGCCCGGGCGCGGAAACTCACTCCTCGAAGAACTTCCGGTGCACCGCACGCATGGCCGCCTCGGCCTTGTTGGAGTCGATCAGCACCGAGATCTTGATCTCGCTGGTGGAGATCATGTGGATATTCACCTGGGCTGCGGCCAGGGCCTCGAACAGCATCACGGCGATGCCGGACTTGTTGATCATCCCGGCGCCAACCACGCTGAGTTTGCTCACCTGGTCGTTCACCGTCAGCTTCTCGTAACCAATGGCGTCCTGCTCCTTTTCCAGGGCGGCCTTCGCCCGGTTCAGATCCTCCCGGGCCAGGGTAAAGCTGATATCCTTGGTATTGTCCCGGCCGATGGACTGGAGGATCAGATCCACGTTGATCTTCTCCTTGGCCAGGACGCGGAAAATACGGAAAGCGATGCCGGGTTCATCCTTCAGGCCTACCAGGGCCAACCGGGCGATCTTATCGTCCTTGGCGATGCCGCTGATCTTGGTCTCCTCCATGGTTTTCACGACCTCCTTCACTTTTGTACCGGGCTTGCGGACATAGCTGGAGAGGACCTCCAGCTCCACCCCGTAGCGCTTGGCCAGCTCCACGGAGCGGTTATGCAGCACCTGCGCACCCATGGAGGCCAGCTCCAGCATCTCGGCGTAGGTGATCTCGTCCAGCTTCTTTGCATTGGGAATGATCCTGGGGTCGGCGGTGTACACACCCTCCACGTCCGTATAGATCTGGCAGAGGTCCGCGTGCATCTTTGCCGCGATGGCTACGGCGGTGGTATCGCTCCCGCCCCGGCCCAGGGTGGTCATATCCCCCCTGCGGTTGACGCCCTGGAACCCCGCCACCAGGACCACCTTGCCCTGGTCCAGCTCCTGCTGGATGCGTTCCGTATCCAGGCTGCGGATCCGGGCGCTGCCGTATTCCGAATTGGTGCGCAGACGCACCTGCCACCCCAGCAGGGAGATGGCGGGGATCCCCATCTCCTGCAGCGCCATGGCGCAGAGGGAAATGGAGATCTGCTCCCCGGTGACCATGAGCATATCCAGCTCGCGTCGGTTGGGCTCCGGACTGATCTCATGCGCTTTCGCGATCAGGTCGTCGGTGGTGTCCCCCTGGGCGGAGAGGACAACGATCACGTCGTTCCCGGCTCTCTTCGCATCCGCGATGATACCGGCCACCCGCCGGAGCTTGGCGGCATCCGCAACGGAGGAGCCGCCGAATTTCTGTACGATTAGCATTGTTCTGATCCCACCTTATTGAAACCGTGCAACACGGTTCGCTCTTCTCATTTTTCCAGGACCCGGTAGCAGGCGGCGTCCTCCTCCGTCAGTCCGGCAGGACGCTCTTCCGCGATGGCGGCGACGTCTCCCCGCCGCACATACCAGCGCCCGCTCACCGCCATGGGATCGCTGAGGGCCGCCGGGTCCCCGGACCAGCTTATGTCTCTGCGTTTGCCCATGTGCCGAACGGCGTCCAGCACGTCCCCCACCACGGCGCTGGCGGTGGGCTCGCTCCCCGCGCCGGTGCCGTAGAACATTACGTCTCCCACGGCGTTGCCGGTGATCAGCACGGCGTTGAACGCCTCGTCCACGGCATAGAGCATACTGTCGGGCATCACCACCTGGGGGGCGACAAAGGCCGTCATCCCGCCCTCCGGCAGGAGCTTTGCCTCGCAGATGAGCTTCAGCTTGCCTCCCAGGCGGGCGGCGCACTCCACATCCTTCAGGCTGACGTTCTGGATCCCCTCCCGGCTGATCTCCTCAGCCCGGACCTCCCGGCCCCAGGCCAGATCGGAAAGGATGGCCAGCTTCCGGGCGGCGTCCATGCCGTTCAGATCGTCCGTGGGATTGGCCTCGGCGTACCCTTTGGACTGGGCGCTGCGCAGGGCCTCCTCCAGGCTCAGCTTCTCCTCCCGCATGGCGGTAAGGATATAATTGGTGGTGCCGTTGAGGATGCCCCGGATGCAGGTGATCCGGTTCCCCGCCAGGTCGAACTTCAGGGGCCGGAGCACGGGGATGCCGCCCCCCACGCTGGCCTCGAAGAAATAGTTCACGTTGTACAGCTTCGCCAGCTCCAGGAGCTCCCGTCCGTGGGCCGCCACCAGGGCCTTGTTGGAGGTCACCACGTGCTTTCCGGCCAGAATGGCCCGGCGGGTGAACTCCAGGGCGACGCCGCAGCCGCCGATGGTCTCCACCACCACCCGGACGTCGGGATCCCGCTCCACGACGGAAAAATCCTTGGTGAGCAGAGACGCATAAGGACTATCGGGAAAATCCCGCACGTCCACGATATATTTCAGCCGCACGGCATCCCCGGCGGCAGCGTCGATCTGCTCCCGATTCTTCGTCAGTACGCCTGCTACGCCGGAGCCTACGACCCCGAATCCGAGTATTGCAATTGATACCATGCTTGTCACCTGTGCTTTCCTGTATATCTCTTATCTTAGCCGTGTGGATTTGATGATACTATCATAGAAGAAGGAAACTTGCAATACGTCCCCGGGGAATTCTTCTCTCATTCAGCGAAATAAATCACTTTCCCGCGCCGGGAAAGTACCGTTCTACCGCCTCCCGAAGGCAGGCGCAGGCCTCCCGGGCCTCCTCCGGCGTGTTCTCCGGACCGAAGGAGATGCGAAGCGCCCCGTCGATCACCTTCGCCGGAAGACCCATGGCCTCCAGCACGTGGCTCCGGCGGCCCCGGGCGCAGGCGGAACCCCTGGAGACGCAGATCCCCTTCCTGTCCAGTTCGTTCATCAGCGGCTCCGCCCTGGCTCCCGGGAAGGAAAGGCTGCATATATGCGGCGCGCAGGCTTCCGGATCCCCCAGGAACAGCGCGCCGGGCAGTTCCTCTTCCAGGATCTGCCGCAGGGCGGCATAGCGGGCGGTATGATCCTTCCGGGCGGAGATCGCCTCCGCCGCCGCCCCGAAGCCCAGGATGGCAGGCATGGGTTCCGTACCGGAGCGAAGCCCTCCCTCCTGTCCGCCGCCCCGGAGCAGGGGAGGCAGCCGCAGGCCGTTCCGGCACCAGAGGGCTCCCGCCCCCTTGGGTCCGCAGATCTTATGGGAGCTGAGGGTAATGAGATCCGCCCCCAGGCCCGCCGGGCTGAAGGGCAGCTTCAGAAAAGCCTGCACCGCATCCGTATGGAGCAGGGCGCGGGAATCCCGCTCCCTCAGCAGCTCCGCAACACGAGGGATATCGGTCATGCCGCCGGTCTCATTGTTCACCAGCATCAGACTCACCAGGACCGTATCCGGCTGCAGGGCCTCCCCCACCGCCTCCACGGGGATGCGGCCGGAGGCGTCCGGGTCCAGGAGGGTCACCGCCCAGCCTTCCGCCTTCAGTTCCTCCAGGCATTTCAGTACCGCCTCATGCTCCGCCTTTGAGCTGATGATGTGCCTGCCCCGGTGGATCTGTTTCTTCGCCGCGCCGAAGAGGGCCAGATTATCCGCCTCCGTACCGCCGGAGGTGAAGGTCAGGCTTCCCCTCTCTCCCCCGGGACCCAGGGCCTTCAGCACCCGTTCCCTGGCCTGATCCAGAGCCGCCATGGCCTCCCGACCCGGGGCGTGGCCCGCGGAGGGGTTTCCCCATAGCTCGGTCATGGCCTTTGCCACGGTCTCGGCCGCTTCCCGGCATGGCTTTGTGGTGGCCGCGTTATCCAGATAGATCATAACCGTTTCATTCCTTGTTTCAAATTGACTTGCCCAAGGCAAAAGCAGTATAATCAATCCGAAAATGAATTGCAAGGAGGGATCCCTGTGGAACCGATCCGGATCCGCATGAGCACCATAGATGACGTGAAGCACTTTGTCACCCAGGCGAATGCCCAGGTGAGCGATATCGACGTGGTCTCCGGCCGCTACCTGGTGGACGCCAAAAGTCTCCTGGGCCTGTTCAGCCTGGACCTGGCCAAGCCGGTGGACGTGGTGGTCCACGGCACCCCCGGAGACCGGGAGAAGTTCGCGGAGGCCATCAGCCGCCTCATCGTCAGGGACTGACCGTGCGCTTTCTGTTTGAGACCCTGGGCTGCCGCTGCAACCAGTCCGAAACCGCCGCCATGGAATCCCTGCTCCGGGCAAGAGGGCACAGCATCGTCACGGAGAACGCGGACGTGGTGGTGCTGAACGGCTGCGCCGTCACGGCGGAGAGCGCTCGGAAATCCCGCCAGGCCGCCAGAAGGCTCCTGAAGCAGAATCCGGGGGCGAAGCTGGCCGTCTGCGGCTGCTGGCCCCAGGCGGAGCCGGAGGAGGCGGAGGACTGCCGTCCCGCCGTCACCGGGGGCAGCGGCGGCCGTCTGGCCTTTGTGGAGGCGCTGTGCGCCCTGGAGGGAGATCCGGCGCCGGTGAACCTGCTGGATCGGGCGCTGGAGCGCAGGACCTTCGAGGCGCTCCCCCCGGACCGGTCCCTGGGCCGGACCCGGGCTTATCTGAAGGTGGAGGACGGGTGCGTCAACTTCTGCGCCTACTGCATCATCCCCTTCCTTCGGGGGCCGGTGCGGAGCCTGCCCCCGGACCAGGCAGTGAAGGAAGCCCTGCGCCTCCGGGATTCCGGGGTGAAGGAGCTGATCCTCACGGGGATAGAGCTGGCCTCCTATCAATATGGTCTGGGAGACCTGATCGCCGCTCTTGGGAAAGCCGCCCCGGAGCTGCGCCTGCGCATGGGCTCTCTGGAGCCCCGGGCAGTGGACGAGGATCTCTGCAGGAAACTCCGGGAGGCCCCCGGGCTCTGCCCGCACTTCCATCTCTCCCTCCAGTCCGGCTGCGACGACACCCTCCGGCGCATGGGCCGGAAATACGATACCGACCGGTTCCGCCGGAGCGTGGAGCTCCTGCGGGAGGCCTTTCCGGGCTGCTCCGTCACCGCAGACCTGATCACCGGATTTCCCGGGGAGACGGAGGAGGAGTTTTCCCGCACCCTGGATTTCCTCCGGGAATGCGCTTTCGCCCATGTCCACGTCTTCCCCTATTCCGAGCGGAAGGGGACCCGGGCCGCCCTGATGCCGGACTCCGTTCCCAAGGGAGAGCGGGAGGAACGGGCCCGCCGGGCCATCGCCCTGGCGTCGGAGACCCGGGCCGCTTTTCTGGCCGCCCAGGTGGGCACGGTGCAGGAGGTGCTGTTCGAGAGCCGCCTGGGCCGTACCCCCAACGACTGCGAAACGGAGCTGCTGCCGGGGCGGGAAGGGCAGGTCCTCCCGGTGAGAATCACCGGCATACGGGAGGGCAGACTCACCCTGGGATCCGCGGATCTTCCCGCTGAAGCAAAGGCTTGACTTTCTCCGGCGGCCTTGCTATAATATCGTCTAATTTAATCATTTAATGTATTATTCCGATATCATCGGTCATCAAACATCATTTTGGAAAGAAGGTCTTACTATGCCTAAGGATCGCGTATTCAACTTTGCGGCCGGCCCCTCCACCATGCCTCTGGAAGTTCTCCGGGAAGCTCAGTCCGAGCTTCTGAACTACGGGGGAACGGGCATGTCCGTCATGGAGATGAGTCACCGAAGTAAGGCTTTCCAGGCAATCCATGAGGATACCAAAGCCCGGCTCCGGGCTCTTCTGAAGGTGCCTGAGGATTTTGAGATCCTGTTCCTCCAGGGCGGCGCCACCCTCCAGTTCGCCATGGTCCCCATGAACCTCGTCAGCCGTACGGGGAAGGCGGACTACGCCGTGACCGGCTCCTTCGCCGGGAAGGCCGCGGACGAGGCGAAGAAATACGGGGAGGTGCGCATCGTCGCCTCCAGCAAGGAGAAGAACCACACCTACATCCCCGCTCAGGATCAGCTGGACCTGCATGAGGACGCCTCCTACTTCTATTATTGCGCCAACAACACCATTTACGGCACCGAGTGGCAGTATACCCCCCAGGCTCCCGCCGGGGTGCCCCTGGTGGCGGACATGAGTTCGGATATCCTCACCCGGTATATCGACTGGGACAAATACGCCGTCGTTTTCGCCGGCGCGCAGAAGAACATGGCTCCCGCCGGCGTCACCGCGGTCTTCGTGAACAAGGCCTATGTGGGCAACGCCCTTCCCATCTCTCCCGTGATGCTGGACTATGCCGCCATGATCAAGGGGGACAGCATGCACAATACCCCGCCCTGCTGGTGCATCTACATGATGGATCTGATGCTGAAGTGGATCGACGCCCAGGGAGGCATCCCCGCCATGGAGGAGCGCAAGCGCGCCCGGTCCAAGCTGCTGTACGACGTGCTGGATTCCAGCAGCCTCTTCAAGGGCTGCGCGGAGAAGGGTTCCCGCAGCTTCATGAACGTGACCTTCGTCACCGGGGATCCGGAGATCGACAAGCGCTTCATCGCCGGCGCCAAGGAACGGGGCATCGAGAACATCGGCGGCCACCGGAGCGTGGGCGGCATGCGGGCCTCCATCTATAACTCCATGCCCATCGAGGGCGTGCAGGCGCTGGCGGACTACATGAAGGAATTTGAAAAGCAGGGCTGAGTTCTGCCCGCAGGAGGATATGAAGATGTTTACGGTAAAAACCCTGAATGCCATCGATCCGGCGGGCCTGAAGCGCCTGCCGCAGACGGATTTCGTCGTTGACGACAATGCGGAGGATCCCGCAGCCATCATCGTCCGCAGCGCAAAGATGCTGGACTACGTCCCCGGTCCGGCCCTCCTGGCCGTAGCCCGGGCCGGCGCGGGATACAACAATATCCCCACGGACCGCTTCGCGGAGCTGGGCATCTATGTGTGCAACTCCCCCGGCGCCAACTCCAACGCCGTGAAGGAGCTGGCGGTCTGCGCTCTCATCCTGGCCTCCCGGAACATCATCGGCGGCATCGACTGGTGCCGGACCCTGGCCGGGAAGGGGGACGAGGTCGCTCCCCTGGTGGAAAAGGGCAAGGCGCAGTTCACCGGCCCCGAGCTCATGGGCAAGACCCTGGGCCTCCTGGGTCTGGGCGCAGTCGGCGCAAAGGTGGCCAAGGCGGCCCATGCCCTGGGCATGACCGTGCTGGGCTGCGATCCCTTCCTCTCCGACGCTCTGAAGCAGGAGCTGACGGGCATCGTGGAGATGGTGCCGGACCAGGCGGCTCTGTTCGCCCGCAGCGAGTACCTCTCCCTCCACCTGCCCCTGAACGCCGATACCAAGAATACCGTCCGTGCCGAGACCATCGCCCTCATGCCCGACGGGGTGCGGATCATCAATATCGCCCGGGGCGAGCTGGTGTGCGACGCGGATATGGCCGACGCCCTGAAGAGCGGCAAGGTCAGCCGGTACGTGACGGACTTCCCCAACGGGGACACGGTCTCCATGGAAGGCTGCGTCTCCATCCCCCATCTGGGAGCCAGCACGCCGGAGAGCGAGACGAACTGCGCCATCATGGCTGCGGACCAGGTGACGGAATACCTCCTCCGCGGCAACATCGTCAACAGCGTGAACCTGCCCAACGTCCGCATGGACCGGTCCGGGAAATACCGGGCTGTGATCCTGGCGAAGAAGGACGCCCAGGTGAGCGTAAACGCCGCGGCGAAGGCCGAGGCCGTGCGGGGAGACATCAAGGCCGTCCTGGCGGATCGGGACGAGCCCTTCGACCAGGCAGCCCTGGCCGCCATCCCCGGAGTGATCCGGGTCCGGGTACTGTAAAAAAAGATCAGAATAAGACCCAGCCGCGGGACCGATCCGGTCCCGCGGCTTTCTGTTTCCGCTTTTATTTCCGTTTATACCCGGTGATGATGGCCAGGAGGAAGCAGATCGCCGCCGCCCAGGCGAAGAACTTGTGCATCTTCATCTCTCTTCTCTCTCCCTTCTTCCGCTGCTGTCTTATGCGCCATTATACCATGCTGCCATGGCGTCGGGAACCTTCCGCCCCGATCTGTCATGAGAGACATCCCTGAGAATACGCACGCCGCGGGACCGGATCGGTCCCGCGGCGGTTTTGTTTGTTCGATCCATTTGAGGGTCGGGCTCAGCCCGCTTCTTCTCCTCCGCCCTCGTCCCCGGTGTTTCCCTCCGGCGCGGGGGTGGCTTCCGGCAGCTCCGCTGCGGGTTCTCCGCCGGGTTCGTTCCCCTGCTCTTCAGGCGTTCCCTCTCCGGGCTCGCCGCCGGGTTCGGCCGGCTCGCCCGTGGGCTGCGGCTCCTCCGTCGGCTCGGGAGGCCGTACGATGGGCTCCTCATGTCCGTAGCCGGGCGGCCTGTGGTACTTATACTGCGTATAGGAGGCCAGCTGCTCGTCCGTGAGGAAGACGTCCTGACCGGTATGGGGATCCACAAAATTGCCGGTGTTGGGGTCGATCAGATAGCCCGTGAGCCAGTCCACCTGCCACTTGGAATACTGGTCGATCAGGATATCCTTCTCAATATCGTAATACATGCCGGTGGTGGGATTGATCAGGTAGCCGTGCTTCGCTTCGATGATCCAGCCGGAGACGGGATCGATGTTATGATACCGGCAGTGGAGCATCTCGCTCAGAACATAGCGGGTGCGGTTCTCATCCCGCCATTCCTGATACGCGGCGTCGGAACCGAAGCTCCGCTTCTTGGGATAGGCGCCGCTGCGGTAATAATCCGGGAGAGTCATGGTGCCCGCGTACCGGCTGGGATCCAGCACCGACAGTCGGATCCGACAGCTGTCCGGGCAGTCCGACCCGACCAGATCCAGGCTTTCGGAGCAGATATCCTGGTACACATGGGCCTGGCAGACGCTGGTGGGCATATCCTCGGGGTACATATACAGGGTCATGGTGCGGCTGCCCCGGATCTCATGATCGCAGGCCTCGGAGGCCAGGAGTCCCGTATCCACGCAGACCGTTACCCGGCGCATCCCCTCGGGCGTCTCGAACTGCTTGTCCTCATAGCCCAGGTATTTGTGCACCTCCTGCATCACCTGCTTCCACATGCCGGTGGCGGGGTTGGAGGAACCCATGTTCTCTCCGATATCGTAGCCGGTCCAGCAGGCCGCCAGGAGATAGGGAGTATAGGCGATATACCAGCGGTCATGCCAGCTGCTGCTGCCGCCGGACTTGCCCGCGATGCCCATATTGCCGAACTTGGAGAGCCAGCCGGTGCCCCGGTTGGCGGCGTTGTTCAGCATCTCGGTCATATAATAGGCGGTGGTCTCCTTCAGGGCCACGTGGCTCTCCGGGATGTTCTCGTACACCAGCTTGCCGGAGGCGTCCAGGATCTTTGAGTAGGTGCGGGCCTCGGTATAGATGCCGTTGTTGCACAGGGGGGTGTAGGACTGGCACATCTCCCGGACGCTTTCGCCGTAGGAGAGCTGGCCCAGGGCCATGCCCGCGTAGCTCACGTCGGAGAAGCCGTTGTAATCCCGCACCAGGTGGGTGAAGCCCAGATTGTTCACCAGATGGTCGAAGGAGACCTCCGGGGTGAGCATATCGATCATCTGGGCCGCAACGGTGTTGATGGATACCTGGAGGGCGTACCGCAGGGTGACGCCGCCGTCGTTCTGGCTGTCGTCGTTGTTGGGATACCAGGTGGTGCCCTTCAGCTGGACGAAATCGCTGTCGTCAAATATGGTCCAGGGATGCACCAGGCCTTTGTCCAGGCAGAGGGAATAGCTGGCGACGGGCTTGATGGTACTGCCGGGGCTCCGGAGCATATCCGTGGCCCGGTTGAAGATGCGGCTGCCGTTCTTCTCCCCCAGGCCGCCGCTGAGGCCCAGGATATCCCCGGTGAAGGGATCCATGACCACGATGGAGCTCTGGAGATCCTGGGTGGAGCTCTTCCGGTACCCCGCGGGGAGATGATCCCCGGTGGAATACACTTCGTCGATGATATCCTGCACGCCCATGTCGATGGTGGAGTAGATCTGGTAGCCGCCGTTGAAGAGCATGGTCTCGGCGGTATCGTAGTCCACGCCCTTGATCTCCATCAGGTCCCGGATCACGTCCTCAATGATCACGTCTACATACCAGCTGGTGCTGCGGGTGATGCCGGTGATCTCGTCGCTCTTGCTGCTCTTGAACTCCAGCTCCTGAGCCAGCGCCTTGCGGTACTCCGCCTCGCTGGTGATATAGCCCTGGCTGTACATCTCGGAGAGGATCGCTTCCTGCCGGGACTTGTTGGCCTTGGGATGGAGATAGGGATCGTACATGCTGGGGTTGTTGGTGATGCCGATGATGCAGGCGCACTCCGCCATGGTGAGCTCGCTCTGGGACTTGCCGAAGTAATTGTGGGCCGCAGCCTCGACCCCGTTGCTGCGCTCCCCGAAGAAGACCACGTTGAGGTACCACTCGATGATCTCTTCCTTGGTATAGGTCTTTTCGCACTGCATGGCCCGGAATATCTCCACGATCTTCCGGCGGACGGTATCTTCTTTATACAGGGTCACGTTCCGCACCAGCTGCTGCGTGATGGTGGAACCGCCGAAGACCTCGTCGGAATCCCCCAGGAAAACCTGGTAGAAGGCGCCGAAGGTGCGGAACCAGTCCCCCCCGTAATGGTCGTAGAAATTGTGGTCCTCGATGGCCACGGCGGCCTTCTCCAGCCAGGGATTCAGATCCTCGTAATTCACCCAGATCCGGTCGCCCTCCAGACCGGAGAGCTGATCCAGGACCTCATACTGATTGGTTTCCTTATCCCAATAATAGATGATGCTGGACTGGGTAAGATTGAAATCGGAAAGTTTTACCGGCAGGTCTTCCGCCAGGGTGTTCTTCACATAGGTGGAGAAGATCACCAGGAAGAGAAAACCGGTGCATATGGCAATAAGCACGACCGTGAGCACGACCTTCAGCGCCAGACCGATCACACGGCCCGCGATCCGCAGGATGCCCAGGATAAACTCCTTCAGCACGTTGAGCCAACTGATGTTTTCAAACCATTCTTTCAGCAAATGCCTCACCTCCGCTTCTCAACGGTAAGGAATATATTATACCATTGTACCCGCTTCTGTCAATCCAAACCGGTTGCCTGTGGCGAAAGGAAGTGTAGAGTCGTCAATGATGGGTGACACTTTCCACGAAAAAATAAGACGTAGCTTCATGGGTCGAATTTGAGGAAGAAGGAGGAGCCGTAGGCGACGAGTTCTTCCTCAAATTCGGCGCACCTCCGGGTGATCTCGCAGATACTCCGTCAGCACTTCGTTGGGGGATTTGAAGTCCAGACAAACCTTCGGAATCGTATTGGAGAAACGGTTATACCTTTTCAGCTGTTTGCGTCCGTCCTCCAGGCTGTACATCCGCAGTTTCTTGTAGAACCGCTTTTCATCTTCCCGATGCTGTCGCTCTACTTTTCCGTTATGCCGCGGCGTCGCTATCCTTATCCGCTTGTAGCTTATTCCAGCATCTATCAACGCTTGCTCAAACAGCGTTGGCGTAGGATTGTTGCTGGTGAGCGCATTCGTCCATTCTGACCCATTGTCCGTTTGTACCAATTCTATCTTGAAGGGGAAGAATGCGATCACCTTCAAGATAAAATCCAGAGAGCTGTAAGTGCTGTGTTCATCGTACATCTCCCTGAAGGTCACTCGTGAGTATTCGTCTATGGCCGTATATTGGTAGTACTTCGTCTCTCCCGCAACGCACCGCCCAGGCACATACTTCACATCGATCTGTACCTTCTGCCCAGGGTATTCTGCGGCTGCATACGGTTTCGGGCTGTATCCGTGACGGGCCTTCTCCTCGTTTTCGAGCTGCAGTCGCTTCAACGCTCGGCACATACTTTTATAGCTTCGCTTGTAACCCTTCTCCCGGATCTTCATCCACAGAATCATTCGATCATCCTTGTTCCGCGGCCAGTACCGTCGAATCAGGTCATATTCTTCCTTCGTGTGCTCTGCCGGGTGGTGGTGCGGACGGTGGGATCTATCCAGTAAGCTCTTCCAATGGCCATTATACTTTGCTTTCCATTCATAGATTGCATTCCTGCATATGTGAAAGCGATTTGCTGCTTCTGTCACTCCGTGTTTATCTGTATATTTGATTACCCGTTGACGAAACCGTGCTGCCGATGCTAGACTTGTCATGGAAATTCAGCCCTTTCATGGTGGTTGTTGTGTGGTAGCTACATCTTACCATGTTTGAGTTGAATTTCCTCTTTTATTTGTCTCCCATCATTTGTACCATATCAAAGGAAGAGGCGGCGCATTTCTGAAAAGATTACCGGTCCTAAGCAGCGCTCAGGACCGGTAGAGTCGTATCTGTTCATGCAAGACTGGCACACAGCGTATCGAAAATCAGCTTTTGACCGGTTCGGGATGGGTGTATCCCATCGACACAAAGAAGCGACTCCAGAGAACGTGCATCATTCGGAAAGGCTCTGCGCAGGTCTATGAGCTGCGTTTTTTCCTCCCTGGCAACTTGTTCGACCATCTCTGAATAATGATTTTGCCAGCGATCGATCGCATTCACGTCGCCGAGCCAGAAAAGAATATTGCTGCGTGACAGACCGTTACGGCAGATAAAGCTGAGATAGCGCTCAGAATGAATAGGGGGCAGGGTCATGAGAACGGGGATACGAGCGCTCTCCCGAATCAAGCGTATGGCTTCCCGATAACGAGCAAGAAACACTTCCGGCGGGGTCTTGCATTCGTGCTTCTGATCCGGAGCCTGCGAGATTTCAGACCAGTTGTAGTCGCAGTCGTTTCCACCCAATTCCAAAACAGCAAATTCGTTCTCTGTTGATTTCCGCTGGCTGTCACGGCGAATCAACGGCAGTATTTTCTGAATGGTACACCCGAACCTGGCACAATTCCTGATGGTAAGATGAAACTTTTCCGATAACAGTGTTTCCCATGTATGATCGACTACATATTTGCCGTCGTCCAGCAGCACGCCCTTCAGAATCGAATCGCCATAAACCGTTACTCTCATCTGCCCACACCTCACTTATAATACGGGACATCTAATCTAATAGACAAGATATCACTACAGAATAACATTGTCAATAGTGTGGCAGATTATATTTTGATTATGTGTACTGATCGCTCATAGTCAGTCAAACGTGTGAGGGGCTGAGGTAACTGTGCGTTTCACTCTGACTCCTTCCCGGTTTTTGTTCCAACTGATTCTGTAAAAACGAAAATCGCCTTGTTCAAGCATAGGTATATCGAAAGCGGTGGTCGGCTCTCCTCTTACAGCCTGAACGGACGGAGACAGCTGCATGCCGCTGCGGAGGTCTGTAAGACTGTCTGCAACTCCCTGGAGAACCAGCCGTACGCGGCCGCGGCTCAGATTGCCGACATAACGATACAGAGCAAGAACGTCATTGTCATACGAAAACAGAGAAATCTGTGAGGGACCATCCAACCGGTAGGGGATCTCTTCTGTGAATTGAGAACGAATCACGCCGAGGATCTCTTTCGGCAGGCCATAGAGCAGACCATATTCATCGGGAACGGCAAGCGTGATCAGTTTGCCTTTCCCATAACAATCCCGAAGGACTAACGGATAGTTCTCCTCACCCACGACTCCCTTTGCCAACGCCCAGGTGGTGTTGTTCCTGTGCTCCAACAGAGGAAATGTGAGAGGATGCCGGGAGCGGAGGTTGTTTGGCGCAAACATTCCATCCTCAATGAAAGTGTCCGTACTGAAACGACGGCCCCGGTAGCGAATAGAACTGAGTTCTTCAATTCCCTTGCCCAATGCGCCAATAAAGAAACCCGATGTGACGACGGCTTTCCCGCCATCGGCTACAAACTGAATCAGTTTTGGAATGATCTCCGGATCTTTCAGCGCCTGAATCGTCATGAAAACGGTCTTCCGATCAGAGGGAAAGTCAGGCGTTGGGTCCATCGGGATCCCCATCATACCCAGAAAATCCTCCAGATGGTCTTCGCCTTGGGCATCCGGCGGCAGGTAGCAGGGAATACCGGTGCATGCGCCGGCTTGATCAAGCATACGATCGATCTCTTCCAATTGCAGGCCGATCGGCGTAACCACACGGTTCCGGTAAAGAGATCCCCAACAGAACTGACAGATCTCACGTCCGCGGGCGAAGGCAGTCAGATATGCCTGTTCTGCAAAGAGCTCCATGGGATAACATCCGTAGGGATCGAACCAACCTCCTCCGTTTTTGCCGGGTGAATAGTTCTCCATCAGCCGCATCAGACTGTAGCTGCAGTATTTCGGTAGATGCTGGTCGCTGTGACGGGTATCTCTGGTTTCCGTCCCGGTATAAATCGCATCGAAAATGTCCCTTTGAACTGCGGGTTGATAGCCGGATTCCTGATAAGCTTCAGACCAGTTTGGGAACTTGATGATCACCCTGCAGTTTGGATTTTCCTCTTTGGCCGGTTTTATAACGAGATCCCGGCTGACTTCGGCCAGCAGGGAAGTGCGGAATTCCTCCCAGCTTCTGTTTCCTTTCGCCTTACGGCACTCTTCGCAGGTACATCCGGTAAAGAACCAATCATCGATGATAAATTCATCGAAATGCCGTGCGGTATACCGTACTGTTTTTACTAGCCTTTCACGCATGGCCTGCTTGGTGTAGCAGTATGTCCCGCCAAGCCGCTGCTTTTCCGCATCGGCTTCACACAGGTCTTCGCAGGTCGTTGTGAGCGCGCCGGATACTTCGATCCCCTTACTCAGGAAGAAATCTTTTACCATCCGCAGCTGATCGTCCGGGATCATCAGGCCATCCCGATATGGCTCCAAATAAACCTTGTCGCATCCGGTGTACTTCTGGAAAAAGGCAAGCTGTTCCGTGAGTTCCTCCTCCGTGATCCTGACCATGCTCTGCGCCGTGCAATAGATCACCAATTTGAAATTGCGGTATTTTCCCATCCGATTTCCCTCCTAAAAAACGAGCGCTTTCCGCAGCGCTTCAAGCTCGTCCTCTGTAGTTGCCCAGCTTGTGGCGAGCCGGATCACCGTATGTTCTTCGTCGGCCTTCTCCCAATAGCTGAAGCTCACTTGTTCCGACAGGGTAGCCAGTTGACCGTCTTCAAGCAGGATAAACTGCTGGTTGGTAGGCGTCTCGAGGAAGAAGGGGATCTTTCGGTCCCGAAGGATGTTTTTCATGCGTTCGGCCATTCGGATCCCGTGTTCTCCCAGGCGGAAATAAAGATCGTCCGTAAAAAGAGTATCGAACTGCAGTCCCACCAAACGACCCTTTGCCAGAAGTGCACCGCGTTTCTTCACAGCGTTCGTGAAGTGCATCGGCTTCCTGATCCCGGAAAAGACCACCGCCTCTCCGCAAAGCGCTCCGACTTTTGTCCCACCGATGTAAAACACGTCACAGAGACTTGCGATATCCTGTAAGGCGAGATCCGTATCCCGGCTCATCAAGCCGTAACCCAGCCGGGCACCGTCCAAATACAAGGGGATGCCGTAGCCTTTACATACTGCGGATATGGAAGAGAGCTCGGATTTCGTATACAGAGTGCCGTATTCCGTGGGGTGCGACACGTATACCAGCCCGGGCCAAACCATGTGCTCCCGGTTTGGATCGCTGTGGAACTGGAGCAAATAATCTCTCAGTACGTCGGCAGAAAGTTTTCCGTGTATCCCCGGAAGCTCGAGGATCTTGTGGCCGGTATACTCGACAGAACCGGCCTCATGCTGGTTGATATGCCCGGTGGTCGCGCTGACTGCGCCTTCATGATCCCGCAGGAGTGAAGAGATCACCACCGCATTGGTCTGTGTTCCGCCGGCAAGAAATTCCACTTCAGCATCTTTACAGCCGCAGGCGGAGCGGATCTTCTCCTTGGCTGCCAGGGAATACTTGTCCGTTCCGTAGCCCGGCAGACGTTCACGGTTCGTTTCCAGCAGGCGCTGAAGGATCTGATCACAGGCTCCGTTATTATAATCACATTCAAGACTGACCACATGATTCCCTCCTTTCTTTGACTCAGAATAGCATATTTCCAGTATGACCGCAATCGGAGACAAATCTGGATATCATAACAATATACCGGTAGGGGTATTAGTATTGCAAAAATCATATGAAAGAGTTATTGTACGAATATCAAGTCGGTAATAATGCTCTTTATACGATTCGATTATCTGAACAAACATCAATTTTATACGGGCGTTGGTCCGTTTCTACGGAAACGGTGAAAAAGGAAACGGGTGTGAATCCCGTACGGAGCCGCCGCTGTATTAGGATAGCTGAAGCAAATGTGTCACTGGTCTTTAGACTGGGAAGACTGCGGATGCGATGACCCTTAAGCCAGAAGACTTGCCTGCGCCTTGGGTAAAACTCCCCTCCACGGATCTTTGGAGCGGAGATCTTTGAATTTGGCTGCAGAAAAACGGACTGCTGCCGCATTTGGTGCGGCTGCAGTCCGTTCTTTTGTATTTATCCAGTCGGCACAGAAAACATATTCAACAGAAAGCAGAAAGGAAGACAACATGAAAAAGACGATTGCACTTGTCCTTTGTATCCTGCTTCTGGCAGCCGTTATGGTCGGTTGCGGAAACAAGACCGAAGGGAACGCCGCCAACAATACGGCGGCGGAGAAGGTCCTGAACTTTGGCCTGGAAGCCTTTTCCGATGGCCTGATCAACCCCATGAACCAGACGAACACAGCCTGGAACTGCATGCGCTATGGCGTCGGCGAGTGCCTTTTCAAGTTCAGTGACAGTATGATTCCCGAGCCCTGGCTGGCGGAGAGCGTAGCCCACAACGACGACTACACCGTCTGGACCATCACCATCCGCAATGGCATCAAGTTCTCCAACGGCACCGACTTGACCGCAACAAAGGTTAAGGAGTCCTTTGAGTGGAACAAAGCAGAGGGCCCTAACGGCACAGCCGGTCCCAATAAGTATCTGTCTTTCGACGCCCAGATTGAGGCGAACGACTCGGCCCGCACCGTGACCATCACTCTGCCTAAGGCTGATGATAACCTTCCCGGAAAGCTGGCAAATCCTATCATGGAGATTGTGGACGTGACCGGAACGACTGATTTCGATTACAACATCATCGGTACCGGCCCCTATATGGTCAAGGAAGCCAAGCCCCGCGTGGGGTACACCATGGTAAAGAACCCCTACTATTACGAGACTGTCCCCTATGATACCGTGAACATTATATTCCTGAACCTGGAAGCAAAGGCCAGCGCTCTGCAATCCGGCCAGGTGGACCTGGTGGAGAACGTATCCATTCCCTCCAACATTGCCCTGATCAATGCCGATGCCAACCTGAAATATGACAGCGCACCCGGCGTCCGTACCGGTTTTACCTGGATGAACATGGACGAAGGACGGCCCCTCAATGATAAAGTCCTGCGTCAGGCGATCCTGATGGCCATCGACAATGAGACCATCTCCAACTCAAACACCATCGGTGGTATGTACAAGGCCGGTTTCTCCGTGCTGCCCAGCAATCTGGACTACGGCTACAACAACCTGAATAACCCCTACAAGTACGACCTGGATGCCGCCAAAAAGCTGCTCACTGACAATGGGTATACCTACGACGGAGATAAGCTGATGAAGGACGGCAAGCAGGTCACGCTGGTCTACTACAGCTACGACGGCCGACTCCTCAACGAAATGACTGAGTCCCATGTACTTTATCTGACTGCGCTGGGTATCAAGATCGATCTGAAGGAGAGCACCTCCGGCGACTGCTGGGACCAGATGGGCGCGGGCAACTTCGACCTGTGCAACAACAACTGGACCACCGTGGGCACCGGCGATCCCACCGACTACATGAAGAACTGGTGGGGCGAGTCCTCCGTCACCGACACCAACTTCAGCCGTTACCAGAACGACGAGTACGACAAGCTCTTCGCCGAGTACATGTCCAACTTCGATCCCGCCGTCCGCAAGGACTGCATGCAGAAGATGCAGCAGATCCTCATCGACGACGCCGTGGCCATCATCGACGGCTACTGGTCCAGCTCCTTCGCCTACAACACGAAGGCGGTCGGCTCCGCCCACATCCACACCGCCGACTACTACTGGCTGACCACCGAGATCACGCCTGCCGGCTGATCGACGACACAGAATACAAGCTTATGTGCGGAAAGGGCGCCAAGCGCCCTTTCCGCTCCCGTCATATTTGCGGGATCACACTGCATCGAGAGGAGTGACGGAAATTGGGCAAAAAACAGCTCATTTCCCGGCTGCTGCAGATGGTCATCGTGCTCATCGGCATCAGTTTTCTGACCTTCTTGCTCACGTTTCTTTCTCCGGGCGACCCGGTCCGGAACATGTACATCTCCATGGGCATGGTCCCCGACGAGGAGATCATCGCCGAGACGAGAGAGGCGATGGGCCTCAACGATCCCTTCCTCACCCAGTACTTCCGCTGGCTGGGCAACTGCCTGAAGGGCGACTTCGGCACCTCCTTCTCCTGGAACAAGCCCGTGGTGGAGCTTCTCGGCTCGCGATTGTGGCCGACGCTGAAGCTGACGCTGTGTTCCCTGGTGCTGATGCTGATCATATCGGTGCCGCTGGGCGTGCTCTCGGCGGTCCATAAGAACAAATTCATCGACTATTTCGTCCGGATCGTCACCTTCTTCGGCGTGTCGCTGCCGAACTTCTGGGTGGGACTGCTGCTGATTTTGTGGTTCTGCGTCCGGCTGAAGCTGCTGCCCGTCGTGTCCTCGGGCGGCGATCTGAAGAGCCTCATCCTGCCCTCGGTGACGCTGGCCATCGCCATGAGCGCCAAGTACACCCGCCAGGT
>JAEEGH010004176.1_pt1 | contig 37296 bp, 31 predicted proteins | sample 9134181 | NCBI WGS metagenome assembly JAEEGH01 (sample SAMN16246544, study PRJNA631951) | gut metagenome | biome: gut microbiome; feature: rumen; material: DP-attached | host: Bos | place: Iran: Karaj | collected 2018-10
CTTATCAGCAAGGAAAAGAAACCGTTGTTGCTGTGGAATTTCTGCTGAAATGAAGAGAATGATCATAAGTGTATCGTATTAAAAACGAGTTAAATTATTCAATGGGCTATGTCGGATTCCAGAAAAATATGTATATTTGCGCCGTAAACAGTTAATGCATGGAATGGCTTAGAATTTCTACCAGCACCGAATTGGTGCGCGTCGCCACGGACGAAATCGTCTACGTCCGTGCCGACGGCAACTATTCCGACCTTGTGCTGACCAACGGCCGAAGCCGCAAGATGACGTTCCAGATACATTTCTTCGACGAGGTCTTCCAGCAGCTGCGCAAAAACATGTTCGTGCGTGTGGGCCGTAGCCTGATTGTGAACAAGCGATATATCTATGTCATCAACCTGACCGAGCAGATGATACTCTTTGCAGGGCAGCCAATCAAGGGCGACATTGCTCCCGTCAAAGTGTCGCGCGAAGCCTTGAAACAGCTGAAAGAACAACTGGAAAACGAGAAAGGAGGCGAATATGAGTGAATTGTTGAAACAACAACCCGAAGTGCCTGTCATCATCATAGAGCGCGATGATGAGCAGACGAATGTGCCGGCCGTGCTTCCTGACAGGAAAAAGAAATGGCTGCGCAGGATCATCGTCGCCTTAGCTGCTGTAGCCTTGCTCTTGGCACTGCTTGCAGGGTACAAACTGTATCGCTATTACAACATCGGTATTCCCGTCTCTACCACCCCCGCCGAGAACATAGAGAAACTGAAACAGCCCGTCACCCGGGAAACGCCAGAAGTGGTGATGACCAGCGACAGCATTCTTGGCGTGGCCCTCGACTTCTATGCCCTTCACGGCCTGAAGGCCAGCATACAATTCGAGAAGCCCGACACGGCCGACGCCTCTGTCTACCTCTATTCCCGTTGTGCCGACTATACCGCCGATGGAAAGTGCCTTGGCTCTTTGGTGGCAGAAGGAAAAGACCTGCAGAGCGACCGCACCCGTCTGGGCTATATGGCGATGGCCGACGGACGTATGGTGATCGGCATCGGCCGGAGCGACCGCGTGAAAGACTATGTCATAGAGCGCGGGGGCTCCTTCTTCCGCCAGTTCATCCTGGTCAGCGATGGCATCATCCCCGCCCGTTTCTACCTGCACGGCAAGGTGGAACGTCGCGCCATCGGCCGTATCGGCAGTCAACTCTACTACGTCGCCACCCGCCACAAGGAGACACTTTGGGACTTTGCCGACGCCCTCCGCGAGTATGGCTTCATCGATGCCATCTACATCACAGGCGGTAATGGATATGTGTTCTATCGCGATAAGGAAGGCATCCGTCATGACTTAGGCGATTCGGCTGATTATCCACACGAAAAGTGGAAAGGAATCATCCCGTGGTTAGTGTTCAGTAATAAATAAATCGGCGCTGGTGTATGTGGTGTATGAGCCCTTGGTGTTATGGTTGAATCCCTGAAGGAAAAAAAGAAAAGAGGTGGGAAGCTACCTCTTCATACTATCTCCTGATATATCAGCACAATGTGCTTTATATCTCCGTTTCCACTCTACATGCATGGAAAGGTTTGATGCTCGTTCAACTTACTTTCTTCGATAGAAAAGTAGAAGCATAATCAAAGCCATAAAGACCTCGCCTGTCATGGTCAATGTAACCATATCAAATTTTTTTTCGTTAATGGTGCAGCCACTGCTCCACCGGAATTATCTGTCAGCACAAATGCTTGACTTTTCCATTATAATAGCAAATCTTGTGCCAAAATATAGGAATACATGACTATATCGACAACTTGGCAGACAAAAATATAAAGCATGGAGAGTATGGAGCGCAAAAATAATAATTGGGAAGAATCAAAAGAATCTTTTACACGGATTAGAATGTCAAAGTGTTTTAAGATATCTTCTAATAGCCGAATAAGTCTCTTAAACTAAAAAGTTTAATACTCTAACGCGTGTATTAGATTAAAGAAATAATATCAAAATATTCTTATTCGTGAGTTAGACCATATTTTAAATAATTATATCAACAAAGAGTTTGAAATTATCAGAAAAAGTATGTATCTTTGTGCCCAGAACACCAAAAAACAAAAGATATGGCAAAAGGTGACGCTTGGAAATGCAGGCAGATAAGACCGCACGGACTGAGTGGTGTGCAGAGAAACTATATGCCGAGGACGCTGAAGACAGAGCCGCAGTTCGGACTAGATGATGTTTATATCACACCGCCGAGACAGAAACGGCGGTACTCAGAAGATTTGTATGTGAGTCCTGTGGAAGTTGAGCGGCAGACGCAACCTACAGGAATTCGGATTTTTGATGATTATCTGATGTATCTTTCGAAAGGCGGCTCCGACATGCAGGCCTTTGCCGATTGTCATGGGTTAAAACGTGAGGACATAGATTCACTAGTGTTTGTGCTAACTGGTATGCGTGGCGTGGATTTTCGCATGGCCTCTCAGGTACGGATAGCGGATGAACTGTTGCGCTACACAGGCTTGCGACTTGACGAGGTAAGCCATCACGCAGGCTTTGGCTCTGCCAACAATCTCTATCTGACCTACAAACGCGAGTTCGGTATTGCCCCAAGCGAGCGTCTGCAGCAATTAAGGCAAGAGAGAGAGGGGAAGATATAAGTTGTAAACTGAAATCTTAATCAGAAAAGAGATGAATGTATATTCACTAAATCCACAGTGGCTTAAATGCAATGTATTGGAAACAATAATTGACATTCTTAAGGTTAAGAGGGTCTATTGCTTTATTCCATCTTATGACTCCAATGAACTAAAAGATGTTGAGACTCTTCTTATATGGGATGGAACTAATTTGGAGGGCTTTTTCAAAAAGTGTGTTTACAATTTTGTTAATATTCTTTCTGAACCGTTGTTTTTCAATGGAGATTATGTCGGTGAGAGAATTGTGAAAAACATGTTTAGTGAAAGCTTGGGCTTGAATCCAATATATAATATTGAAAATCTAAACGACCCCAATATTCTTTTATTATGGACACCTAATGTACACAAACACGGTATAATAACAATGTTCAGAGATTATTCAATGAACATATTGAATAAGTATGGTACAATTGACTACATGGATAGAATTTGTTTTTACTGCTTTGATTCTTTTTTGTCTTATTCCTATATCTTCAAAAAGACCATAAAAAATATGAATATGAAGTGGGAATATAGATTATTCACAGCAGTTATTGCTAGTAGGTACCAACAATACGATTCCGATGGGGTCTCATCTAAATATGTTAATCACTCTTATGATCCATTACTCAGCTATATGTTTGTGAAAACAAATAATAATATTGATGGGAAATCCCTTCAAGACCGTTTCTTGACCAGTGAGGGAATCAAAAAATATGAAGAAAGAACATTACAAGGTTATTTTGAATTCAACAATGCCTCATGGTCAAGATATGAACCTGATGATAGTTTGTATGATAGGGCATGTAAAGCAGAAGAAGATTATATAATTAATAATGGTGGAGACTGGATTTATGATTAACCCCAATTATTCATTAACAAAGACAATTCGTAAGGATGGTACAATTCTCGTTAAGGAAATGTTTAAGTATGGATTGATTGACGAAAACAATTGTATATATTTAAAATGCATATACGATGCTATTTCCTTATTTTCCAATAATTATGCGGAAGTTGTAAGTAATGGGAAAATAGGGCTCGTAAATATTGGGGGGCATATTGTTCTAGAATGTAAATATAATGCAATAAGTGAATTCGACGAAAACAATTTGGCAAGGGTCTCATATAATGGAATGGAGGGTCTCTTTTCGTCTTTGGGAATGTGGCTTATAGAACCAGTATGCCCGATTATTTATCCAGCATATCGTGACAAATATGTCGTATGCAAAAATGAACAATTCGAGGGAACGGATGAGGGGAAAGTTTATAAAAATGATTATTCAAAGTATAGGAGGGGTGATTTTTATTATTTAAGAGATTATGACCGATTCAATAAGAATAATATATATAGAAAGCTAATTTTGCCCAAAGGAAAATATGGTGTTATTGATTCATGTGGTAATACTATCGTCGACTACGAATACGACTCTATATTTCCCTTTGAGGATGGATTAGCCTTAGTGGTTAAAGAAAACCGAATGGGAGCTATAGATGAGTTTGGAACCGAAATTATTCCTGTTATTTATGATAAAATTGATGATTTCTATAAAGGATTCGCATCTGTCAAGAGTAAACATAAATGGGGGGTAATAAATGATTTAGGAGAGATTATAATTCCAATTAATTATGAGAAGGTCATTTGTTGTGGTCCATCACAAATAATGATGCAAAATGGGAATGATATTTACAATTTTAATTCCAAGGGAGATTTGATTTGTCAGAGCAAGGAATATGTGATTCCACGACTTGACTTAGGGAGCTATGAATTTTCTTGGACAGATTGCTTTAAAAAAGCAGATTTAATATTTGCAGATGATTATAGTTTCTATAATGCGATGGAATTATGGAACAAATGATAATTGCGTATTATTATGATAGCTATGAACGCGCAAAGGAGCACCTGATCGTAACAAAACGAGTAGGGGAGATTCCTCAATATGGAAGTCTTATCGTATTAAAAAATAAAAAATACAAGATAGTGCAAGCTGATTATGATTATGAGGTTTGCCAATCGTCTGGAGTTATGATGTATGATGTAATAGTATTTGAAATATAGAAATAAAAAGCAAACAACATGTCACTATTTCAATATGATTTTAAGTGCCCTAAATGCGGAAGAAAGGACATTGATTTGGAAGAAGGTATCTGGCTCTTTTATGAAGCGGAAACAGACATATATAAATGTATGTATTGTGGGCATCTTTTTTCTAATACCCATGAATCTGGTGAAAGAGATTCCTCTGCAAGTTGCCCTAAATGCGGAGGCTATTCAGAAGTGTGGGATTATACATGTCCCTATTGTGGTACAAAAATGGAAAGTTTTGGTTCACGTTTTATTTTATTGAAATGTAACTCATGTGGCAGTAATTTTGTTATCCATGAAGACAATTATCATAGTAAGTTGGAACACAAATGCCCGAAATGTGGAAGCACAGATACTGAAAAACAGACTATTACCTTGTAATCTTTCAAGCTAAACGAGATATGGCAAAACGCAGAGAAATAAGAAATAGCACGGCTGAGTTCCTCATCTTCCAGATAGAAGGGAAGGAGCAGGGCGTAGAGGTGTACTATAAAGACAAGACTGTTTGGTGTACCCAAAAGGCGATGGGAATGTTGTTCGACTGTACCTCTGACAATATAAGTGTACATTTGCAGAACATCTATGATACTGCAGAACTAAAAAAGGAGGCAACTACCGAGAAAATTTCGGTAGTTCGGCGTGAAGGTAACAGGGATGTCAACCGTACGCTTCAGTTCTATAACCTTGATGCGATTATCAGTGTTGGTTATCGTGTGAACTCCATTCGGGCTACTCAGTTCCGCCAATGGGCCACAAGTGTACTGCGTGAATATGCCATTCGTGGCTATGTGCTGGACAGGAAACGTATGGAGAATGGAACTTTCTTAGATGAAGACTATTTCGAGCACCTGTTAGCAGAGATTCGTGAGATTCGCTTGTCAGAGCGACGGTTCTATCAGAAACTGACGGACATCTACGCTACAGCTATTGATTACAATCGTGATGCACCAACAACAAGACTCTTCTTCAAAATGATGCAGAATAAGATGCACTATGCCGTACATGGCCGAACTGCCGCTGAGTTGATTGTGGAGCGTGCTGATGCTGAACAGGAACACATGGGGTTGACGACCTGGGAGAATGCTCCTGACGGCAAAATTGTCAAGACAGATGTGTCGATAGCCAAGAACTACCTGAAAGAGGTGGAACTTGCAGACATGGGACAATTGGTAAATGGTGTACTGGAATTGGCAGAGCGAATGGCTAAGCGCCACATCCCGATGACAATGGAGGACTGGGCCAAACAGATTGATACCATCTTGGCAGCAGGTGGTAATGAAGTGCTGCAAACGGCAGGTTCAGTAACAGCGGAAGATGCCAAAGAACATGCCGAGACAGAATTTGAGAAGTACCGCATCGTGCAGGATCGTTTGTTCCAAAGTGACTTTGATAAGTATTTGGGGGAACTGCCTTTCGAGGGTGAGTAAGATTCCTGTATGCAACATGTCATTACGGTAGAGGGACGTAGCCTAATACGCACTTTTCAAGCAAGTGCCACACAAAATGCCGCAGTCAGTTCAAGAGCGTTGAGCAAGCTCAGAATAAAAAGATGTGAATAGATTTGGCTCTTTCAAAAAGAATGATTACCTTTGAGACGATGTCTCGAAGTTACTCACGTTCGAAAATACTCAAATAAATTTGGTATTTTGCTCACTTATTCGTAACTTTGTACCCGATGATGAGTCATAAAACGGCTGGTGGCACATCATCGGGTGCTCTTTGATGCAAATTATGGCAGAACAACGAATTGAGAACGGTCTCTTATCCGTAACCCAGAAAATCCTCAATCTCCCAGACCGCCTTTATATAAAGAAAAGAGTCTAAGGCGTAAGGCGCGTAAGGCCGTTTTTTGTTTGTAGCTTTATAAGTAAAACAATGTCATCATATTATAATACATTTTATTTGTCTGTTTCAGGAAAAAGCAGTATCTTTGTAGCCGGAATGTATGCCAATATTTAAGCACAATGATTCTTAAGTCATATGAAGATTCTTGTTGTCGATGATGAATTAGACATCTGCGAGATATTGCAGTATAACCTTGAGACCGAGGGGTATGAGGTAGTGACCACTAACTCGGCAGAGGAGGCTTTTGAGCTTCCTTTGCAAGAGTTCTCACTGATTCTACTGGATGTGATGATGGGCGAAATATCCGGATTCCAGATGGCACGAAAGTTGAAGGACAATCCTGTAACGGCGCAGATACCCATCATCTTCATCACGGCGCTCGACGGTGAAGACAATCTGGTGAAGGGACTGAACATCGGTGCAGATGACTACATTGCCAAGCCGCTGAGCATGAAAGAAGTAAAGGCAAGAGTCCGTGCTGTGCTCAGGCGTTCGGCTCAATCACAGTCCCAACAAACCATTATTAGCACCGACAGTAAGATTTGTTACGAGGGCATCACGCTCGACCTGAACGCGAAGACCATCACCCTTGATGGCGAGGAACTGATATGCACGAAACTGGAGTTCGAACTATTGTCGTTCTTCCTGCAACACCCCGGCAAGGTGTTTTCACGCGAGGACTTGCTGAAATACTGTTGGCCACAGAATGTGTTGGTACTCGACCGCACTGTGGATGTTAACATAACTCGGTTGCGCAAGAAGATAGGCCGCTACGGCAAACAAATCAAGACACGTGTGGGCTATGGCTACTACTTTGAGAAGTAAATCCTTTCAGCTCAACCTGCTGCTGAGCATTGGCGGCGTGTTCCTACTCTTTGCCGTCTGCTTCAGCGTCTATCAATACCAGCGTGAGAAGGAGTACAAGATTGACATCTTGCACTCACGGCTTCAGATGTACAACTACGAGATGGTGCAGACGCTTGGTGAGGACAGTCTGACCAATAGCCGCCTGTTTCGCGACTATGTGGAACGGCATAACATGGAAGGGCTCCGTGTGTCCATCATCGACAAGAAAGGGCGGGTCCTCCTTGACAGTTACGAAACAAGCGTGGATTCGCTGGGCAACCACCTGCAGCGAACGGAAATCCAACAGGCGTTGCGCAACGGCAACGGCTACGACATCAAGCGCCTGTCGCAGTCCACCCACGGGACCTACTTCTATTCTGCCACCCATTTCGGCAACGTCATCGTGCGTGCTGCCGTTCCTTATTCTGCCGAGTTGACGCGCTCGCTTCAGGCCGACGACACCTATATTTATTATGCCGCCAGCCTGACACTGCTCCTGGGCATAGTGCTCTACTACATCACCCACCGCATCAGCCGCCACATCGGCTATCTGCGTGAATTCGCCGTCAAGGCCGAAGAGGGTGAACAACTTGACCACGAATTGGAGCGTCGCCTGCCCGACGACGAGTTGGGCGACATCAGTCACACCATCATCATGCTCTACTGGAAGCTCCGTCATTCTGAGGAGGACAAGGTACGCATCAAGCGCCAGCTCACTCAGAATGCCGCCCACGAACTGAAGACGCCCGCTTCCAGCATCCACGGTTTCCTGGAGAGCATCCTTGACCATCCGGAAATGCCCGATGACAAGAAGAAGCACTTCCTGGAGCGCTGCTATGCCCAGAGCGAGCGCATGAATAAGCTGCTGCAAGACATGAGTGCGCTCACCAAGCTCGACGAGATGGACGACAACAAGTTTAAGACTCACTATGAATACCAACAAGTCAATGTCTTGCAGGTTATACAGAGCGCGCTTGACGATACCGCTCTGCAACTTCAAAGCAAAGGCATTATACCATCGCTCAATGTGCCACAGCATGTCGAGGTACAGGGCGACGCAAGCCTTCTCTACAGCATCTTCCGCAATCTTATTGACAATGCCATTGCATACGCCACAGGAGCATCACTTCTGAGCATTTCCTGCACTGGAATTGAGGATGAAGGCCGTCATTTCTACGAGTTCACCGTCAGCGACAACGGCCCTGGTGTAGAACCGCAGCACCTCGAACACCTCTTCGAGCGCTTCTACCGAACCGACAAGGGCCGCTCGCGCAAACTCGGCGGCACTGGCCTCGGCCTCGCCATCGTGAAAAACGCAGTTGCCGTTCACGGTGGAACAACAACTGCACAACTCACTCCCGGCGGAGGGCTCACCATCCGCTTCACCCTCGCAAGGTTCTAAATGTGGACTGCGCAGGAGGAATGGCGCTTATCCCTGACCATTCCTCGGACGGTCCCCGTATTCACTGTTCAGACCCTTGCCCGCCTGCACCACGTTCATCACGTAGTCGCCGAGCTTCTCGCACTCGGAGATGAAGTCGACGTAGAAGACGCCGAGCTGATAGCCGTAGAGACCAGCGTTGACGTCGTGCAGGTTCTGGTTCTTCAGCTGCGTGCGGTAGTTGTTGATTTCGTGCTCGATGTTGTACGAAGTGGTCGGACGGGAAACGGGCGCGGCGATGCGCTTCTGCATTTCGGTGAGAGCGCCATTCACGAGGCCCATCATCGTCTGCATGTGTTGCGTCTGCTCCGGGGTGAAGGCATCGTGACAGTTCAGACGGTGGCGGTTCAGCGTGCGACCAAGGTTGTACACCGAGTCGCCGATGCTCTCCAGTTCCGAAATCTGGCGCAGCATCTTCTGAATCTGTGTCTTCGAGGCATCCGACAGTCGGCCCTCGCTCACCTTGTTCAGGTAGGCGGCAATCTCCATCTCCATCGAGTCGGTAATGTTCTCGTATTTCTCAATGCGCGAGAAAGTCTTGTTGAAGGTCACCTCGTCGTCCGTCAGCATCAGGTCGGTGACGAAGCCGAACATCCTTTGGCAGCGCTCGGCAAAATTCTGAATCTCCTTCTGCGCCTCCATGATGCTCAGCTCGGCCGTAGAGAGCAGACCGCCGGAGATGAACTTCAGGCGGTGGTCCTCGTCCTGTTCCTTCATCGGCAGCACACGGCACACGAGCATCTCAATCTGATGAACAAAACCTATGAGCAGTAGCGTGTTGATGATGTTGAAGGCGGTATGGAAGGTCGAGAGCTTGTAGAGGTCGTTGCCTCCGCCCAGTACGCTATCGACAAACCAGCTGACGGCGTTGCAGGCAGGATAGAACACGATGAGGAACGCCACGACACCGAAGACATTGAAGAACATGTGAGCCAGTGCAGCGCGGCGTGCCTGTGTGTTGGCCGTGAGCGAAGCCATGAAGGCTGTGATGGTGGTACCGATGTTCTGACCCATAGCCAAAGCCGCAGCCTGCTCGAATCCGAAACCGGGGATGTTCATACCGAAGAGCATCAGCGTGATGGCCATCGTGGCAGCCGAGGCCTGCACAATCATTGTCACCAGCGCACCCACGACGACAAACAGCAGAATGGTGAAGAACGAATCCTGCGGCACATGGGCCAGCATGCTTGCCACCATGTCGCCGATGTTCATGGCCGTGGCTGCCTCCTGCAGGAACGACAAACCCATGAACAGGAACGAGAAGCCGAAGATGAACTCGCCAATGCTCTTGCGGTTGCCCTTCCCGCTGAAGATGAGTGGCATGCCTATGGCGAGCATGGGGATGGCAAAGGCTGCTATATTTACCTTGAAACCTACAGCCGAGATAATCCACGCCGTCACCGTCGTACCGATGTTGGCACCCATGATGACGCCTATCGACTGTGCCAGCGTCATCAGACCGGCATTCACAAAACTCACCACCATCACCGTGGTAGCACTCGACGATTGGATGAGTGCCGTAATCAGCACGCCCGTCAGCACGCCCATCACACGGTTTTTCGTCATCGCTGCCAGAATACTGCGCAGGCGGTCGCCCGCAAATTTCTCCAGGCCCTCCGACATTGTCTTCATGCCGAAGAGGAACAACGCCAGCGAACCGACGAGAGAGAAAATGTTGATAATCAATTCCATTACAATCTAAATTTTGCTACAAAGGTATTACGAACTTGTTACACCCCGGTTACGCTGATGTTACAATCCTGTTACAAACGACGAAGTAACCATTCTATCATACTTTTGACATACTATTGTAACATGCTTTGCTTATATTTGCAATGTCAAACACTAAAGGTTGGCAAAAAAAATATGAAGGAAGAAAAAGCAAAAAAAATCCAGAAAATCTTTAATTGGGTGAGATTCATCATCCTGGTATTGTTCTTTACATTTGTCTACATCGGATTATCCAAAGCACAGACCACCCATGATTTCGGTATGTGGACTTCGGCTGGTATGGAAAAAAGGCTAAACGAACGTTGGAACCTTGGAGCAAGCATAGAACTCCGTACGAAAGACAACACCAAGAGTATTGACCGCTGGCAGTTGGGCCTAAACGGTGCGTATAAAGTTTCTGAACACCTAAAATTGGGAGGCTGTTATGAGTTTCAGTTAAGGAACCGCACGATAGACGATGCGACAGAATATGTTCCCCGTCATCGGTTGATGTTCGATGTCACACCGGGTACAAAGGTGTTTGATTGGCTTAAACTATCGCTGCGCGAGCGGTACCAATACACCTATATGATGCAGAAGAGCCATGTAGCTGAACTGTAAGTGGTTTGGACAAAGCCCTTCATGTGATAAATATCGGATATGTATATAAATTCTAATGAGCGATGAATACTTTATTTCTTGGAATAGTCATATTTCTGATTGTGCTCGCTGTCTTCGACCTCGTGGTGGGCGTGAGCAACGACGCGGTGAACTTCCTGAACTCGGCCATCGGGGCACGGGTGGCAAAGTACAGGACAATTGTGACGATAGCGGCTGTGGGCGTATTCGCAGGCGCAGCGCTGAGCAACGGCATGATGGACGTAGCACGGCACGGCATTATGACACCTCAGTACTTCTCGTTCTACGACGTTATGTGTGTGTTTCTGGCCGTGATGGTGACCGACGTGGTACTGCTCGATGTGTTCAACACGCTCGGAATGCCGACATCGACCACCGTCTCGATGGTGTTCGAACTATTGGGCGGAGCCTTTGCCATCGCCCTGCTGCAGATAGTCCTCGGGGCAACGGCTGCGGATGGCACGGTGCTGACATTGGGCGACCTGCTGAACACGGAGAAGGCTATCTCGGTCATCCTCGGCATCTTCCTCAGCGTGGCAATCGCATTCCTGCTCGGAATCATTGTACAATGGGTGGCACGCATCGTTTTCACATTTACTTATCGTGTAAACGGAAGAACAACAGATCAGTCGGGACGGATGGGCGGTCTCGTGGCGTCATCGTTGAAAATCGGTATTTTCAGCGGACTGTCAGTGACAGCCATCGGCTGGTTCCTGCTTATCAAAGGACTGAAGGGCAGCAGTCTGATGACGCCGGAGATGAAGGAAATCATAAACGAGAACACATGGCTGATTATCGGCGGTGGCACCGTCGTATTCTCGGTGCTGATGACGCTGCTGAGTGCTTTGAAGCTGCCTGTTCTGAAGTGCGTAGTGCTGTTTGGCACATTTGCTTTGGCGATGGCCTTTGCGGGCAACGACCTCGTGAACTTCATAGGCATACCATTGACGGGACTTGAGGCCTATCAGGACTACACGGCCAACGGCAATGGCGACGCGCAGGGCTTTATGATGCAGTCGCTGATGGACAGTGCCCATACGCCCGCAGTTTATCTCATTGCGGCTGGTGTGGTGATGGTGCTCGCATTGGTATTTTCCAAGAAGGCTCAGAACGTAGTGAAAACGTCGGTGGATCTCTCGCGTCAGGACGAGGGCGACGAGATGTTCGGCTCGAGCGGTGTGGCACGTACGCTGGTGCGCACGTCGAGAAGCATTATCGGTGGTGTGACGACAGTGATGCCGAGGAGCGTGGTGCAATGGATTGACTCACGCTTCAATGCCGATGCTGCCGTATTGAAGCAGGGTGCCGCCTTTGATGAGATTCGTGCAGCGGTTAATCTGGTGCTCGCAGGTGCATTAGTCGCTTTGGGAACATCACTTAAACTGCCGCTGTCCACCACCTATGTCACCTTCATGGTTGCTATGGGTACTTCGCTTGCCGATCGTGCATGGAGTCGCGAGAGTGCCGTATTCCGCATAACAGGCGTTCTGTCAGTCATCGGTGGCTGGTTCATCACGGCCGGCGTGGCATTCATGCTGTGCTTCCTCGTCTGCATCGCACTGTTCTTCGGGTCGTTTGTGGCCATGGCCGCTGCCATCGCACTGGCCATCTTCCTGCTCGTCCGAAGCCACCTGCGCTATGGGAAAAACAACAAGTCCAGCGAGGCCGACAAACTGTTTGCGGAGATACTGCACTGCAGCGACAGGTCAGAATGCTGGACGCTTCTCCGTAGGCATGTAGCCTATACCACGGCGCAACATCTCCGTCAGGTGGCCGAAAACTACGAAGCAATGACCACCGCCTTCTTCTGCGAGGATTACCGCGTGCTGAAGCGTACCACCGTGCAAGCGGAGAGCCAGCGCAAGGACATCAAGCGCCAACGTCGTAAGCAGATTATCGCCCTGCGCCGCATAGACTCTGTACTCAGCGTAGAGAAAGGCACCTGGTACTTCCTCATCATCAATTCCCTCTCGCAGATGGTCTATTGCCTGAAGCGCATGGGCGAGCCCTGCCGTGAACATGTCGGCAACAATTTCAGCCCCGTCCCCAGCCAGTATGTCAAGAGGTTCCTCGTCATTCGCAATGAAATCGTGCGTTTACTAAAACGGTCTGTCACCGCTGAAGCAACTTTTCTAATCCGCGATGATGCAGCCAAGTTGCAATCAATGCTTTCCGATTATCGTAAGCTTATCATCCAAGACATCCAGACCAAGCGTCTCAACATTGAGAGTATGACCGTCTTCCTCAACCTCGTCCAGGAGTCACAGGAACTCCTCAGCGCTCTTCGCCACACCATGCGAGGCGAAAATAAGTTTGAGGAATAAAAAGAGGTCCCTTTCTATTTGGTCAATTCGCTTTTTTTCCCTAATTTTGCAGCCACATAACTGAAAGAATTGAAGAAAAGATGAAAAAGTTCGATTCACGCATGTATCTGTATATAGCAGCGGCAGGCATTGTGCTGATATTGGGTCTGGTAGTGTTCTACATCCTGACACCAGTGTCGAAGAGCGAAAGCGTTGAGTATGTCTATATTGACGAGGACGACACGCAGGACTCTGTGCTGGCCAAGATACTGCCCTTGTCACGCACGTCGGGATTCACGGGACTCTCCACCCTGATACGTCACAGCAGCTATGGCGACAACATCCGCACGGGGCGCTATGCCATTGAGGCAAAAGACGGTGCCGTCACGGTGTTCCGCCGTCTGAAGAACGGACAGCAGACAAGTATGAACCTGACCATCCCCGAGGCCCGCACGATGGACCGCTTGGCAGCACTGCTGTCACACAAGCTGATGCTCGACTCAGCCACCATTGCCAAGGCGCTGACCAGTCAGGAAACGTGTCAGAAATATGGTTACGACACCTGTACCGTCGCAGCACTCTTCGTACCCAACACGTATGACGTGTATTGGAACATGAGCATAGATGCGCTGCTGGAACGTATGCAGAAGGAGCACGACCGCTTCTGGAACGGCAAGCGCGAGCAAAAGGCTGCCCAGATGCAGTTGACGCCCGTGGAGATTTGTACGCTGGCCAGCATCATTGACGAAGAGACTGCCAACAACGGCGAGAAACCTATGATAGCGGGCATGTACCTGAACCGGCTGAAGCAGCAGATGCCGCTTCAGGCCGACCCGACCATCAAGTTCGCTCTCAGGCAATTTGAGCTGAAGCGCATCTGGCAGAAGCTGCTTTCCATAGACTCTCCCTACAACACCTATCGGAACGAGGGACTGCCCCCCGGCCCCATCAAGGTGGCCAGCATACAGGGCATCGACGCTGTGCTGAATGCCGTTGACCACGACTACCTCTATATGTGTGCCAAAGAGGATTTCTCGGGAACGCACAACTTTGCGACCACCTACCAGGAGCATCTGAAGAATGCCGCCAAGTACACCAGAGCACTCAACGAACGAGGAATTAAGTAATCAGTTTCACAGGCCGTTACTCTCTGCCTACCACTCGTCGTCTACGTTGTCCTCGTCGGCAAACGGATTGCAGTCGACGCCGCCGCGTCCCAGAGCCTGACTGCCGTCGCCGCCCTCTTCATTCTTCTCAGTGTCGAACGACGCCATCAACACGGTATTCCTTTTCTTAATCTCGACCGCCCGGAAGGTAGGTCTCTCGTATATTCTCTTCATTGCTTTGTTTCTCCTTTCTTGTTATTTAATGACCACCTTCTTTCCGTTCACGATATAGAGTCCCTTGGCGGGTTGGCTGACGCGCTGTCCGTTCAGGTTGTAGCAGGCGCCGTCGGCCTGTTGTGTCTTGTCCAGCGTCTGGATGCCGGTTGTGCCACCCTCGGCGAACACCACGTTCAGCGTGCGGGCACCGCTCGTGCTGTTCTTTGCCTGCACCAGATAGGCCTTGCCGGCAGCAATGCTTCCGCTGGTCAGCTTCGTAAACTGCACCTTGTCCGTCGAGTTGTTGTATGCCAGCATGTAGTAGTCGTTTTCAGCATTCTCATCGTAAGTAAGTGCCTCAGTAGCAGAACCTTGAAGTTCACCTTGTGCCGTTATAGATGAAGCAATAGTGGAAATAAGATAGCTACCTGCAGCACCTTGCAGCACGACACCAGTATTGGCAGGGACATCGCTAACTTCCGTCAGTGTAACAGTATTCCCATCTACAGCAGCAGTATATGCTATCAAACCTGTGCCTGTGAAGTCAAGTGCATAAGGAGTATAAAGCGTTGCCCATCCAACATTGGGAATGGACTGAGATATTTGAGAACGGGTAAGTGTCAAATAATCCATGCGTGCCAAGGCATTGAGTGTTCCTGAATACGTTATTGCAATAGCATAACCCGCCGGTACCGCAATACCAGTTTGTGTCATGCTGCCATTTCCTTTAGATGCACATGTAAGCGTCAGTCCTGTATCAGTAAATGCTTTTCCGTCTGCAGTGATTTGAATCTTATAATCTTCCGTTCCATCATTAGAGTTATAATAAGGAATAGCGATATCAAACAATCCGCCTTCAGCAAAATAATCGGTATAATAGTTAACGGAATACTTGCTGATGCGAATATAAACATTGTTGGAGCCGCCCGCTTCTGTTGCATCTCTGTCTGTTCTTACACCATTCATGTTTTCACATTCAACAAAATAGAACACATTAGAGGGCTTATAAATGACATTTTTCTCACCACTTTCCGTTGAAGAAGCCACGAATGATGATTCATCCGTCACATACCAAACATCTCCAACTTTAATATATTTACTCCAAGCCAAAGTTGCAGTTTCACCATCATAAGCTGTTTTTGACACCAATGTTTGTAACAAATTGCCATCCTCATCAACAGCATTCACCGTATACGTAAACTTCGGTTTCTCAGTCATCGTGAACTCAACGGTCTTTGCTTCACCTGACACCTCAAAAGAACCTTCATAGTCATAATAACCGGCTGCAGTAGCCTTAAAACTATAGCTTCCGTCGGCCAAAGCAGTTCCATCCGTAACATCAACATCGTCCATTGTAATGGTTGCTTCAACCCCATTTGTCTCCACAAAAGATACATTATGAAGAGTGACAGAAGTTGTCGTAATAATGAGAGTGGGTGCATAAGCAGATGCCTTACCATACAAATCTGCTCCAGCGGCATTATTTGTCCATTCGAAAATGATATAATTTTGTGATGCTGATATGTTCCTTAGTGCCTGCGTAACATCAGTAGAAACATCCGTATGTGTTCCTGGTCCCTGCAAAATCACATTTGTTATTAGCGTTGCATCACTTGACATATTAAGATTCGTTGAGGATGTCAAATTTGCATAATCTATCGTTTTACCAGCATTCACACAATAGATTTCATTGTTGCGCGGATTCGTGTTTCCTCCAATTACTGTTCCCCAAACCAAAGTGGCTGATTCGATAGACTCACCCGATGGTATATTAAAGGAGAATTGAGCATAGGCCCAGCCTCCCCAGGCAGCAGCTTTTAAGTTGTTATAATGCTCGGCAGCAGCATCAACTGTCGTAGTTATAGTATTAGAAGCATTTCGAGAAGAACTTGCCGTATGGTCAAGGGTCAGCTCAACTGTTCCAGTAAAATATTTCGATTCAGTCAAAGTTATCTTGGAATGGTCATTGCCTAAATATACAACAATTCCTGCAGGACTTCCAGATATGTCTTTTGTGTAGCCATACGAATAAGTTCCATTGTCAGAACCATTAATAGTAGATGTCATGGTAAATGTTCCACTATTATACGTAATAGTCATGTCAACCGTTGCATTGTTGAAGAAATGATAGTTACTCACCCACCCATCGGGATAATTTGCACTGCAACCGGCATTGCCTCCTGCTATGTTTTCCCAAAAGTCCTGACGTAATCTGATAAGCTCTGCTCCATTCCTTCCATCAACGGCCAAAACAAAACCTTGATAGACAGCCTCATCAGCCGTTTCCTGGGTAAAAACGTAATGGATGGAACCACCATTATACATAGTTATTGATGAAGATTTTGCAGACATATAATTGTCGGTTATAGTCCCAAAGACTTCATCCGCCCACGCTGAACCCATGCCCAGAACCATGAAGGCCACCATGAGCATCATCCTAAGAGTAAATCTTCTCATCATAATTATAATTTTTAGTTAGTATTCCAGTACCTAATTGAAGGAGACATGCCTTGGTAAACCATAAGACCCGCTCTCACAAAGATGCGACAAAGGTAATCAAAATAATCCGAGCATGCAAGATAAATTCAAAATAAATCGACAAAAAAGCGTAAATTCTCCAAAATTGCTTCCGTTTGTCTGCATTATTTAGTAATTTTGCAACCAACATGAAAGATTCAGTACTGATATTAAGCGGTGGCGTGGATAGCACCACCTTGTTGTATGATGAGCAGGAGCGCATAGCTCTGGCCGTCTCTTTTGACTACGGCTCGAAGCACAATGCCCGCGAGATTCCCTTTGCCCGGCTGCACTGCGAGCGTCTGGGCATCCGACACATCGTCATCCCTCTGGACTTTATGACGCGCTACTTCAAGAGTTCGCTATTAGAGGGCGGCGAGGAGATTCCCGAGGGCCACTATGCCGACGAGAACATGAAATCGACGGTGGTGCCTTTCCGCAACGGCATCATGCTTTCCATTGCCGTCGGCATTGCCGAGAGCAACGGACTGCAATATGTCATGATGGCCAACCACGGCGGCGACCATACCATCTATCCCGACTGTACACCACAATTTGTCGAGGCCTTCGACGCTGCTGCCAAGGCCGGCACCTACGTCAAGGTGGGGTTACGCTCACCTTATACCAATATAACAAAAGGTGACATTGCGCGTCGCGGCAAGGCATTAGGCATCGACTATGCAGAGACGTGGAGCTGCTACAAGGGCGGTGAGTATCATTGCGGCAAGTGTGGTACCTGCGTAGAGCGCAAGGAAGCACTGGCAGAAGCAGGCATTGCCGACAAGACGGTCTACGAGGATGCTTGATTCATCATGTTTCCATTTATCCAAACAAGGCACGAAGGGCCTCTTCGACCTTACGGACGGGAACGAGTTCGATATTGAACTTCTTACGATTCAAGCCTGACAGGTTGTATTTCGGTATGATGATATGCTGAAAGCCTAACTTCTCAGCCTCAGAGATGCGTTGCTCGATGCGTGCCACCGGACGCACCTCGCCACTCAGTCCCACTTCGCCAGCCATGCACCAGCCCTCTTCGATGGGAGTGTCGACATTTGACGAGAGCACGGCGGCAATGACGCTGAGGTCCATGGCCATATCGGTAACGCGCAGCCCTCCTGCAATATTGAGAAACACATCCTTTTGCATCAGTTTGAACCCCACACGCTTTTCCAGCACAGCCAACAGCATGTTCAGACGGCGCTGGTCGAAACCCGTAGCACTGCGCTGCGGTGTACCATAGGCTGCTGACGACACCAGCGCCTGGGTTTCGACGAGGAAAGGTCTGACGCCCTCGATAGCAGAACTGATGGCCACGCCCGAAAGCCCGTCATGGTCTTCGGTGAGCAGCAGTTCCGAGGGATTGCTGACCTGTCTGAGTCCCGACTGCTGCATCTCGTAGATGCCCAGCTCGGAAGTGGAGCCGAAGCGGTTCTTTATGCTTCTGAGTATGCGGTACATATAGTGCTGGTCGCCCTCAAACTGGATGACCGTGTCGACGATGTGCTCCAGAATCTTCGGACCCGCCAGCGTACCTTCCTTGGTAATATGACCGATGAGGATGACAGGTACAGCGCTACCCTTGGCAAAGCGCAACAGTGCCGAAGCACATTCACGCACTTGGGCTATGCTGCCTGCACTTGACTCGACATCCTCAGTAGAGATGGTCTGTATGGAGTCCACGACCACCAGTTCAGGCTGCACCTCCTTAATATGTTCAAAGATGACCTCCAAGGAGTTCTCGCAGAGAACGAGGAAATTCTCGTACCCTCGTACCTCCATACCCCCGTACCCCCGAAGGATTCTCTCTGCCCTCATCTTCAGCTGGTGGGCACTCTCCTCACCGCTGACGTAGAGGACGCGCTTGTCGGTGAGGTTCAGCATCGTCTGCAGCGTCAGCGTCGACTTGCCGATACCTGGTTCACCGCCTAAAAGTACGATGCTGCCTGGCACCAGGCCACCGCCCAGGACTCGGTTCAGCTCTGCATCGTGCATGTCGATGCGCGGATCGTCGTGGGCGGCAATATCCTTCAGTCGCAACACCTTGGCGGCATCGCGCCCTCGGCTGGAGATGCCACTGCCACCCTTCCAGCCTCCCTCACTCCGCGAGGGGCCTGCGGCGGGCTTTACCTTGATTTCCTTGAAGGTGTTCCACTGGCCACAACTTGGGCATTTGCCAATCCACTTGGCTGATTCCTGTCCGCAGTTCTCGCAGACGAACATAGTTTTGTCTTTTGCCATATCGGTTACAAAAGTACGAATAAACGAGGAGAATACAAAAAGAAAACGCGAAGGAAATGTTAAAACATCGTTAAACAGGCAATTCTTATCGAAGATTTGGCGATTAATTTCTACTAACAGCTACAAAATATCTATCTTTTTTTGCAGAAAAAGGGAAAGTACGTACCTTTGCACCCAACAAACAAGATTATTGAAGGACTGAATATAAATATGAAAAAAGGTATTCTATTGTTAGCCATGATGGCAACTCTGCAGTTGCAGGGACAAGAAAAATGGACATTGGACGACTGCATCCAATATGCCATGCAGAACAACATCACTCTGAAGAAATCGCAGCTGTCACACCAGACGGCAACAGAAACGATGAAACAGTCGCAGGCGGCATTGCTGCCATCGCTGTCGGCATCGACCAATCAAAGCCTGGGCTATCGCCCTTGGCAAGACGCAGGAACAATTACAGTGACAAACGGTCAAGTGGATACGGACGTGAAAAAGACATACTATAACGGATCGTACGGCATAAATGCACAGTGGACGGTATGGAATGGAGGTCAGAACACCAACCAAGTGAAACTTAACCAGGTCAGCGAGCAGCAGGCAGCCCTGACCGTTGAACAGACCGCTAACACCATCCAGGAAACCATCGCCAAGTTATATGTGCAGATTCTGTATCAGACGGAAGCTATCGAGGTGCTGCGCCAGAGCCTGGAGACAAGCAAGAAGAACGAAGAACGCGGCAAAATCATGATGGAAGTGGGCAAGATGTCGAAAGCCGATGTCGCCCAGTTGACAGCTCAGCGTGCCACCGACGAATACAACTTGGTGAATGGCCAGAGTCAGTTGGCCAATTACAAGCTACAACTGAAACAGCTGCTGGAACTGACCATCGAAGACTTCGACATTGCCGTACCGGCAACCAACGATGAACAAGCTCTTCAGGACATTCCTGCCATGGCCAGCGTCTATGAGGCAGCACTGCTGGAGCGTCCGGAAATCAAGCATGCGCTGCTGGGCAAGAAGACTGGCGACCTGCAGTTGAAAATAGCCAAGGCAGGCTGGTTGCCGACACTGGGACTGACAGGTAGCTTGTCGACGAGCACGAACTCAATGGCCAGCAACAACTGGGGGACGCAGATAAAGACCAACTTCAACAGCTCGGCAGGTGCAACAATCAGCATCCCCATCTTCGACCAGCGCAAAACCCGCACGGCTGTCAACAAGGCTAAAATCCAGCAACTGACTGCCGAACTGGACCTGCAAGACCAGCAGAAGACGCTCTGGAAAACCATTGAGGGCTTCTGGCTTGACGCCCAGACCAACCAGCAGAAGTTCCGCACGGCACTGGTGACCGTAGAGAGCGAACAGACCTCGTACGACTTGCTGTCGGAGCAGTTCCAGTTAGGACTAAAGAACATTGTAGAACTGCTGACGGGCAAGGACAAGCTGCTGAAGGCCCAACAAAACAAGCTGCAGTCGAAATATCTGAGCATCCTGAACCTGCAGCTGCTGAAGTTCTATCAAGGCGAAATCATGACGATATAATCAAGGTAAAAAACTGTCAATAAAATATGAAGAACAAGAAACTATGGATGGGCATCGGTGCCGTCGTCATCATCGCCCTCATCGTCTGGCTGCTGTCAGGCGGAAAAAAAGAACAAAAGACTGAGTTTGAGACTGCCAAGGTTGAACGGCAGAACATCCACACCAGTATCACGGCTACGGGAACCATTGAGCCTGTAACCTCTGTAACGGTAGGTACGCAGGTCAGCGGTATTGTGTCGAAGCTGTATGTAGACTACAATTCCGTCGTGAAGAAAGGACAGATTATTGCCGAGCTCGACAAGACCAACCTCATCAGCGAGCTGAACACCGCCAAGGCCAACCTGTCGAGTGCTCAGAGCACCCTAAACTACGAACAGGCCAACTACAGCCGCTACAAGACATTGTACGACAAGGGACTGGTGAGTGCCGACGAATATGAGAGCGCCCGTCTGAGTTACGACAAAGCCCGCCAGCAGGTTGCCACCAGCCGCGAAAGCGTCCAGAAGGCACAGACCAATCTGGGCTATGCTACCATCACTTCCCCCATTGACGGCGTGGTGCTGTCGAAGAGCGTTGAGGAAGGCCAGACGGTCGCCGCTTCGTTCAACACCCCTGAGCTGTTCACCATTGCCAAGGACCTGACGGACATGCGCGTCATAGCAGACATTGACGAGGCCGACATCGGTGGCGTCAAGGAAGGCCAGCGCGTGTCGTTCACTGTCGACGCCTTCCCCGACGACAAGTTTGAGGGTCAGGTGACGCAAGTGCGCCAGCAGGCTACCACGGAAAGCAACGTCGTTACCTATGAGGTGGTCATCAGTGCACCTAACTACGACCTGAAGCTGAAGCCCGGCTTGACGGCCAACGTCACCATCTTCACCATGGAGAAGGACAACATGCTGGCAGTTCCTGCCAAGGCCCTGCGCTTCATGCCCAACGAAGCCCTGCTGCAGAAAGACCAGAAGATTGAGGACGTAGAGGCACCCACCAAAGTCTGGACTCTGGAGGGCAACACGTTCAAGGCACATGCAGTGCAGACAGGCACCACAAACGGCATGGTGACTGAGATTGTCAGCGGCATCGACGAAGGCACTGAAGTGCTGGTGGACTTCACCATCAGCGGCGGCGAAGCTTCCGGCCAGGAGCAGCAGACCTCGAACCCCTTCATGCCCAGGCCCAGAAACAACAATAACAACAAACAGCAAGGCGGACAGTCGAGAAGATAAGTATGAGTGATAATAGTCCTAAAGTAGTCATAGAGCTGCAAAACGTTAAACGCTACTTCCAGGTGGGGTCTGAAACGGTCAAAGCCCTGCGCGGCGTGTCGTTCAAGATTTACGAGGGCGAGTTTGTCACCATCCAGGGTACTTCGGGCTCTGGCAAGTCGACGCTGCTCAACCAGCTTGGATGTCTGGACACCCCTACCAGCGGCGAGTATTTCCTGGACGGCATCAGCGTGCGCACCATGTCGAAGACACAGCGTGCTCACCTGCGCAACCAGAAGATTGGCTTTGTGTTCCAGAACTACAACCTGCTGGCCAAGACGACAGCTGTGGAAAATGTGGAATTGCCCCTGATGTATAATAACAAGTACGATGCCCGCCAGCGCCGCGAGGCTGCCATCAAGGCCCTGCAGGCTGTGGGGCTCGGAGACCGTCTGGAGCACAAGAGCAACGAGATGTCAGGTGGTCAGATGCAGCGTGTGGCCATTGCCCGCGCCCTGGTCAACAATCCCGCCGTGCTGCTGGCTGACGAGGCCACGGGTAACCTCGACACGAGGACATCGTTCGAGATGCTGGTGCTGTTCCAGGAACTCTACAAGAAGGGACATACCATCATCTTCGTGACCCACAACCCTGAGATTGCCGAATATAGCAGCCGCAACATCAACCTGCGCGACGGCAAGATTCGCGAGGATACCATCAATACGAATATCAAGTCGGCAGCCGAGGCCCTGGCCAAGCTGCCCGCCCCGCAGGATGATTAAATTAGTCGAATAACGGTATAACGAAATAACGGTATCACAAAAATGAATTTAACAAACCTATTTAAGGTCAGTCTGAAGGCCGTCGCCAACAACAAGATGCGCTCGTTCCTCTCGATGCTGGGTATCATCATCGGTGTGGCTGCTGTCATCATCATGATGGCCATCGGACAAGGCTCGAAGGAAAGCATCCGTGCCGAGCTTTCCACCATGGGTACCAATCTGCTGACCATCCGCCCTGGCGCCGACATGCGTGGCGGCGTACGCCAGGACCCGTCCTCCATGCAGACGCTGAAGATGGCCGACTACGAGCGCATCCTCCGCGAGAAGAAGTTCGTGACCAAGGTGTCGCCAGAGGTCACAGCCTCGGGCCAGATCATCTATGGCAACAACAATACGAACACCTCGATGTATGGCGAGTCAACAGACTACCTCGAAATCAAACAGTGGGAAGTGGAAGAAGGCGAATGCTTCACCGACGAGGACATCAAGAAAGCTGCCAAGGTGTGCGTGGTGGGCGCTACCATCGTCAAGGAACTGTTTGACGGCCACGACCCTGTAGGCAAGACCATCCGCTTCAAGTCTATTCCCATGCGCATCGTAGGTGTGCTGAAGTCAAAAGGCTACAACTCGTGGGGTATGGATCAGGACAATGTCGTCATTGCCCCCTACACCACCGTCATGAAGCGACTGGCAGCACAGACGTGGTTTTCATCCATCGTCTGCTCGGCAGTGACCGAGGAACTCTCTGATGCCGCCATCGAAGAACTGACGCAGATTCTGCGCGACAACCACAAACTGAAGGACGACGCTGACGACGACTTCACCATCCGCTCGCAGGCGGAGATGATGGAGACCATGTCGTCGACCATGGACACGGTGACGCTCATCCTCGTCGTTGCTGCCGCCTTCTCGCTGCTCGTGGCAGGCATCGGCATCATGAACATCATGCTTGTCAGCGTGACGGAACGTACCAAGGAGATTGGTCTGCGCATGGCAGTAGGTGCCACAGGACCCGTCATCTCGCTGCAGTTCCTCATCGAGTCGGTGCTCATCAGTGTCACCGGCGGACTCATCGGCATCCTTGTGGGCTGTTCGGCCAGTGCCGGACTGAGCACCTTCGGTATGCCGTCGAGTGTCCCCGCATGGTCCATCTACGTGTCGTTCCTGGTATGTGTTTGCATTGGTGTGCTCTTCGGATATATTCCTGCACAGAAGGCCGCCAATATGGACCCGATAGAAGCTATCAGACATGAATAAGCGTATACAGATTTTGATTCACGTTGCTGTGTGGCTGGTGATGTTCCTCTCGCCGATGATGTTTATCAATCACGGCAGGGGCATCACCTCCTCGCAGTTCCTGGTCATGTGTACGGTACCGATGTCTTTCATCGTGGTATTCTACATGAACTACCTGTGGCTCACACCCTATCACTTCACCCGGGGGCACCACCGCTTCTACTTATTGGTGAATGTGGTGGTCATCGTGATACTGGGCATCTGGGTTCACCTGTGGGTCACATACATGCACACCCTCTACGACCCGGATTTTCGAGAGACCGACCATTGGCTCACCATCGGATTCATCCTACGCGACATCTTCAACCTCACCATTGCTGCCGCCGTTGCCACCACCATCCGTCTGGCCATGCGCTGGCAGAAGGCCGAGACAGCCCGCAAGGATGCCGAAGCAGCCCAGATGGATGCTGAGCTGAGCAACCTGCGTTCGCAGATCAATCCGCACTTCCTGCTGAACACGCTCAACAACATCTACGCCCTGACGGCCTTTGACCAGAGCAAGGCACAAGATGCCATTCAAGAACTCTCCAAGATGCTGCGCTACATCCTCTATGACTGCCAGCAGCCCATGGTACCCTTGAAGGATGAGGTCAGTTTTCTGGAGAACTACGTGAACCTGATGCGGCTCCGTCTGCCTGAAACCGTCGAGGTCACTTTCCAGTCCTCCGTGGTCAATCCTCAGTTAGAGGTGGCACCCATGGTATTCATCTCGCTTGTGGAGAATGCTTTCAAGCATGGCATCAGTCCCACGGAGCCTTCGTTCGTCCATATTGACATCCAGGCCGACCAGCAGCAGATTACATGCGACATCTCAAACTCCAACCACCCCAAGACGGCAGCTGACCATAGTGGTCACGGTATCGGACTGCAGCAGGTGCAGCGCCGTCTCGAACTGGCCTATCCTAAACGCTACACTTGGCAGCGTGACGTCACTGACGACGGTAAGGTCTACCACTCACGTATTGCTATTAATAATTAAAAGGTAAAAAAGTAAAAAAGTAAACAATGACTATTAGCTGTGCCATTATCGACGACGAGCCTTTGGCAGCGGGACTGCTCAAGAGCTACGCAGAAAAGACACCGTTCCTACACCTCATCGGTACCTATGGCAGTGCCCTTGAAGCCATGAGAGAACTGCGTACCAATCCTGTCCAGTTGCTGTTTCTGGACATACAGATGCCTGAACTCTCCGGCATCGAGTTTGCCACGATTCTGCCTCCAGAAACGAAGATTATCTTTACCACCGCCTTCCAGCAGTATGCCCTCGAAGGCTATAAGGTCAATGCCCTCGACTACCTGATGAAACCCATCTCCTACGATGATTTCCTGAAGGCAGCCAACAAGGCCCTGGACTGGTATAACATCAGACAGAAGCAGCAGATATACGCAAAAGACCGCTTCATGTTTGTCAAGAGCGACTACAAACTGGTACGCGTAGCCTTAGACGACATCCTGTATGTTGAGGGGCTCAAGGACTATGTGCGCATCTACTTAGAGGACGGGCAGCGGATTATGTCGCTAATGAATATGAAAAAGCTGGAAGACTATCTGCCACGTCCTGAGTTCATGCGCACACACCGCAGTTACATCGTCCACATGACGAAGAGCCAGCAGGTAGACCGTTTCCGTATTGTCTTCGGCGACCAACACATCCCTATCTCCGACAGCTATAAGGACGAAGTGCAGCAGTACTTCGACAGCCATACGCTGGCGTGATGATAACGGGAACGATAACGGGAACGATAACGGGCAACGAGCTTTGCTCGCTCATACCTTTAGGTGTGAGAACGATAACTCATTAGCCCCGATGATAGGCCACCAGGCCATCCATCGGGCTTTTTAGGATGCGTCCAATCGTGAATCCTTCAGCAGCGGCAGCCTTATACAGCTGCGACTGGTAGTGGCTGGCCATAGAGCCTACGAAATGCACGGGCAGTTCCGGACGCCCATAGGGTTCAATGTTGCGGTGGAAAAACTGACGGAAGTTTTCCGTCACCAAGGCATGCAGCAATGGATTGTCGATATGGTTTCCTATAAATAAAGAAGTGGATGCCAAAAAGCGGTTGGCCATCGGTTCACGATAGACGCGACGGATGACATCGGCCATCGTCAGCTGCTGTTCCTCTAAATATGCCTCACGGATCTCGACAAAGGCCGGGTCTTTGAAAATGGCATTCATAAACATTCTCCCCAATACGGCACCGCTGCCCTCATCGCCAAGAATATAGCCAAGGGCTGGCGTATTCTGCACGATTCCCTCACCATCATACAGACAGCTGTTGGCTCCTGTTCCCAAAATGCAGGCTATACCCTGCTCATGTCCGCACAAGGCGCGGGCGGCAGCCATCAAGTCGCTGGCTACGTAGACTTGCTCACAGGGGGACAGACCCTCTGTGAGGGGTGTCTCACATGGGGTCTGTCCCCCTGTGAGGTTAAGTGTTTCCCTCAGCAACTGTTGCATCACGGGGATGTGGGCGGGGGAACAGCCACTGCCATAGAAATAGACGGAAGAAAGCGACTCCACGTGACCGGCAATCTGGGGCATGAGTTCTTGCTCCAGTATCTGTCGGATGGTGTCTGGTTTCTGGTGAACGGGCGTAATGCCCTGAGTGGTGACGGCCACCGTGCCACCCCCTACAAGACGGTCGGGAACGAGTGTCCAGTCGGTCTTTGTGCTTCCACTGTCGGCAATGAGTATCATAATCTTTCCACTTTTTGTCTCTGAGCTTAACATCTCCTGATTTCAGCCGACAAAAATACGAAATAATTCATAATTTTTATGACGGCGGTAGCAAATTTTTCACTTTTCATTATTCACTTTTACCCTTTTTTCGTACTTTTGCACACAAAACCAACAACGATGAGACGAATTATCAGCATCATAGCTTTCCTGCTTGTCACCTTGAGTACACAGGCAGTGTTAAAGGAAAAAGACCTCAGTCAGACACTTCAGATTCTCCGAACCGAGCTTTCAGACTATCACCGCGAGCTCATGGAGCGTCTGGAAATGAACCAGCAGCAGAGCGCAATGGTGCGCGAACAGCTCATAGCAACCATGAAGCGCAGCAACCAGAACGCGCTGATGCTCTACTCCCAGAAACAGGATTACGTGTTCGACCTGACCTATGCCTGCCATGAGGCCACGGAACAGTACCATGAGTTCCAGCACCAGCAGCTGCCCTTCAAGTCCTTCATGTACAAGGCCGAGAGCGAGATAGCGCGCTACGACTCGCTGATAGTGAACCTGAAATCCATGCCCGACAGGGTGCTGGACGACCAGACGCGGATAGACCGTAACATCTGCCTGACACTGGCCAGCAGCATCCGCAACGCCTTGGAAGACAATCGTGAGACCATGGAGGAGTACATCCGCATCTACGACATGACGGAAGAACGTCTCTCCCACCTCAACGACTATGCCCAGCAGCGCTACAACGAGATTCAGACCAGTATCTTCAAGAATGGCGGAAACTCGTATTTCACCATCATCGGCAATTTCCCCAAGTATTGGCACGCCATGAAGGAGACCGTCAAGAAGAAATACCATCCTAACGCCGGCTCACAATGGGACAGCCGCTGGATCTTCGGACTGCTCATCTCCATCATCCTCTATGCCGTCATCGCCTCACTGCTCAACTTTGCAGCCATCCGCTATGTGGTGCCGAAGCGCTTGCGCACCGAGGAATTCATGAAGAAGCGTGCCTGCATCACCATGGCGACTACCACCGTCACCTTTGCCATCATCCTCGGCATTGCCCTGGCAGTCACGCGGCAGAACTTCATCATCATGGCCTCCAACCTGCTGGTAAGCTATGCCTGGCTGCTCGGTGTCATCCTCATCTCATTGCTGCTACGCGTCAAAGGCGACCAGATTAAGAGCGCCTTCCACATCTATACGCCTCTTATCGCAGTAGGTTTTCTTGTCATCGCCTTCCGCATTATCCTCATCCCCAACGAACTGGTCAACATCCTCTTCCCGCCCATCCTACTTGCCTGCGCTTTGTGGCAGTGGAATGTCATCGGTCGGCACAACCAGAACATACCGCGCTCCGACATCTTCTTCACCTACATATCGTTAGTCGTATTCATTGCTTCTGTCATTTCCTCTTGGGCTGGCTATACGCTATTGGCCGTTCAGGTGTTAATCTGGTGGATTATGCAGCTGACGTGCATCCTCACCATTACCTGTATCAGCCAGTATCTGAAGCTCTACGGACTGAAGCGCCGCTTCGGTGAAAAGCCCGTCACGAAAACGTGGTTCTACGACCTGATGTACCAGGTGGTGCTGCCTTCGCTGAGTGTAGGCAGTGTGATGCTGAGTGTATGGTGGGCAGCTGACGTCTTCAACCTTTCCGACCTGTGCTGGCGTGCCTATAAATATCTGTTCATCAATCAGGAGAATTTCCAGGTCAGCATCATCAAGCTCTCCACTGTCATCTGCCTGTGGTTTCTGTTCTCATACATCAGCAAGACCATGCTGCGCCTGCTCCACCTGCACTATATGACGAAAGACCCTGATTCTGCCGAAAGCCGCACGGTGATGGCCAAGAATGTCATTCAGATTATCATCTGGGGCTCATGGCTGCTCATGTCGCTGGGCATTCTCCACATCAGCGTTTCGTGGCTGCTGGCCATCACAGGCGGACTCTCTACTGGTATCGGTTTTGCCTCGAAGAACATCATCGAAAACATCTTCTACGGTGCCTCGCTCATGACAGGGCGCATCAAGGTGGGCGACTGGATAGAGGTCAACAACACCATGGGTAAGGTCGTGTCCATCAGCTATACCTCCACCGTCGTGGAGTCACTCTTCGGCGAGGTCATCACCTTCCAGAACTCACAGCTCTTCACGAACAACTACAAGAACCTGACGCGCAACCACGGCTATGTGCTGGCTGTCATCCCTTATGGCGTGGCCTATGGTTCTAACCTCCAGCAGGTTATACAGCTTGCAGACAGTGCCGTGAACGAACTTGACCACCCATGGATTGACAAGGACAAAGTGGCGAAGTCCGTCGTCGGCGAACTCGCCGACTCAGGCATCAACCTCAAGATGTTCGTCTGGGCAGAAGCACCTAAGAAGTCATACGTCATCAGCGACGTGCTCAAGTGCATCTACGACACCCTCAACGCCCATAACATCGAGATTCCGTTCCCGCAGCAGGACGTACATATCAAATGACATAGAAACTTGTGCTGTTGCTGGTATAAAGTTACGCCCGGCATTCCTGTGACGGAAGCCGGGCGTCATTGTTATTCAAGTTTTGAAATACTTGTCTTCTGTGAATTAGAAGTTGTAGTAGAGACCGAAGTTCAGGTCGCTGCCATCGAGGCTGAAACCGAATGTATTCTTAGCCTTAGCACCATCGTAGTCGTCCTTGGAGTTAACATAACCCAGGAAACCAACGTGGGCAACGAAACTCAGCTTGCTGTTCAGGTTGACAGCAACACCAGGCTTCAGACCGATACCGAAAGTATTGTTCTTCACATCGCCACTCTTGGTGTGTGTATAGTCCAGACCACCGTCAACGAAGAGGTTCACCTTGTCGAACTTGGCGAAAGTGTAACGGGCATAGGGAGCAATCTCGAACACATCAGTCTTGATGCTGGTCTCAATACCATTCTTCTCAACAGAGTTCTTGGAGTGGCCATAGCCAAGGCCGATACCTACAGCCCAATTCTCATCGAGGTTGTAACCAATCTCAGGCATAACAGTAATCAACGTAGTCTTGTCGTCACCCTGCTTGCTGGTCTGAAAACCGATACCACCGCCAATGTAAGTCTGAGCGTTCATCGTAGCAGCAACAGCAACGGCTGCCAGCGTCATCACAATCTTTTTCATAATTCTTTATTTACTTTTTAAATTAAACTTTGGTGTGCTGTGTGCGCACACTATTATCTTGAAATCGGCTGCAAAGGTAGGGATTAGGTGCAACCGGACAATACTTTTCCTTACTTTTTATCGGTTTTCCGTTAAATAATTGATTAAAATCATGGCGATTCATGGAAAAATGCGTATCTTTGCAAGGTCATATACATGTACCTTATTATATATGGAACATACGATTATAGCAGGTCCCTGCGTGATAGAATCGGCCGAACTGCTGGATACAGTAGCGGAAAAACTGGCTGACATCAACCGGCGATTAGGGACTGACATCATATTCAAGGCCTCGTTTGACAAGGCCAACCGCACGTCCATCAGGTCGTTCCGCGGTCCCGGCATCGACAAGGGACTGCAGATGCTCAACGACGTGAAGACGAAATACGGACTGCGGCTGCTGACGGACATCCATGAGGCATGGCAGGCAGCACCTGCCGGCGAGGTGGTGGACGTGCTGCAGATTCCGGCATTCCTCTGTCGCCAGACAGATCTGTTGGTGGCAGCGGCAAAGACGGGACGGACGGTGAACATCAAGAAGGCGCAGTTCCTCTCCGGTCGCGACATGCGTTACCCTGTGGAGAAGGCCCGCGACGCGGGTGCCACGGAGGTATGGCTGACAGAGCGCGGCAACATGATGGGCTACAACAACCTGGTGGTGGACTTCCGCAACATCCCCGACATGCTGGAACTGGTGCCGACAGTCATCATGGACTGTACCCACAGCGTACAGCGGCCCGGTGGTGCTGACGGCAAGACGGGCGGCGACCGCCGCTACGTGCCGCAGATGGCTCTGGCAGCCAAGGCTTTCGGTGCCACGGGGTGGTTCTTCGAGGTACATCCCAATCCCGACCAGGGACTCAGCGACGCCGCCAACATGCTGGAGCTCGACAAGCTGGAAGCCCTCGTGGAAAAATTATTATCGCCTACAGAGGAGACAAAGAAATGACAGTAAGAGAATACGCGATACAATGTATCAGGGACGAGGCACAGGCGGTGCTCGGACTGATAGACCATCTGGACGAAGACTTCGACCGTGCCGTGGATTTGATTCTCCACTGTCAGGGCAAGGTCATCGTCACCGGTGTCGGCAAGAGCGGACACATAGGAGCCAAGATAGCGGCAACGCTGGCATCGACGGGAACACCATCGTTCTTCGTCAATCCCTTGGATGTGTACCACGGCGACCTCGGCGTCATGTCGAAAGGCGACGTGGTGGTAGCCATCTCCAACTCGGGACAGACCGACGAACTGCTGCGCTTCATACCGATGGTGCTGCACATGGAGATACCCATCATCGCCATCAGCGGCAACCCGCAGTCACTATTGGCCAAATATGCCAACTGCCACCTGAACGTCAGCGTGGAGAAGGAGGCCTGTCCGCTAAACCTCGCTCCCACCAGCAGCACGACGGCGACACTCGTCATGGGTGACGCGCTGGCCGTAGCACTGATGGAGCAGCGCCACTTCCGTCCACAGGACTTTGCACAATTCCATCCGGGCGGAGAGTTGGGCAAGCGCCTGCTGACAACGGCACAGGACGTGATGCTGACAGACAACCTGCCCATCCTGAACGAAGAGATGCACCTTGGCGAGGCCATCATCCTGGTGAGCAAAGGCAAGTTAGGACTGGGCGTAGCCATCAGCGAGGGCTGCATCCGCGGCATCATCACCGACGGTGATATTCGCCGTGCCATGGAGAAGTGGCAGGCTGCATTCTTCGACCGTACCGTGGGCGACATCATGACACGGCAGCCTAAGACGGTCAGTCCGCAGGCCAGGATTGCAGAGATACAGAAGACGATGAACCAATATAAGATACACAGCGTGCTCGTCGCCGACAGCAACAATCATCTGCTGGGCATCGTCGACCGCTATGCTTGCGTACTATAAGAGCGCTTCGCTAAATAAAAAATAAGAAATAAAAAACAAGGAAAGAGTACATTAATATATGAAGGGACTGAAAAGGATATTGCTGCTCGTCATGCTTGCACTGCCTCTGGCAGCGGCAGGCGTTTACCTGTTTAAGACGCTAGACTCCCGCAACGGACTCATCAGCAGTCAGATTAACTGTGTGCTGAAGGACCAGCGCGGCTACATGTGGTTTGGCACCCCAGCAGGACTGTACCGCTTTGACGGCTACACGTTCAAGAACTTCCAGAGCAATTCGCAGGACGGCTCGTCGCTGCCTGACAGCTATATCATCAGCATCCAGGAGATGCTTGACGGCAACCTGATGATTGAGACCTCGGCAGGTTTCTGCGTCTATCATCCGCAGACGGAGAGTTTTGAGCGCGACATGAAGCAGCTCTATTCCCAAATGGGTATCGAGGGTAAGCCCAACGTGGTGTACTTCGACCGTCACAAGAACTTCTGGGCATCGATACCCAACAAGGGTGTCGTGGCCTATAACATGCAGCAGCAGACCAGCTATGAGTTCGGCTATACCAACGACTCGCACGGTATTCCGCAGGGCAACATCTGCTCCATCAGCGAGTGCCGCGACGGTGCCGTCATCGTCTATGAGGACGGTCGACTGGTGTGCTGCGACATCATGCGACAGCAGCATACCGTTTGGCAGACCGACTTCATTGCCCAGCAGCACCTGCGCCACAGCAAGTCGCTGAAGGCTTTTGCAGACCAGATGGACAACATCTGGCTCTATGGCCAGGGAACGCTGATGGTCTATAACAAGAATGCCAACACCTGGAACACGACCATCGGCGACCAGTTAGGACTGAGCAGCATCTCCGTGGACCACAGCGTCAACGGCATGGCTGCCGACCGCAGCGGCAACATCTGGATAGGTACTGACCGCGCAGGACTCATCCGCACCAATGTCAACAACTACGAGATGGAACCGGTGCAGCCCCGCGACATCAACGACAACAGGCAGATGGACGAGAACATTGCCATACAGAGCGTCTATGTGGACGACACCGACCTGCTGTGGGTAGGTACTGAGAAGTCGGGCGTAGCCTACTATGGCAACAACATCTATAAGTTCTCTTCACTGCTCAACGGCGACATCACCGCCATAGCTCAAGGCAACGACAGCACCATCTGGTACGGTACTGGCACGCATGGCGTTATCGGCTACGACGGTCCGCTGGCCAGCAGCAAGGTGTCGTGCATGGCGACGACCACCGACGGCAGCCTGTGGGTGGGCTCCAAGCAAAACGGACTGACGCGCATCAAGAACGGTGTCAGCACCTTCTACTCAGCCTCCAGAGACAGCACAAGGACACTCATCGACGACCATATCAATGCCCTCTGCGGCGATAAGTCGGGCAACCTGTGGATAGCCACCAACGGCGGACTGCAGGTCTATAACCCCAAGATGGAGTCATTCTCGTCGTACACCCGTGAGAACGGTATGCTGAACACCAACACTATCACGGCACTCTACTACGGCAAGAACAACAACATGCTCATCGGCACGTCCGAGGGTCTGGTCATCCTCAACCTCTCGACACGCGAGAAGATGGTGCTCACAGGTAACACCACCAACCTCGCGACATTCACCAACAACTACATCACACAGATTTTTGAAGACTCCCGCGGACTGCTGTGGGTGGGAACCCGTGAAGGCGTGAACATCCTGAACTTGGAGAACGACGAGCTCAACTACCTGACTGAGAAAGACGGGCTCTGCAACAACTCCATCTGCGGCATCGCCGAAGACAACCGTCATAACATCTGGATATCCACCAGCAACGGCATCAGCCGCGTCGTCATCCAGCGTGACTATGAGGACGGCACCTTCAACTACGGACTCTACAACTACAGCGTCTACGACGGTCTGCAGAGCAACGAGTTCAACATGGGAGCCATCCTGACACGCAAGGACGGTATCGTGCTGTTCGGCGGACTCTATGGCGTCAACTGGGTGCGCAAGACCAGCAAGGATGAGCAGGAATCGCTGCCCCGCGTCATGCTGACACAGCTGTTCATCGGAGAGACAGAGATACTGACAGGTCATGAGTACGACGGACGTGTCATCCTGACATCGGCACTCAACGAAATCAGCCGCATCGAGTTGGGCAATGCCCAGAACACGCTGACCATTAAGTTTGCTGCCGGCAACTACAACCAGGGCGAACGCCTGCAGTTCATGTACTGGATGGAAGGTCTCGACAACGACTGGCGCAATGGCGACGCCCTGTTGCACGGTGTCCGCTTCAAGGACCTGAGCAGTGGCAAATACGTTCTGCACGTCAAAGCCATCAGTGCCGACGGTGCCGTCAGTAACCAGGAGCGCAGCCTGGAAATCACCATCGACCGTCCGTGGTGGCTGTCATGGTGGATGCTGACCGCCTACGTCCTCGTGGCCATCGTCATCGTAGCCTTCTGGCGCTACGGTATGAAGAAGCTCAAGAAGATCTGGAAGAGCAAGGGCACCATCATCGACGAGCTGAAGCGACAGCGCGAGGAAATCAAGAGTGCCAGTGACGACCTGCGCGTGCCTATGGCCCGCATGACCACCATCATTGGCAACATGGCCGTCAGAGAAGAGACCATGGAGGGTCAGGAACAGCTGAACTCCCTGCACTTCCAGCTGCTGCAGATTATCACCCGCATCTCTGAGATGCAATCAACGTTGGAGAACCCGGAGAAGAAGGCCGAGTCGACAGCCAAGGACAAGATGGAACTCAACGACCGCGGCGAGGTCGCCATGATGTCTTCTGTCGCCAAGGAGCTGACATCGGAAATCAAGCCCATCAAGTTCGACACGCAGAACAAGAAGTTCAGCGTCTTCCTCATCGACTCCAACCACGACTTCCTGAACTTCATGAATGCCCACCTGCGCGACGTCTACGACTTCCACGTCTACGACAACATCAAGGATGCCCTGCCCGACATTGAGATGCTCAATGCCGACCTTGTCATCTGTAAACAGGATATGGACTACATGACGGGTAGCGAGCTGTGCAACCAGTTCAAGCAGGATACACAGCGCAGCAAGACCAAGTTCGTGCTGCTGACTGACGGTGTGCTGTCACAGCAGGATATGGCCGACCTGAACATCACGCTGGCAGCCGACGACTACCTCGCCAAGCCTTTCAACGTCCAGGAGGCTGTCTTGCGCTTCAACAAGCTGATGGGTCTCGGACCGGTAGAGATGGAGATGAACACCATCGAGGGTCGTGAGACACGTATGCTCGAAGGCCGCAACGCCAGTATGACGACGTCGTCGATGACCTACGACAACCAGGCCGTCGGCATCGAGAGCAAGCAGGATTCGGAAGAGTCCGCCACCAATCCCCTTCCCCAGGAGTCCCCCGAGGAGCAGACGCCTGTCAACAAGGGTCGCGAGCTGATGCTGCAGTATTACGGCGAGGACACCATTGGCGACTACTCTATGAGCAACGCCATGGATCAGCAGCTGATGCGCAACATCGAGCAGTTTGTGCTGCAGAACATGAGCCGTGGCCAGATCAGCCTGGAAGAGATGGCGACAGCCATGGGCATGGGTCGCGTACCGTTCTACCACAAGGTACGCTCCATCACCACCAAGACACCCGCAGAGATTGTGCGTGACCTGCGCCTGAAACATGCCTGCACCCTGCTTGTCAGCACCAATATCAATATGAGTGAGCTGGCCATCAATGTCGGCTTCAAGACGGCCGAGAACTTTGCCACCATCTTCAAGGAGAAGTTTGGCATGACGCCGTTGGAATACAGACTGAGGAACAAGAGATGACACGTTACGTATCATTTATTATTTTATGTTTTTTGCTGAGTCCGGCAGAGGCGCAGACTTCTGACTCGCTGATGGTTCAGACGCTGCGCGAACAGCAGATACGCTTCAGCGACAACAACAGCGTCACGCTGCTCATGTCAGGCCAGCAGAAGTTTGACGACATGTTCCGCGCCATCCGGCAGGCTAAGAGCAGCATCCACCTGGAGTATTTCAACTTCCGCAACGACAGCATCGCCTCGCTGCTGTTCGACATCCTGCGCGAAAAGCGCAAGGAGGGTGTCGAGGTCAGGGCCATGTTCGACGGTTTTGGCAACGACTCCAACAACCAGCCGCTGAAGAAGCACCACCTCCAGTCGCTGCGCGACGACAGCATCGACATCGTAGAGTACTCCCCCATCCGCTTCCCGTGGGTCAACCACATCTATGGCCGCGACCACCGCAAGATTGTGGTCATCGACGGTCAGATAGCCTATACCGGCGGCATGAATGTGGCCGACTATTATATTAAAGGTACGGAACAGGTGGGTGAATGGCGCGACATGCATTGCCGCATCGAAGGCGACGCCGTCAACGAGCTGCAAGCCATCTTCCTCAGGATATGGAACCGCACGACAGGCCAGAACGTCAGCGGCATGAAATACTACCGCGGCGGCACGCTGACGCGCTTCGAGGGTCTGAAGCCCGACACCACGTCCACGGCAGGGCGCAAGATGGTGGGCATCATCAACCGCGAACCCGGCGTCACGCCAAAAATCATGCGCACCTTCTACATCAGCGCCATCAATCAGGCGCAGGACTCCATCCACATCATCAACCCCTACTTCACGCTGATTCCCAGTGTGACGCGGGCTTTGACACGCGCCATCCGCCGGGGGGTGAAGGTCGAAATCATGCTGTCGTCCAAGAGCGACATCCCGCTGACGCCGGACTGCGCCCTCTACCAGGCCCACAAGCTGATGAAGCGCGGTGCCGTGGTGTGGCTCTACAAGCCCGGCTTCCACCACTCCAAAATCATGATGGTCGACGGCCGCTACTGTACCGTGGGCAGCACCAATCTCGATGCCCGCAGCCTGAAGTGTGATTTTGAGGAAAATGCCGTCATCATCGACCCCGCCACAACCCGCGAGCTGGATGACATGTTCTGGCGCGACAAGCAGCAGAGCTTCCTGCTGACTGAAGAGTCGTGGGACGAGTTCCGCACCGGCTGGCAGAAGTTCCGCGGCTGGTTCTCCCACCTGCTGCAGCCCTTCCTATAACATGGCCGCCATCATTTTGATGTCAATAG
>JAEEGH010004181.1_pt1 | contig 37274 bp, 27 predicted proteins | sample 9134181 | NCBI WGS metagenome assembly JAEEGH01 (sample SAMN16246544, study PRJNA631951) | gut metagenome | biome: gut microbiome; feature: rumen; material: DP-attached | host: Bos | place: Iran: Karaj | collected 2018-10
TTGTCGCCATCGGCCAGCATCTCTGCCACCGACTTGCCGCCATAGTACATGTTGAAGGTGATGGCATCGGTCTTGATGTCCGTCATCGAGATGTTGCGGATGAAGATGTTCTCGACGATACCGCCGCGGCCGCGCGTAGACTTGAAACGCAGACCGACATCGGTGCCCAGGAACTGACAGCGATTCACCAGAATATTCCGTACACCGCCACTCATCTCCGAGCCGACCACGAAGCCGCCGTGACCGGCAAACACCGTACAGCCGTCGACGACGACATTCTCGCAGGGACGCCCGCGACGGCGTCCGTCCTTGTCCTTACCGCTCTTGATGCAGATGCCATCGTCGCCGGCATCGAACTTCGAATCGACGATAAGTGCGTTCTTACACGACTCCAGATCGAGGGCATCGCCATTCTGTGCATACGACGGATTGCGGGCCAGCACACGGTCGATGATGATGTTCTCGCACATCAGAGGATGGATGTTCCAGGCCGGAGAGTTCTGGAAGATGACGTCCTGCAGCAGCACATTCTTGCAGTTCACCAGACTGATCATCACAGGACGAAGGAACCGCTTGATGGCGTTCCATTCCTCTTCGGTCTGCGCCTTGGGCACGTTCATGTTCGCATTCTTCTCGGCATCGGCGTAGGCTTGGTTCGGTACCCAATAGCCCTTCTTCGACTCTACGCCACCCTGACGTGCCAAGACCTCCTTCCACTGGCTGTCCGTCACCTTCGACTTCTTGACAGGACGCCAGAACTGGCCGTTGCCGTCGATGACGCCCTGACCGGTGATGGCGATGTTCTCGGCACCATCGGCTGAGAGCGGCGACTGGCAGCGGCGCGTGTCTAGTCCCTCGAAAGAGGTCTTGATGACGGCATACAACGACTCGTCGGGCGAGAACTGGATGACGGCTCCCATCTCCAGATGAAGGTCGATGTTTGACTGGAGCACGATGGGACCCGTAAACCACACGCCGCTGGGTACGATCAGATGACCGCCGCCCTGAGCGGTGAGTGACGCGATGGCCTTGGCGAAGGCATCGGTACATAGCGTGGAACCGTCGCCCACAGCGCCGAAGTCCTTCAGGTTCACCTTTCGGTCAGGAATCACAGGCGCCTTCAGTTCCGGCATCTCAAAGGGCAGACTCTGGGTGTACTTCTTGTAGGGGTTTCCTCCTTGACAGCACTCTTGTGCTTGCGCTGACATGGACACGGCCAACAGCGCGATACAGATTAGTTTTTTCATTTGTTTTCTTGAACGGTGTTAGTTTGCTATTAATATCAATATCTGCTGCAAAGATACATGATTTCCCTGAATCCGCCAAAAAATCGCTCAGTTTTTTGCAAAACCGAGGGCGAGGACACTGACGGTGACGCCTTCGGACAGACAGAGCGCCTTGGCGCAGGCGATGATGGTGGCACCGGTGGTGACGACGTCGTCGACGACGAGGAGATGCCGGTTGCGGATGCGCTCGCCATCGGTGAGCTCGAAGACCTTCTCGACGTTCTCGTTGCGTTCCCAGCGTCCGCGACTGGTCTGGCTGCCTTCGAAGACGGTGCGTCGCACCACCTTATTATATATAGGGAGACCAGAGATCTCACTGATGCCTCGGGCGATCTCCATGCTCTGGTTGTAGCCTCGCTGTCGCTGACGCTTACGGGCCAGCGGTACGGGCACGATGGCGTCGATGCCCTCGAAGAAGCCGCTGCCCTGGACCTCACGGGCCAGCATGCGTCCCATCACCACGCCGATTTCGGGGTGATTCTTGTATTTCAGCTGATAGATGATGGCGGCGGTCTCGGCGTGGGCCTCGTAGTAGAAGAGGGCAGAGGCCCGTTGTATCGGAATCTGACCCCAGAAGGTCTTGGCGAGGATGTTCTCGTAGGGGTCGCGATGGTAGCCGGTACGTGGCAGATGGAGGTTGCACTTGCCGCAGAGCACCTCTTCGGTGATGGAGAGGCGACTGTCGCACACCACACAGAGACGTGGTGAGATGAGATCGAGCAAACGCGTCCAGAAACTAATCTTCATCGTCTTCGGTGTTCATGTCGTCGTCGACATTCAGACACTGACGGATGATGTCGAAGGTAAACCCACGTCCGAGGGCAAAGCGTACGAGCTTCTGGGTACGCTCATAGTCGTTCTCTGCACGGATGCTCCTGACTTTCTGTTTCAGCAGGGGGCGCAGGACGGCAAGGTATTCACTGTCGTCGACTTCACCGAGGACGCGTTCCTGGATGTCGTCATCGATGTGTTTCAGCCACAGCCCCTGCTGAACCTTACGGCGACCCCATTTGTTGTAACGGATCTTGTCCTTGACGAAGGCACGGGCATAGCGCTCGTCATCGACGTAGCGTTCCTTGATGAGACGGGCCACGATGCGGTCTTGTGTCGCAGCGTCAATGTCCCAGCGTTTCATCTTGTCACGCATCTCCTGCTGACAGTGCTCGGCCTGGGCACAGAGGGCTGCAAGCTGCAGGTAGGCGTCTTGTTCGGTCTTTTCTTTCATATCTTCATAGCTTTAAGGAATCGTTGTTTGCCAAACTGGTCCTGACGGAGTTCGGTATGTCGGAATCCCATGTCGGTAAGCATTGCTTCTGTCTCATGGGCATAGAGGGGGTTCAGTTCGAAGTAGAGCAGACCTTCGGGCTCAAGGGCTGACAAGGCGTATCGTGCGATGGCGCGATAGAAGAGTAGGGGGTCATCGTCAGGAACAAACAGCGCCTGATGGGGTTCGTGGTCGAGGACATGAGGTTCCATCGCTGATTTCTCCTTGTCGCAGACGTAGGGGGGATTGCTGACGATGAGAGAAAGTGAAGAGTGCAGAGTGAAGAATGAAGAATCGGCTTCGCCGTGACGCGTCAGGCGTGAAGCATCGAGGATGTCGCGATGCTCGAAGGCGACATGGGCATTGAGGGCAGCGGCATTCGCAACGGCGATACGCAGGGCATCGTCGGAGATGTCCCAGGCAGTCACTTTCGCATCGGGCATTTCCAAGGCCAGCGTGATGGCGATGCAGCCACTGCCAGTCCCGATATCGAGAATGTTTGCACCGGATTCACACGGAATGATCCAGCGGCAGAGTTCTTCGGTCTCTGGACGGGGGATGAGCACCCCTGGCTCCACATGGAACTGTCTTCCACAGAATTCTGCTATGCCAACGACATACTGCACCGGCTCGCCTTTCTCCAGACGAACAACGATTTTTTCCAGTTCTTTTTGGTCATCTGTGGATAATTGTGTAACTTTGCCGCAAATAATATCCACCAGAGAAAGACCGAAGCGTACGTCAAGCACCCAGCGGACGATGGCTTTCGCCTCGCCAGCATCGTAAAAGGGTGTTAGTCTGTGCCAGAGGTCTTCGTATGTCATAGTGGGTGCAAAGATACGAAAAAATAAAAAAGTAAAAAAATAAAAAGGCAAAAAAGTGATGACAAACGACGAGAGATACATGCGACGGTGTATTCAGCTGGCCAGGAACGGACAGCAGAATGCAAAGCCCAATCCTATGGTGGGGGCAGTGATTGTTAGTGCTGACGGACGGATTATTGGCGAGGGTTATCATGTGCGTTGTGGCGAGGGACATGCCGAGGTGAACGCCTTTGCCGCAGTACGTCCTGAGGACGAGACGCTGTTGAAGGATTCGACGATATATGTCAGTCTGGAACCCTGTTCACACTATGGTAAGACACCTCCCTGTGCCGACCTTATTATTAAGAAAGGTGTACGTCGGGTCGTTGTGGGCTGTATCGACGAGTTTGCAGAGGTACAGGGACGCGGTATCAAGAAACTGCAGGAGGCAGGCCTTGAGGTGACGGTAGGCGTGCTCGAGGAAGACTGTCGGGAACTGAACCGCCGCTTTTTTACTTTTCACCGTGAACACCGTCCTTATATGATCCTGAAGTGGGCTCAGACCGCCAACGGGTTCATCGACGATGACTATAAACCCCTTGCCATCTCGTCACCCTTTACACGTATGCTCTCCCATAAACTGCGGGCTGAGGAAGACGCCATCCTTGTGGGACGTGTGACAGAAGAGCGTGAACATCCCAAACTGACGGTGAGAGACTGGACGGGAGAACATCCGAAACGTCTCGTCGTAGACCATAATCATCCGCTGAACCTGGAAGGGCTCTATGCGCACGGTATCCAGTCGCTGATTGTGGAGGGCGGCGCCAAGACGCTCCAGACCTTTATCGATGAAGGACTCTGGGATGAGATCCGTGTAGAGACGAACCAACGGCTGACCGTCGCCAACGGCACCCGTGCACCACAGCTACCCTCGAACACGAAGGTTGTGGACGTGAAAAACTTCGAAGGTCACACGATTGTCAACTACAGAAAAAGTTAACGGAGGGATCATTTCCCTCCGTTAGCCTATAATCATTTGTAATACCAATTACTTGATGAGAGCCTCGCGAGCAGCAGCGATGGGCTCCTTAGCCTCTTGCAGCTGAACCTTCAGCTCGGAAACAGTGGTAGCGTTGAGCACATCCAGGGGCTGGAGAGCCTCAGCAACGGGTGCAATCTCGGGATCATACTCCTGAAGACGCTCGATGGCATCCTTCAGCAGGATGAAACGGAAGGTAGAGTTGGCTGCAGCCTCATCGTCGAAAGCAGCCAGGAAGGAGTCTGCCTTCTGAGAAGCGACATAGAACTGCTCTACCAAAGAGGTAGCGGCCATCTGCCAGAAGTAGTTGATACGACCGTTCTCGTTCATGGCATCGTAGAGAGCCTGAGAAGTCTCATAGAGATTGTTGGTGTTCTCGAAGACCTTGAAAGAAGGATCGTTGATGTCGGCAACCAGTTTGGTGATGGACTTGTCGAACTCATCAGTAGACAGCTCATACAGAGAGGCAATCTGCTTGTCAATCTGGAGAGCCACCAGAGCACGATACTTCTCGGCGAGAGTTGTAGCGTTCTCAGCGATAGCGGGATCGAGGAGATAGTCGGGCTTCACCTGCTTCTCTTCCTTTGACAGAACAATCTTACCCTGCTCGTCCTGAGCAAATGGCAGATTCTTCAGTTTACCCAGCTCAGTAGCGAGGCTGTCGAAATGCATCTTGATGCTTGCCTCAATCTGTGCCTGTTCAAAACTCTTCGTAGAGTCATTCTCCTCTACATTCTGTGCACTCTTTTTGCCGCCGCAAGAAGCGATGACAACTGCTGCGAAAACGACAGCGAAAATGGATAATTTCTTCATTGTTTAAAAATTTTAGTTATTAAAAAATTGTATTTATTTCATTGATCTGATTTCCTGAGAAGTTTACCGGGATAATCTGCGAACAGGAATCCTGCGACGACCAGACACATCAGCAGCATCACGGCCATATTGAACCAGAGCGTCTTGATGTGCCACGATCCGAGGATCTTTTCACTACTATAGAAGGGTGCGCGTCCCACCTTGCTCTGTGGCGTCAGGAACACGATACCACTACGAGGGACGATGGCGTCGTCAATCACATCCAGCATCCGCTTTTCAGCGGCACCGATGACGAAGTCTTCCAGTTGGATGTTATAGTTGGCTTTCTTCAGCTTCAGAACTTCTTCCTTGCCGTATTTCCGTAACATCGAAGCCATCAGGGCGTCGGCCTTCAGCGTGGCTTTGTTACCTCGGGCGGAAAGGGTGTCTTCAGCCACTTTCATATATTGCTTCAGGGAACTGTAGGAGTAGTCGCCCTGATAAGGCTGAATGCCACAATAGGTGGTAATCACCGGCAGATTGGCACGGATCACTTCCATATGCTGCGGGTTGACGTCCTTACCTTGTTTCTCCTCATCCTTCATCGTCTCCAACTGTGACTGGAGTTCATAGAGGAATCCTACGTTGTAGAACTGGTTCTCGTATTTCTGCTTGTCGAGCTCGTAGAAGTTCTTTTCGTACAGGTTGTCGGTAAACGAAGTGACCGCGAGTGCTTCGAAAGCCCATCGTGAGGGAATGACGTCGCCGACAACCGGCACATTGCCCGTCTTGCTGTTAGGCGTAAGGTCAGAGAAACTCACGACCAGTCCGCACAGGAGAATCTGAGGAATCAGCAGGATAGGAATGCTGATATAGATCGCCACTACAGAGTTCAGGCACTGTGACAGCAAGAGTCCTATTAAGTTGGAGAGCAGTGCTGTGACAAAGAGGATGAGCCACCAAACCCAGAAGAGTCCGTGAAGCCCCATAATCATATTGCCGACAAGGATGAAGAGCAGGGTCTGTAACAGTGAGACACCAGCCATATAGACGATCTTCGACCAGAGATAGCTGCTGTATGACAGTCTGAGGAACTTTTCGCGTTTCAGCAGGGCACGGTCCTTGATAATCTCCTCAGCACTGCCACTCATGCCAATGAAGGTGGCTACGATGACAGCCATGAAGAAATAGCTGACAAGGTTCTTGTTGTCCATCACGCTGTAGCCCTCAGGAGGTGCATAGCGTGTGAGCATGGCACAGACAAGGGCAAGCAACGGTGCTTCCAACAGCGTGATGCACAGATACTGCACATTGGTAATCTTCGTCTTGATGTTCCTTTGCAGGAAGATCAGGAACTGTTTCAGTACATTAGGCCTCTTCTGGTCTGAAGGCGGTACATTGCTCACCTTGGGTTCCGGCAGTTCTTTCCTGTTGTTCAGATAGAGCTCATGCCACTCCTGAGGTGTCATCTTACGCTTGTCAGAGATCTCACCACTGTTGTTGAGGGCTTTCTCGTCGATGATGTTCAGCACAATCTCAGGATTGACATTTCCACACATCGGACAGGCACTCGTCTCGGCATCGGCATAGTTGGCAGCTTCCTTAAAATAGGTAATGGCATCGATGGGATTACCGTCGAAAACGGGATATCCACCTTTGTCGAGCAACCACAGACGGTCGAAGAGCTTGTAGACATCGCTGGACGGCTGGTGGATATTCACCACAATCAACTTGCCCTTGTACGTCTGTTCCTTCAACAGGTTGATGACCTTCTCGGTATCAGCAGAAGAAAGTCCGGAGGTGGGCTCGTCAAGGAACAGGACCGCTGGCTCACGGATGAGTTCCAGGGCGATGTTCAGACGTTTGCGCTGTCCACCGGAGATGTACTTGTTGATGGCGGAACCTACTTTCAGGTCTTTAGCCGCATCGAGACCTAAGTCCTTGAGGGTCTTGATGACGCGCTTATCTATCTCCTCATCGGGCAAGCCCTCGAAACAAAGCTTCGCCGTAAACCAGAGATTCTGATAGACCGTCAGCTCTTCTATCAGCAAGTCATCCTGAGGAACAAAACCAATCAAGTTCTTGGCCTCGGGTTCACTGATACTATGACCGTTGATGGTGATCGTGCCTTTTTGAGGCGTGAGGGTGCCGTTGAGAAGGGATAGTAATGTGGTCTTTCCTGTGCCGGAACCGCCCATGATAGCCAACAGTTCTCCGTTATGGAGGGAGAAGCTCAGGTTATGCATGCCGTTGTCGCTGTTGGGGAAGCGGAAATTGATATCGCGTCCACAGAACTCTACGGCTTGAGTCTTGTTATGGGCCTTGTCATTCTTGGAATTATAGGTGTCCAAGATAGAGGAGTAATACACCGGTTTACCATCGCTGCCTTTCAGGACACTGCTCTGCAGCCAGATCTGATAGGTGCCGGAGAGAACGGGAACATCATTGAGTTGTACCTTGTCCTTTCCCTGATAGGTAAAGATAAGCAGACCAGTTGTCGCGTCGAGTAACGTCTTGAGATAGCCGTCGGTGTTTTGAAGTTGATGCAGGATGACACGGTCTGTCTGCTTATTGCTGACATAGTCTATGAAGTCTTGGTACTGTGCCTGGGGGATATTGAATTTGTCGGCAATGATCTTAAACATCGTGTGGGTCTGTCCGTTGTTGTTGCTACAGAATTCCATCAGTCGCAACAGCAGGAGTGCCTCTTCCTTTGTGGAGATCTTACCGTGAAGATTTGAGCAAATCGAGTCGATGGTAGCTTGGGTATCCAGTTCGATGGCCATCTCGTAGGCATCACGCATGTCGCTATAGAGCTCCAGATAGGTTTCTGTGTTCCTGATGCCGAAGTGATGGCGCAAATAACTGATTAGCATGGTCTTTGCCCATGCTTCATCCACTTGCTCTTCTTTGCCAAACAAAGCAAACAAGCTGAGAAAACTGGATAATATAAGGTCAGTCATCTCTTAAAACACACACAAATGTGTGTCTGCATCAACTCATTTTGCCTGCAAAGATAGAAATAATTCTGATAATGTCCAAATCTTTTTGGAAATATTTTTCGGAAAACCCGTTACTTGCGGCCAAAGTCGGCGGGAACTTCACCCCATTTCTGGGTTTCCCATTTGATGATGGGGTTACGGAAATCGTGGGTCTGCAGCCAGTTTTCGGCACGGGCAATGATTTGGAAAAGGGGTTCTGTCTTGGGGTTACGCTCCAGTTTGGTCTTGCACTTCCGCTTCTGTACCCAGAGGATTGCGTTGTAGGAGTCGCTATAGATGGTCTTGTTATGCAGACCTTTTTGCCAACAAAGCGCCAAGGCATGCACAATAGCCAGGAACTCCCCGATGTTGTTGGTGCCGTGTACAGGACCGTAATGGAAAACACGGTAGCCAGTCTGCAGATCGATGGCCTGATACTCCATAGGACCAGGATTCCCAGAACAGGCCGCATCCACCGCCCACGCATCAGCCCGTACTTCCATCGGCAGGGGGAGTACGGTATCGTGGCGATAATCTGGCGGATTCTGTTGAGACATTTTAGTTGTCCAAGTTGTCGTTAAATTACATGCGTTCGGGGACTTCGATGCCAAGGAGGCTCATGCCGTTCTTGATGATCTTGGCGACGTTCTTGGCGAGCACGAGGCGGATGGCTTTCTTCTGCTCGTCGGGCTCATTCAGAATGCTATAGTCGTGGTAGAACTGGTTGAAGACCTTTGTGAGCTCGTAGCAGTAGTTGGCAATACCGCTGGGGCTATAATCTTTACCAGCCTGCTCTACGGCAGCACCGAATTCGTTCATCTTCTGAATCAGCTCGACTTCCTTTTCACTGAGTGAAGAGTGAAGAGTGAAGAGTGAAGAATTTGCTGCCGCAGCCTCGGCTTTGCGCAAAATCGAGCGGATACGGGCGTAGGTATACTGGATAAAGGGGCCTGTATTACCGTTGAAATCGATACTTTCCTCTGGATTGAAGAGCATGTTCTTGCGGGCGTCTACCTTCAGGATGAAGTACTTCAGGGCACCCATACCTACGATACGGGCAATCTCACGGCGCTCCTCTTCGGTCATATCATCGAATTTACCCAATTCCATCGAGGTTTTGTAGGCATCTTCCACCATCAGTGCCATCAGGTCGTCGGCATCCACCACCGTTCCCTCACGACTCTTCATCTTGCCGTTGGGTAGTTCCACCATACCGTAAGAGAAGTGCGTGAGTTCCTTACCCCACTTGAATCCCAGACGATCCAACAGAATAGAGAGCACCTGGAAGTGGTAGTTCTGCTCGTTACCCACGACATAGATCATTTTGTCGATGGGATAGTCCTGGAAACGCATCTCGGCCGTGCCGATATCCTGCGTCATGTATACTGACGTACCGTCAGAACGCAGTAATAGTTTTTGGTCGAGACCCTCGTTGGTGAGATCTGCCCAGACACTATTGTCCTCGTGGCGCTCGAAGAGACCTTTTGCGAGGCCTTCTTCCACCTTGGCCTTACCCTTCAGATAGGTCTGGCTCTCGTAATAAATTTTATCGAACGATACGCCCATCTTCTTGTAGGTCTCGTCGAAGCCGGCATATACCCAGTTGTTCATCTTTTCCCAGAGGGCGCGTACCTCGGGGTCGTTGTTCTCCCATTTCACCAGCATCTCGTGAGCCTCCTTAATCAGCGGAGCCTCTTGCTTGGCCTTCTCCTCATCCATGCCCTGAGCCACGAGCTCCTTGATTTCCTCGCGGTAGTGCTTATCAAAAGCGACATAGTAGTCTCCAATCAGATGATCGCCTTTTTTGCCAGAACTCTCAGGAGTCTCGCCGTTGCCATATTTCAGCCACGCCAGCATCGACTTACAGATATGAATACCGCGGTCGTTCACGATGTTGGTCTTCACCACCTTGTTGCCGTTGGCCTCCATAATCTGAGCCAGTGACCAACCCAATAGGTTGTTGCGGACATGACCCAAATGCAGGGGTTTGTTGGTGTTGGGGGATGAATATTCTATCATGACGAGGGGTGAATCCTCAGTAGCCTGCTTCATGCCGAAGTTATCGTCCTTGTCGATAGCCTCAAGCAACTGCAACCAGGCGCCATCACCTATGCTCAGGTTCAGGAAACCCTTGACGACATTATATTTCTCTACAGCGGCACAGTTGGCTACGAGGTATTCGCCAATCTCCTGAGCAGTCTGTTCAGGACTCTTTTTGGCGGCCTTTACAAATGGGAAAACCACCAGAGTCAGGTTTCCCTCAAACTCACTTCTCGTCTTCTGTAACTGCAACATCTTTTCGTTGGCATCCATGCCATAGAGGGCTTTCACAGCCTCACCTGCAGCCTTGCTGATTAATGCTTCAATATTCATATTCTTTGGAATTTGGCTGCAAAGGTACATATTTTTAAGGAATAATCCAATTTCTAGATAAAATTATTCATATTATTCATGTTTCTTTCATAAATTTCGTATCTTTGCAGGCAGTTTTTAAAGAAGCAACGATGAGTAACTACAACAAAGGATTTCTTTATTTCATTTGTGCCGTCTCTGCGATGGGCGGTCTGCTCTTTGGTTACGACTGGGTGGTGATAGGTGGCGCAAAACCGTTTTATGAACTGTATTTCGATATCAGCAACTCACCGTTGATGCAGGGTGTGGCGATGTCTACGGCACTTATCGGTTGTCTGATAGGTGCGATGGTTGCAGGTTCGGCAGCGGATAGGTATGGTCGTAAACCATTGCTGACGTTGGCGGCAGTACTGTTTACGGTATCGGCCATCGCTACGGGTCTGTTCAATGACTTTACCTTATTTAATATAGCCCGTTTTGTAGGAGGAGTGGGCATCGGTGTGGCTTCGGCACTCTCACCGATGTATATCGCTGAGGTGAGCCCTGCAGAGATTCGAGGAAGGATGGTCTCTCTTAACCAGATGACCATTGTGCTGGGAATCCTTGCGGCACAGGTGGTGAATATGTTGTTGGCTCGTGATACGTCTGTCGTGGAGAGTCAGACGTGGAATATAGAATGGGGCTGGCGCTGGATGTTCTGGGCAGAGACATTGCCTGCAGCGCTGTTCCTCTTGATGAGCTTCTTTATTCCTGAGAGTCCGGTGTATATTAAACTGAGAACCGAGAGGTTAGAATTGAAAGGTATGAATACATCTGGGGTGGAAAAGTCAATAGCAAAGGAAACCAAATCTCTCAGTTCACAATTCTCAGTTCTCAGTTCCATGCAGTATCGGCGGGTACTCGTACTCGGTTTGGTGATTGCCGTGTTCCAGCAATGGTGTGGCACGAATGTAATCTTCAACTATGCTCAGGAGATATTTGTAGGCGCAGGCTTTGATGTCGATGGCATGTTTATCAATATTGTCATCACAGGTATTGCCAATGTCATTTTCACCATAGTGGCCCTTTATACCATCGAAAAGTGGGGACGTCGTACGTTAATATTGTTGGGCGCCGGTGGCTTGGGACTGATCTATCTGACACTTGGCACCTGTTATTTCTTCGAGGTGAAAGGCTTTGCGATGGTTTGTCTTGTCGTGGCTGCCATATCAACCTATGCGATGACTTTGGGCCCCGTCACCTGGACACTGCTGGCAGAGATTTTCCCCAACCGTATTCGTGGCATAGCTATGGCCACTTGTACCTTTGCCCTCTGGGTGGGCTGTTGCACGCTGACGTTCTCGTTCCCTTCGATGAATGCGGCCCTTGACAGCAGTGGGACGTTCTGGATTTATAGTGGTATCTGTATGTGTGCGTTCATCTTCCTGTGGAATCGTTGTCCGGAAACGAAGGGCAAGTCGTTGGAGGAACTGGAACGCGAATTAATAAAATAGTTATGGTTAAAGCTTGGAGAGAAATTGTAACAATCCCAACCTATGAGGTGGGTAAGCCAGAGAAGAATCCGATGTTCCTGGAAAAACGGGTCTATCAGGGCAGTAGCGGTGTGGTCTATCCCTATCCTGTTATCGAGTCAATCTCTGACGAGAAGGTAGATAAAGAATGGAAGGCCGTCTATCTGGAGAATGAATATATCAAGGTGATGATACTGCCAGAGTTGGGCGGACGTATTCAAATGGCCTACGACAAGATCAAGCAACGTCATTTTGTCTATTATAATCACGTCATCAAACCTGCTTTGGTGGGCTTGGCAGGTCCTTGGATCTCCGGTGGCATCGAGTTCAACTGGCCACAGCACCATCGTCCCAGTACCTATATGCCTGTGGATTCTACGATTGTGGAGAATAAGGATGGTTCAGTGACGGTTTGGGTGAACGAGATGGAGCGCATGTTCCATCAGAAAGGTATGGCAGGTTTTACGTTGCGTCCTGGTTGTGCTTATCTGGAGATTCAGGGACGAGTGTCAAACCGTACCAATCTGCCGCAGACCTTCCTTTGGTGGGCTAACCCTGCTGTAGAGGTTAATGATGAGTATCAGAGCGTGTTCCCACCCGATGTGAATGCGGTCTTCGATCATGGAAAACGTGCCGTATCGAGTTTCCCCATTGCTACAGGAACCTATTATAAGATGGATTATTCGGCAGGTGTAGATATCTCGAACTATCGTAATATCCCTGTGCCTACGAGTTATATGGCCGTGAATTCAAAATACGATTTCGAGGGTGGCTACGAGAACGATACCAAAGGGGGTATGTTGCATGTGGCTTCTCATCACTTCTCTCCTGGTAAAAAGCAGTGGACCTGGGGTAATGGTGACTTTGGACGTGCCTGGGATCGTAACCTCACGGATGAGACCTCACCAGAAGAAGCCCGTCAATGGCACATCGATCGCAAGGGTTTCCGCCCTTATATCGAACTGATGGCAGGTGTCTATACTGAGAATCAGCCCGACTTCACGTGGCTTATGCCTTACGAGGAAAAACAGTTCGTGCAGTATTTCATGCCTTACCGTGAGATTGGCATTGTGAAGCAGGCCTCGAAGGACTTTATCCTCAATATAGAAGAAAGAGATAACCAGATACACTTTAAGGTATTGGCCACATCGAAAAAAACGGTACAGGTGACGCTTTGCGATAAACAGGGCGAGAATTACTTTGATCAGACCGTGACACTTTCACCTGAGGCTATCTATGAGCAGACGGTTGATGTCAAGGGGACAAAGATGGAAGATCTGTTATTAAGTGTTGGCAATGTCTTATGGCAGGCGGAGTCTGATGAAATCCGTCCTATCCCAGATGCCGCTGAGGCAGCGCTCTCGCCACAGGAAACGAAGACTGTTGACCAGCTTTATCTGACAGGTCTCCACCTGGAGCAGTATCGTCATGCGACTTGGAGTGCCCTTGATTATTATGAAGAAGGTCTGCGTCGTGATCCGCTGGACTATCGTTGTAATATGCAGATGGGCCTTTGGTACCTGCGACGTGCCCGTTTCAAGAAGGCTGAACCCTATCTGGCAACAGCTGTCAAGGTGTTGAAGAAACGTAATCCCAATCCTTACGATGGTGAGCCGCAGTTCTATCTGGGCGTTGTCAATAAGTTCCTGGGCAGAAAGGATGTGGCCTACGACTGTTTCTGGAAGTCGACGTGGAATAAGGCGTGGGCTGATGCCGGCTATTTTGAAGCGGCTTGTATCAGTACGGCTGAAGAACGCTGGGAAGATGCGCTCGACGAACTGGAACGCGCCCTTATTAGCAATAGTCATAACCACAAGGCCCGTGCCTTGAAGGCTGTCGTGTTGCGTAAATTGGGCAGAAAAGATGAGGCACTTAGTTGGATAAAGGAATCTTATATGATAGACCATTTCAATTACGTCTGCATGATGGAGGAACATCTGCTGACGGGCAGTCGGGAACCGCTCGACCGTCTGGTGGCTTTGATGCATGGCAATATCTATAATTACCATGAGACCGCTCTCGACTATGCCCAGGCAGGATTGGAGGCTGAGGCCAAGATGGTATTGGAGACCGCCATCGAGAAGGGTGTTGAGGAGTCACCACTTACTTACTATTATCTGGCTTATCTCAGTAATTACTCTGAAAGTGCCGACTATATCCAAAAGGCTTCCAGCATCAGTCCAGACTACTGTTTCCCCAATCGTCTGGAAGATGCTAAGGTGTTAGAAGCGATTTCTGATTTTCCTTTCTGTGAAGATGCACGTGCACCTTATTATCTGGGTTGTCTCTATTATGACAAACGACAGTACGACCTCGCTATTGAGAACTGGGAGTTGTCAGCAAAACGCGATCCACAATTCCCCATTGTGTGGCGTAATCTGGCGTTGGGTTACTTCAACAAGCAGAACCGTCAACAGGAGGCGCTCGAATGTATGGAGAAAGCCTTCCATCTCGATGAGACAGATGCCCGTACACTCATGGAACTCGATCAGCTCTACAAGCGTCTGCAAAAGCCTCATCAGGAACGACTCGATTTCCTGCGGCATTATCCTGACTTGATTGCAAAGCGTGATGACCTCGTTCTCGAAGAGGCGACGCTGCTGAATCAGTTAGGACGCTACGAGGAGGCCAAGGCCATCATTGACCATCGTGTCTTCCATCCGTGGGAGGGTGGCGAAGGTAAGGTCAGCGGACAGTATCAGTTCTGTCGTGTGGAAATGGCGAAGAAGCTATTGAAAGCAGATTCGCAATCCGCCGAGGCCAAGCGCCTCTTGGAAGAGTGTCTCGCGTTCCCACCGTCGTTGGGTGAGGGGAAACTCTATGGTGCGCAGGATAATGACTCCCTTTATTTCCTTGGCCGTTATGAGGAAGGGACTGTTGGTCCTACAGAACCAGCTGCTGCGATGTACTACAATGATGCCAAGCCTGATAAGATATTCTATGCAGGTCTCTGTTATCGTAAGTTAGGGCAGGAAGATAAGGCTCGAGGTCTGTTCAACAAGCTGATCAATTACGGTAAACAGCATATCTATGATCATGTAGTGATGGACTACTTCGCCGTATCACTGCCTGACCTGCTCATCTGGGAGGACTCTCTTGATACCAAGAACCTGATTCACTGCAAATACATGCTCGCTCTTGGCTATTATGGCATGGGTGATAAGGAGAAGGCCTTGAAGTACCTTACTGAGGTGGAAGCTCTCGACTGCAATCACATGGGCGCCATGCAGTTGCGTACAATCCTAGAAATGTGAGTAAACCGTTAAGCATCAGCAACTCGTAGCCGAAATGGTAGTCCCAGAGTTGCTGGGCTATGCTGTCGACAGTATAGCAAATCAGCGGTGAGGCGATGCAGATATAGGGAACAAGACGGTCGCAGGGTTGCTTTCGGGTAAAGAGTCCGAAGGTAAAGAGACCAAGCAACGGACCGTAGGTATAGGATGCGAGGATATAGACGGCATCGATGAGTGAGGTGGAGTTGACGGCTCTGAAGATCAGAATGAATATGACGAAGATGAAGCACATGACGATATGCATGCGCTTACGCAACAATTCATTATCAGGCTGTCGACGGATATCTACGCAATAGCTGGTGGTGAGCGAGGTCAGCGCTGAGTCGGCACTCGAGAATGAGGCGGCTACAATACCGAGGACGAATAAGTGAAGAGTGAAGAGTGAATAGTGAATAGTTGGGGTGCCTTGAACGAAGGTGGGAAGCAGCTCATCGCCTTTCATACTGGTTCCAAGAACCATCGTCAACAATATGCCGAGGGCGAGGAAGAGTAGGTTGGCGGGTACGAAGGCTACACCGTAGGTACACATGTCTTTCTGTGCATCCTTCAGGGTCTTGCAGGTCAGGTTCTTCTGCATCATATCCTGATCGAGTCCCGTCATCACAATGGCGATAAAGGCACCGCTCAGGAACTGTTTCCAGAAATTGTGAGGTGACACCCAATCGTCGAACACGAAGATTCTACTCATCGAACTATCGGCAATGGCGTCGATAGCCTCACCTACAGAGAAGTGCAGATGACCCATTGCCTCTAGGATAATCATCACCAGAGCCGTAAACAGGCACAGCGTCTGGAACGTATCCGTAAATACCAGTGTGCCGATACCCCCTCGACGGGTATAAAGCCAGATGAGCAACACCATACCCATGACGTTAAAGACGAAGGGAATACCTGCGGGATCGAACACAAACTGTTGCAGGATGATACAGACCACATAAAACCTGACAGACGCACCAACCATCTTCGAGAGCAGGAAAAACCATGCTCCCGTCTGATACGAACGGTTGCCTAGTCGTTGTCCCAGATAGGTATAGATACTTGTCACCTGAAGCCGGTAATAGAGTGGCAGCAGCACAAAGGCAATCACGATGTAACCCACGATAAAGCCGAGACACATCTGCAGGTAGGTCATCTGTGAGGATAATACCATACCTGGTACAGACACAAAGGTGACGCCAGAGATGGAGGCACCAATCATGCCAAAGGCCACCATATACCAAGGTGCACGACGGTTGGCACGATAGAATGTATCGTTATTGGCCTTGCGGCTTGTCAGGTGACTGATGCCGAAAAGCACAATGAAATAAGCCAGAACGATCAAGAGTATTGTCATATCAGCCTGCAAAGTTACGAAAGAAATTATTAAAAATGAATAGCGGTAACAAATTATTCACTATTCACTATTCACTTTTCACTTAATTTATTACCTTTGCAGGCAGAATGAACATCAGAGACCGTCAGATCCTGCAGATTGCGTTGCCAAGCATCGTGTCGAACATCACCGTACCGTTGCTGGGGATGATTGATGTGGCTATTGTAGGCCACATGGGCAGTCCTGTCTATATCGGAGCAGTAGCGGTGGGTTCAATGATCTTCAACCTCGTCTACTGGCTCTTCGGCTTTCTTCGTATGGGCAGTAGCGGTCTGACGGCACAGGCTTTAGGCCGTAGGGACCTGACGGAAGTCACAAGAATATTGGCACGTTCGGTGTCTGTCGCTCTTGGTATCGCTCTGCTACTGATTGTGCTGCAGATGCCGCTGAAGTGGTTGATGTTTTGGCTGATAGGTCCGACAGCGGATGTTGCTCCTTTCGCCTCCACCTATTTTAATATCGTCATCTGGGGCGCACCAGCCTCTTTGGCGTTGTTCAGTCTGATGGGTTGGTATATCGGTATGCAGAACACGCGGATTCCGATGTTTATCAGTATCATGCAGAACATTGTAAACATCCTGGCTTCGCTCACGCTGGTCTATGGCTTCGGCATGAAGATTGAGGGTGTGGCGTTGGGGACGGTCATTGCGCAGTATGTTGGATTGTTAGTGGCATTAGGGCTGTTGGCGAGGTATTACGGCAGATTGAGGGTGCATAAGAGGACAGGCACTTTGTGCTCTGGCGAGACACATAATGCCAGTCCCCTTGTGCACTTTTTCGCCATCAATCGGGATATATTTCTGAGGACGCTCTGTCTCGTGGCGGTGAATCTGTTCTTTACGTCGGCAGGCGCTCGTCAGGGTGCTGTCATCCTCTCTGTGAATACGGTGCTGATGCAGCTATATCTGTTCTTTTCTTATTTCATGGATGGTTTTGCCTATGCTGGTGAGGCTCTTGGGGGGAAGGCTTATGGGGCACACAATAAGATTGCCTTCCGTGAGACGTTGAACAGGCTTTGGATGTGGATGGTTATCGTGACTGCGGCCTATACATTATTATATTTAATAGGTGGACGATGGATAGTCGGACTTCTGACCGATGAGGCTCAGGTGATAGAGACCTCAGGCGATTATCTCTTCTGGGTGTGGATCATTCCTGTGGCTGGTTGCGTGGCCTTTATCTGGGATGGCATCTTTATCGGCATGACCGCCACAAGGGGTATGCTTGTCTCATCGTTCCTTTCTGCCCTTGTCTTCTTCGCCGTCTACTACTTTTCACTTTTCACTCTTCACTTTTCACTTCATAATCATGGATTGTGGTTAGCGCAGGTCATATATCTCGCCATGAGGGGGATAATCCAAACAATTTGGTACAGATTAAGATTAATTAACTCAATTTGATGCAAGATTTTGTGTGTTCGCGTGTTTTATAAGAAAAGGCAAATTAAAACTTAGATAAGATGAAAGTAAGATTCTATCGTTGGTACAATGCTGTTTTGACAGCCCTGCTGTCGATGTTGGGGTATGGGTGCTCTTCTGATGAGCCAATGGATATGTATGGTACGCCTGTGCCTGAATATGGTGCTCCTCATGCTGACTATATCGTGAAGGGTCTGGTGACAGATGAAGCAAACACGCCCATTCAGGGCATCAAGGCCTCTGTGAAGGCTTATTTCTCAGATGCAGACGGAAAGGTCTACGTAGACCCTATTGACTCTATTTTAACGGACGCATCGGGTGATTACCAATTAAAGCACAGAGATGCACCAGAGCGTTCGAAATTAATCTTCGAGGATATTGATGGTGCAGCCAATGGCGGTGAGTTTCTCAGTGATACACTCGATATTAATGAAGAGGACTTCAATCAGGCCGTTAAGGTAAAAGACGGCGATGGGAAATGGTATCGTGGCGTTTTTGAAGTCACCAAGAATGTCAAACTGAAAATGAAATAATGAAAGTCACACCTCTGACCCTGAAGAAAAAACTTGCCCTCGAACTTTGGCGGCAGCAGGAGAACATCGTTCGAAAGGAACATCCCCTAAAACAATTGTTCTGGGAGTGTACCCTGCGCTGCGACCTGAAATGCCGGCACTGTGGCAGCGACTGTAAGATGCAGTCGGAGAGCAAGGATATGCCGAAAGAGGACTTCCTCCGTGTCCTTGATGGTATCGCTGCCAAAACCGATCCCCACAAGGTGTTCGTTATCGTTTCTGGCGGTGAACCCCTGATGCGTCGCGATATTGAGGAATGTGGGAGGGCTATCTATGAGAAGGGGTTCCCTTGGGGGATGGTGACAAATGCCCTGCATCTGACACCCCAGCGCTGGCAAGGACTCCTGCGAGCAGGCATCCACTCGATGGCTATCAGCCTCGATGGCTTAGAACCAGAACACAATTGGATGCGAGGCAACGACCAGAGTTTCCAGATGGTGAGTCAGGCGATAGATATGTTGGTCGCTACAGAAGGTTTCCTCTTCGACATCGTCACCTGTGTGAATCGTCGCAACTACTCAAAACTGAACGATATCAAGGAGTTCCTGATAGGCAAAGGTGTGAAGCGTTGGCGACTCTTTACGGTCTTTCCCGTTGGTCGTGCAGCCCTCGATCCTGATATGCGGCTCACCAACGAGGAGTTCCGAGGAGTCTTCGATTATATTAAGAAGGTACGTGAAGAGGGCCGTATTCGGGCTGATTATGGTTGCGAGGGTTTCCTTGGTAATTACGAAGGCGAGGTGCGCAGCCGATTATTTTCCTGTCAGGCGGGCGTGACGGTGGGTTCTGTGATGGCGGATGGCTCTATTGCTGCCTGTGCTAGCATCCGTGCCGATTATAACCAAGGTAACATTTACGAAGACGACTTTATGGAAGTGTGGGAGAACCGTTATCATCCCTATCGCAACCGCGAGTGGATGAAAAAGGACGAATGCGCCACATGTAAGTATTTCCGCTACTGTCAAGGCAACGGTATGCATCTGCGCGATGGTAATGGTAAACTCTTGCTTTGCCACTTGCGTCGCCTGCAAGAAACCTAATAAATTTTCTTAGGCAGGAATAAAAAAAGATCCTTTTCAACTTAATATTTCTTCGATTTCTGCGTATTATAGATGTATGATACGCTCAGAATTCGAACATATCGCTGCGCAGTTGCGCCAGAGAGTGCTGAAAGTCGGACTTGACTTCTTCGGCAACAAAGAGGATGCAGAAGATGCTGCTCAGGAGACGATGGTGCAACTTTGGCGCTATCTGGAGCACATCGATGCTGGGCGTAATGTCGAAGCTCTGGCCGTCAGAGTGGCAAAGAACTGTTGCGTCAATATGTATCGCAGACAACAGCGAAAAGCAGATGTGGTCAATATCGACCAGCAAAGTGTCAAGCAGCAGGAATCCAGCAACTCACCACAAGAACAGTTAGAGGCAAAGGACACACAACGGATGCTTTCAGAAGCACTCGACCTGCTGAAGCCTCGAGAACGCCAACTCTTCGAGATGCGCCAAATAGAAAGTCTCTCGGTAGAGGAAGTCTCTGAGCAGACGGGCATTCCCAAACCCTCTGTCATAGCTATGGTCTCAGCAGCACGAAAGAAAGTATTCACAGAATTAACAAGGAGGATGAAGCAATGACGAACAAAGACATACAGAAACTAATTGATAACTATCTCGCAGGCGAGACCTCGCCAGCAGAAGAGCGCCAGCTGGCGCTAGAACTGCAGCAGCATCAGGATATCCCTGATGACTGGCAGGTCGTTCGCATGATGCTCGGCGAACTCACTCTTGGTGAGGCTGAATACGATGCCATCATGGCCCAGCGCCATCACAAACCCTCTGCCGTGATCATCGTCCTGCGTATCATCTCGTCGGTAGCCGCCATCTATCTGATAGGTCTTTTCTTCTGGCTTCAACAGGAGCCGGTAGCCAAGGTGGAAACTGCATATAATAATAAGGTGGAGAAACAACAGCCTGCCCCACAGCCGGCATACTGCACAGAAGGAACACCCCGGGAAATCCTGATGTGCTATCTGGAACACAGGGAGGCACAACCCGATACTTACAAACAATTAAAACGAATGAGCAATGAAAACAAATAGATTTTTGTTAGGTCTGATAGCCACAGTGCTGTTGACCTCATGTAATGCAGACGAATCCAGCATGCTGACCATCATCAACGAGGATGGCACTTGTAGTCGGGAAATCTCATTCCATCCCTCTCCCCAAGGTGTTATGGCCAAGGCAGACGAACCCATTGAAGACCAATGTCTCCACTTTGGGACAGACTGGAAACGTACTTGGTCTGTCGTAGGTGAGGATTCACTGAACCATGCAGTACCGATGAGCCGAGAGCAGTGGGACAGTCTGCAACGCGCCTATCCCAAGCAAAACGTCGCCAGCAAAATCCTGCTGCATTGCAAACGCGATTATCAGTCAGTCGGCGAGATGAGCGACTCATTAACGCATTTGATCGAAAAACTGTTTAACGCAAAGAGTACGTTGGAGAAGCATTTCAAGTGGTTCTATACGGACTATGTCTTCGAAGAGACTTTTTCCCTGCTTGACTCCAAACAGTATTTCCCCATTCCCATTGAGGAATATCTCAGTGCCGATACGGCGTCCTATTGGTATACGGGACTGCCTGACCTGACGAAGGGTCTCACTGGGGCAGAACAGAAAGAGATGCTCGACGGTATTGAGACGAAAGTCAGCCAGTGGCTCAATGCCAATGCCTTCGCCTACGTCTACGACTATATTGGTCAGGTCTATTATAAGGAGTTGAAGAATCCTCCCGTCAGCCAAGAGCAGTTCTTGGCTCTGAGGGACACCCTCGTCAAACTGCCTGCCGTCCAGAATATGTCATTGGAGAAAATGGGCGAGCAGATCAGCGGCATCCTGCGGGACTACTATCATTCGGATATGTATTCGAATCTGTCACTCTTTCATGACAATGAAAAACTGGAATGGGTGATGAACCAAAAGTATCGCGGATATAAACTCCTGACCACGATGATGGCGTTCCATTACAACCTTGTGATGCCAGGTAAGGTACTCGATAGCGGCATAGGTACTGCTGAGGGCCATGTGATTCACTATAAGTTCTCTGCCGAGCGGCTGATTCCCCACGACTACGTCATCACCGCCACTTCGCGCGTGACTAACATCTGGGCCTTCGTTGTGACGTTCTTCGTCATCGCTATTGCCGTCAGTAGTTTCTTCTATCGCAAGAAGAACAAATAAGACTTAAAGTGGTTATTGGATAGAATCCGTCATTTCAGCATTGGGAGCAGCCGTAGAAAGCGAGTCTGCTCCCTCAAGCGTGGCTTGAAGGCTGGTGCTGACGCTGTCTGCATAGGCACCATCCTGGTATTCTCTGGGAACAGGTCCATAACAGGCTGAGAATACGAATGCCGCAGAGCCAAAGCCCAAGATGCTCAGAAGTTGTCTGAAGAAACGGCTATTGAAAAACTTCTTTTTCATCTCTTTCCGATTTTTCGGCAAAGATAGGAAAAATCTCCCGTTCCACCAAAAATCAACGCTTAAAGATGCTTAATTCGGTTAAATAATCTTAAATCAACACATAATTATTAATTATCAATTATCAATTATCAATTATCTTCGTACCTTTGCAGTCCGATTTAGGGGAGAGACTTAGAATCCCCGTGAAATGTTGTGTGAATAGCGGCGTCTTTGGCCGGGCGTAGCGGTTCGGGAATCAGCGTTTCTTACGTTCGTTAGACTTGCAGCCGGGAGTTAGACCTCGGATGTGGGTTTATGTGCGTACATTAATTAATAAGTTAAACTGTTTTTTAGTAGTAAAATTAAAAATGAACACTTTAAGTTACAAGACTATTTCCGTGAACAAGGAAACAGCGAAGAAGGAGTGGGTGGTGATCGACGCCACAGACCAGGTTGTTGGTCGTCTCGCTTCTAAGGTAGCAAAGCTGATTCGCGGAAAGTACAAGCCAACTTTCACTCCGCACGTTGACTGCGGTGACAACGTCATCCTTATTAACGCTAATAAGGTGGTATTCACTGGTAAGAAAGAGACCGACAAGGTCTATACCCGCTACACAGGTTATCCTGGTGGTCAGCGTTTCCAGACTCCTGCCGAGCTGCGCAAGCGCAATGGTGGTGTGGAGAAGTTCCTCCGTCACGCCGTGAAGGGTATGCTGCCAAAGGGTCCTCTGGGACGCAGCCTGCTGAACAACCTCTACATCTACGAGGGTACAGAACATCCGCACGAGGCTCAGAAGCCGAAGGCAATTGATATTAACCAGTATAAATAATAAGGAAAGATGGAAGTAATTAACGCAATAGGTCGTCGCAAGAGCTCAATTGCCCGCGTATATGTTTCTGAGGGTACTGGCAAGATCACGATCAACAAGAAAGATTTAGAAGTTTATTTCCCGTCAGCAATCCTGCAGTATGTGGTGAAGCAGCCGCTGAACCTTCTGGATGTTGCTGAGAAGTATGACATCAAGGTAAACCTCGACGGTGGTGGTTTCACTGGTCAGAGCCAGGCTCTCCGCCTCGCCATCGCTCGCGCCCTGGTGAAGATTAATGAGGAAGACAAGAAAAAGCTGAAGGATGCAGGTTTCATGACACGTGACAGCCGTGAGGTAGAGCGTAAGAAGCCAGGTCAGCCAAAGGCTCGTCGTCGCTTCCAGTTCAGTAAGCGTTAATCTTGACTGTAGAGTTGAGACTATAGATTATAGACAAAACGCTATTGAACTATGTTTAGTATCTAAACCCGTTGGATTCTTTTGGACTACCATCGGGCTGATTCTAACACAAGTAAGAATTAAAAAGAAAGTAAACAATTAAAAAAGAAGAAATCAAAATGGCAAGAACTAATTTTGACCAGTTGCTGCAGGCCGGCTGTCACTTCGGCCACCTGAAGCGCAAGTGGAACCCCGCAATGGCTCCCTACATCTATACCGAGCGTAACGGTATTCATATCATTGACCTGCACAAGACCGCAGCCAAGATCGACGAGGCTGCCGACGCTCTGAAGCAGATTGCCAAGAGTGGCAAAAAGATTCTGTTCGTCGCTACTAAAAAACAGACCAAGGAAGTAATCGCCGAGAAGGCCACCAGCATCAACATGCCTTACGTGATTGAGCGCTGGCCCGGTGGTATGCTCACAAACTTCCCCACGATCCGCAAGGCCGTGAAGAAAATGGCGAACATCGATAAACTGATGAATGATGGTACTTTCGGTAACCTGTCAAAGCGCGAGCTGCTGCAGATCACCCGTCAGCGTGCCAAGCTGGAGAAGAACCTCGGTTCTATCGCCGACCTGACTCGTCTGCCAAGCGCTCTGTTCGTGGTTGACGTACTGAAGGAGCAGATTGCTGTTCGTGAGGCTAACCGTCTGGGTATCCCCGTGTTCGGTATCGTTGATACCAACTCTGACCCCAACAACATTGACTTCGTGATTCCTGCAAACGATGATGCAAAGGACAGCGTAGAGGTGATCCTCAACGCTTGCTGTGCTGCTATCGCTGAGGGTATCGAGGAGCGTAAGGTTGAGAAGGCTGACGAGAAGGCTGCTGATGCTCAGGAGGATGTAGAAGAGGTAAAGCCCAAGCGTGCTGCTGCCCGTAAGGCTCGCAAGGATGCTGAGGCTCCCGCTGCCGAGGAGGCTGCCCCCGCTGCTGAGGAAGAGGCTCCCGCCGCAGAATAATTAATAATTAATAATTCAAAATTCATAATTAAGAAAAATGGCTATTTCAATTGACGATATCAAGAAGCTTCGCGCTATGACCGGTGCTGGTCTTGCTGACGTAAAGAAGGCACTGACAGAGGCTGAGGGCGACTTCGACAAGGCCAAGGAGCTCCTCCGTGAGCGTGGCCTCGCTATCGCTGCTAAGCGTAGCGACCGTGAGACTTCTAATGGTTGTGTACTCGTAAAGAGCGTGAATGGCTTCGCTGCTATGCTGGCTCTGAAGTGCGAGACCGACTTCGTGGCAAACGGTGCAGACTTCATCGCACTGACCCAGAGCATCCTCGATGCAGCTATTGCTGCCAAGGCTGCTGACCTTGAGGCTGTAAAGGCTCTCGACATCAACGGTCAGACCGCTCAGGAGGCTGTCACACAGCGTTCTGGTATCACTGGTGAGAAGATGGAGCTCGATGGTTACCTCGTACTCGAAGGCGACAATGTAGAGGTTTACGATCACATGGGTAAGCACACCCTGTGCACCATGGTTCAGACCAACATTGCTGCTGCCGAGGTAGGTCACAAGCTGGCCATGCAGGTAGCTGCCATGAAGCCCGTAGCTCTCGACGCTCAGAGCGTTGACCAGAAGATTCTCGACGAGGAGTACAAGACCGCTGTTGAGAAGACCAAGCTCGAGCAGGTAGAGAAGTTCGTTGAGATGAAACTGAAGAAGGCAGGCATCAACCCCAACCTCGTTGACTCAGAAGATCACATCGAGAGCAACATGGCTAAGGGTTGGCTCACTCAGGAGCAGGCTGACGAGGCTCGCAAGGTTATCGCCGATGCAAAGGTAGAGGGTGAGGCTCAGTTGAAGATGCAGATGATTGAGAACATCGCCAAGGGTCGTGTGAGCAAGTTCTTGAAGGAGAACTGTCTCGTTGACCAGGAGTTCCAGTTCGGTGACGGCGACAAGCAGACTGTTTCACAGTGGCTCGCTGCTCAGAACAAGGAGCTGAAGATCGTTGCTTTCAAGCGCTTCACACTTGTTGCAGAGTAATCTCTCAACACACATAAAAAGAGTCGGCATTGCCTTTATAGGCAGTGCCGATTTCTTATAAATAGGCCTGAAAAGCCACAAAACTTAAAAAAAAGTAACATTTATTTGGTAGTTTCGATAAAAAACCTTAACTTTGCCACCAAATTGCGAACTCTTGCAAATATAACCTAAACAATGGTACAGGAAGTCAAAACATTTGCTAACTGGCAAAGACGATTTCTGCTGTCACTCGTGATATGCCTCTCTGTGCAGATGAGTTTTGCACAGATGGGAAAGCTATTTGATGCAGACAAACAGTTATCCAGCAGTTTTACCAGTCAGGTATATCTCGACCACGACGGTTTTATCTGGGTAGCTACCCGTAACGGTCTGAACAGATATGACGGTTATAAATTCCATATCATCAAAAGGGAAACGAACCTACAGAACGGAATGGCCAGCAATTATGTGAACTGTATCATTCAGGATCAGTCAGGACTCTTTTATCTGGGTATGTATGGTGCTTTGCAGACCTATGATGGTGTGACGTTCCGTGATGTAGAGGTTAAGGATATAGAAGGAAATGTGGTACCCTGCTATATGACCTGTTTCCTGCTACGTAAGAATGGCGAGATTCTGGCAGGAACCTCTGGACATGGTTTGCTGAAGGTCATCGACAGAAGTCATGCTAAACAGCAAAACGGTCCGTTGAAAGACGTACTGACCATTCATGCCTTGGAGGAAGATCGTCAGGGGCATGTTTGGATCGTCACTGACAGTCATGGTCTAATCGAATATGACGGTAAGACAGCTAAGAAATACTTCGTTTCCGAAGATCAGCGCACGACGATGCGGCAGGTTCGTCTGGATCAGGAGGGTAACCTCTATGTCGGTACTTCCAATCATGGTGTATATGTGCGTTCTGCCAAAGGTGGCGAGTTTAAGCATTTGGAAGTAACGGGCAACAAACAGGTTTCAGCGCTTTACTGTCGTAAGGATGGGCGTATGATGTTTGGTTACGACGGATTAGGAGTAGCCATCTACGACCCCAAGACAGGACAGTTGGAAGATAATCCTTATTACAACCGCGAGGTGAATCTCGCAATGAGTAAAGTCTACTCTATCGTTGAGGATGTGAGCGGAAATGTCTGGCTGGGTCTGTTACAGAAAGGTATCTATATGGAACCTAAGTCCACGATGGGATTTGGCTATATGGGTTATAAGTTGGGCTCCCGTAATGTAATAGGACAGGCCTGCGTCATTAGTAGCATTATTGACAGCAAAGGCAGATGCTGGGTAGGAACGGATAAAGACGGCATATACTGTCTGGACAGCTCACATCGTCTGTTAAAGCATTTCAAGGAGGGCTTTCCTGGGTCTATCATGAGTATTGCCGAAGACTATGCCGGACGTATCTGGGTGGGCAGTTATGGCGAAGGTTTCGGTTATATTGATGCTGATGGACAAGCCTATCATAAGCACCCGTTATATCACAATTCAAGTATCTTTGGTATTGTGGCTACGAAGGCGGGGGATATATGGATTGGTACCATGGGACAGGGTCTGCTACGTTTTGATGCGTCGGGCAATCTGTTGAAAACCTATACCTCCAATGGAAAGACGCCTATAGATCCGAAAGCCAACTGTATTGTCAACGACTATATCTCAAAGATTTCTGTTTCACCAGACGAAAAGCGTGTCTATGCGGCTACTACGATGGGTGTCTGTTGTCTGGATATTGCGAAAGACAGTTGGATAAGCACTTTCGGCAAGAATTGTCTGAACTATGGTTCACCTACGCGTATTGCCAAGGAATATAGCGGGCGAGTGTGGATTGGTACTAACGATGATCTGCTTAGTTTCGATCTTCTCAAGAAGGAACTCAAGACATATGCGTTGGAGAAAGGCATAGCCGATAATGGCATCGGAACTATCGAACAAGACAAGGAAGGGAAGTTGTGGCTTGGAACAGAACACGGCCTTTGCTGTTATGATCCCAAGACCGATCTCGCTCAGAGCTTCTTCGTTGATGATGGTCTCCAGTCGAATGAATTCTCTGACGGTGCCTCTTGTTCCATCGACAGAGGGCATATGATGGTGATGCTCTTTGGTGGTGTCGCTGGTATTACATGGTTCTCTCCAGAACAGATTCGCCAGGTGCCATGGGATGCAAAGGTAAGACTGGTGTCGTTTATCGTCAACCAGCAGCCGATCAATAGCAATTCCAGATCCGGTAGTTATCAGATCTGTGATACGACGGTCATTGCTGCTGACCGTTTCGAGTTGAGTCATCAGGATAATCATTTTGCGATTCAGCTCTCGACGCTGACGTATGATAATCCAGAACATATTATTTATTCTTATAGTATCAATGGTGAGACTTACACCCGACTGCATCCTGGTGTGAACGAATTAACCTTCACTCATCTGTCGCCAGGAACCTATCGTTTCCGTATCAAGGCTGAGCGTAACAACATTGAGACTCCTGAGAAGACGTTTACAGTGATTATACACAGTCCCTGGTATCGTTCTGCATGGGCTTATTGTCTTTACCTTATTGCTTTTGGTATCCTCGTTTGGCAGCTGATACTGAATCGCAGGCGTAAGGAACAGACCCGCTTACGTATCCAGGAGCATATCCATGCTGAGGAGATGAGTGATGCAAAGTTGCGTTTCTTCATGAATATCAGTCATGAGATCCGTACGCCGATGACGCTGATTGTTACACCGCTGCTTTCGCTTATTAAGAATGAGGACGATCCGCACAGAAAGGGTGTCTATGAAACCATCAAACGTAATGCAGAACGAATACTGAACCTCATCAACCAGATGATGGACCTCCGTAAGATTGACAAGGGACAGATGCAGATGCGAATGATGGAGACCGACCTTGTTCCGTTTGTCAAAGAAATCTTCGAACTCTTCCAGAGTCAGGCTAAAGCCAAACGTCTGACCTTCAATTTCGAGCACGACACCGAGTCCCTGCCGATATGGATAGACCGTCGGAATTTCGACAAGGTCATTATGAATATCCTATCCAATGCCTTCAAGTTCACGCCCAGTGGTGGTGAGATAGGTATCCGTATTACTCATGACGATAATGATGCCACAATCGCAATCAGAGACAACGGTGAAAAGATACCTGAAGATAAACTGGACAAGATCTTTGAACGCTTCTATCAGACCGTCTCAACGGTCAACGACAGAAACGTGGGAACAGGTATTGGTTTGGACCTGACACGCTCATTGGTGGAGTTACATCATGGCACGATCTCTGCCCATAACCTGAATGAGGGCTGTGAATTCGTTGTTACCGTACCTCTGGGCAATGCCCATCTGAAGCCCGAAGAGATGATCTTGGAGGAAGAAGCCTCCAACTTCGTGGAGCCTATCATCGAAGAGACGGTAGAGGAATCGGATGCTCCGGTTATCGACCTGCCATCTAATTACAAGATGACAATAGTTATTGCAGAAGACGACGATGAAATCAGAGGCTATCTTGAGAATGAGTTGAGTAAAGATTACGATGTCAGAGCCTGTACCAATGGTCGTGAGGCCCTGTCAGAAGTTCTCCATACGAAGCCTGATCTGGTGGTCAGCGATGTGATGATGCCTGAAATGGATGGCAACACCCTTTGCTCGAAGATTAAGACCAACCCCAGCACTAATCATATCCCAGTGATATTGTTGACGGCCAAGAACCGTGACGAAGACAAGTTGGAAGGTCTTGAGACAGGTGCAGACTCCTATATCGTGAAGCCCTTCAATATGGACATCCTACGACGCACCATCATCAACCTGTTGAATTCTCACCGTCTTTTGCAGTTGAAGTACGGCCGTAATGACAGTCTGGAGGAACAGGTGGAAGATGTGAAGATGAAGTCGCCTGATGAAAAGCTTCTGGATCGTGTGATGGCAGCCATCAACGAGCATCTTGACGACTCAGACCTCAGTGTAGACATGATTGCCGAACAGGTTGGTATCAGCCGTGTTCACCTGCATCGAAAGATGAAGGAACTGACGGGTCAGACACCACACGACTTTATCCGCAACCTTCGTCTGAAGCAGGCTGCCAATCTCTTGGCTAACCACGGTATGAATGTGACGGAAGTGATGTATGCTTGCGGTTTCTCCAACTCCGCTTCGTTCTCAACGGTGTTCAAGAAGTTCTACGGCATGTCGCCACGCGACTACATGAAGGAGCACTACAAGCAGTCGCATTAAGTAGTGTCATTACTTAACGTCCGCGACGGAGGATGAATTCCACCATCCCTCTAAACAGCTGACGATAGTCATCCTTGATAAAGTCTATGTCAGACAAAAGGCTAAGGGCTTCTGTGGCATATTTCTCTGCCTGTGATTCTGCATAGGCGATGCTGCCATATATATCCATCAGGTCGCGGATATACTGTACAGCCTCTTCACGTTTCTGTTCACGAGGCAGACTGAGTGTTGCCTCAATGCGTTGACGCTCCTCAGGACTGCAATGGCTGAGGAGATGGAGTAGTATCAGCGTACGCTTGCCTTCGAAGATGTCGTTTAGCTTTTGTTTCTTTTGGCCTTCGAAGTCGCCTGTCAGATCCAACACGTCATCGCGGATCTGGAAACAGAGTCCCAACGGATAGCTGAACTTATAGATACGCTGCAACTGTTCATCTGTAGCTCCTGCCAGAAGGGCACCTAAGCGCAGAGGGCCTGCAATGGTATAATAGACGGTCTTACCACTGACGGTGAAGAGAACGTCTTCTTCCGTCATATCGTCCTTATTATCCTGTGTCCATTTAATTTCTGCATATTGGCCGAAGGTGGTGCGTCCCAGCATCAGGAAGAACTCGTGTTGTACCTTACGGGCTAGGTCGACGTCCAGCAGTCGGAAGTTCTCGCAGAGTACACGATGCATACACTCGTGCAGGGTATCGCCGGCATTAATGGCTATCTCTGAACTGACCAGATGATGCAGGGCTGGTTTCCCTCGACGTTCTAATGAGCCGTCTTCCCAGTCATCATGAATCAGGATCCAGTCCTCACTCATCTGCATGGCCGTTGCTGTATACACGGCCTTGTCGGCAGAACCGCTCATCGCTTCAGCCATCAGCATCACCAGCGCAGGACGCAAGTATTTTCCGCGACGGGCTGGGTAATCGTTGACGATGTCCCAGTGCTCGTCGAAGACAGAGATATACTTCTCCTGTCCCATCATGGCAACGGTCTGCCAATCTTCTTTCTTAAACTGTTGCAGACAAGTGTCTATGACTGAGCCTACACGCTCTTTTTGCTGTTCCAGGTAGTCATTAAAATCTTTGGTCATAATTATCTCATTTATATTTCTTTATTGGAATGCGATAGCCTACACCCAGCATCAAGTTGTTGGGGTAGTAGAAGTCATACAGGCTGTAGCCGATATGCAGATAGGTCCTTTGACTCATCGCCACCTTCAAGGCCAGCACTTCATAAAAGCCTTTGAAGTCTGTGGCGGCAGCATTAAGCACATTATGTCCGATGCCGAAGTTGATGGTGAAGTAGGGCATCACGAATTCTGCTCTGGCAGAAAGTCCTGCCGATACTTGTTTGTACCAGGCAGGTATATGGATGTCGGCATCTGTGCCGTTCCAATAGGTCTCTGTCAATGCTTTTTCGTCTAACTCGATATTCGAACCGTGATCATATTGTACATCCAACGATGCGCCCAAGTTTAACCAGTGGTTCATCCCATACATGGGATTGATGTTAAAGCCGATGACGCCAAACGTTCCTGGTATGGCGTAGGCGCCTTCTGTGGTATCCACACCTTTGCGTTTCCAAGCACCATAGAGGGTCACATCGGTATGCAGGTTCTTCTGAAAGGCAGGAAGTGGTCTGGAGTCTTCGTAGTCCAGATCTCTGTTGATATAGTAGGCCATTGACAGACGACCTTCAAAAGCGTTTAGACCAGCATTAGGCATCGAGGTGTTGCCATTGCTGTAATGGGTGAATGCTCCTCCCAGGTTCAAGTCCCAGTGGTTGGACAAGGCCCAGCGCAAATAGACATTGGCGTTGATATAGGCCGTCATCTTCGAACCGATCACATGGTTTTCTGGATGTTTGTCTTTGTCGTAGGGTTTCCAGCCGTATGTCAGACCGAAGTCCCATTCGTAGTTCAACGACAACCGTTTCGCCAGTGTGGCGATGGTAGCTCCTTGGAAGAGATAGGCCGATACAGGGTTTCCCAACTGGGGATTGAAATCGTGGATAGCTAATCCCACGCCTTGATAAGCTCCTTTGTAAATAAGAGCTTGTTCGGAGGTTCGTGGTGCTTGGAAGGCATACTTCAGCTTCGCGGCAAACGAGTGGTTCATCGTTCTTACCTCAGGGTTATTGCCTCGCAGGAATCTATTAGTATGCAGGATGAGGCCAGGTGCGGCTTCGGCCTCAATACGATGTATCAGAGTACTGTCGTTATCAGATGCAGCAAAGGCAGTAATGGTACCAACCATTACTGCCATTGTCATCAGATAACGTCTTATTCTCATTCTGTCTTCGGAGCCTCACCAATCAAGTCCATAAACTCATCGAGTTTTGGCGTGATGATGATCTGAGTACGACGGTTACGCTGCTTGCCCTGTTCTGTGTCGTTGTTGGCGATGGGGTTGTATTCACCACGTCCGCCAGCAGTTAAACGCTTAGGATCTACACCGTAGTCGTTCTGCAAGGCTTGAACGACTGATGAAGCACGAAGGGCCGAGAGGTCCCAGTTGTTACGGATGTTGGTCTTCGAGATGGGAACATTGTCTGTATTACCCTCGATAAGTACATCGTAGTCCTTATAGTCCTTGATAATCTTGGCAATCTTAGAGAGTGTCTCAGCTGCACGGGTATTAATCTCATAAGAACCGCTCTTGTAAAGCATATTGTCGGCCAGTGAGATATAGACCACGCCCTTCAGCACCTGAACGTCAACCTCCTTCATCTCTTCCTTCGAAAGCGAACGTGTCAGGTTGTTTGTCAGCACCATGTTCAGCGAGTCGCTCTTTGACTTCACCTCCACCAAGTGGCGGATATACTGGTTCGACTCATTGATCTGGTCTACGAGTTTCTCGATAGAGACATTGTTCTGTGAGGCATTTGTCAGACTCTTGTCGAGCGACTCCTGCAGTTTGGCATACTTCTGCTCAGCAGCCTTCAGTAACTGCTGCATACCCTTCTGCTGTTCTTCCAGGCTGGCGATGCGGGCATTCTTTGCTGCCAAGTCCTCTTTCGCACTCTGCAGACTTTCCGTCAGGGATTTATTCTCTGTCTGGCAGTTCACCAGTTCTTTCTTTGAGCCGCAACTGGTCAGCATCAGTGCTACTGCCAGTGACATAAACAATACATTCTTTTTCATATTCTTTATTCCTTTTGATTTGTAATTCGCTGCAAAGATACTTATTTTTTGGACATATGAACATAAGAACATGTATTTTTTTTGTTTCTTTTGTTCTTTTGTCTATAAATTTTATTATATTTGCACACAAAAACCAAATAAATGATGAAAACAATCAAATTTACACTCGTCGCGCTGTTTTTGCTCACAGTTCAGAGCATTTGTGCAGAAAGCCTTGAAAAGGGCGTATCCAAACAACTCGCTGAGCGTCGTAAGGCGGCCATCAGCAATGTAAAATACAATCTGACCTTCAACGTTCCCGCCGATGCCAAGAAGAAAGTGCTGGGCGAAGCCACTATCACTTTTGACCTCAATAGTAAGGACGATGTCATTCTCGACTTCCAGGGTCAATTCTCCGGACAGGTGCAGATTGGTAAGAAAAAACGTCCTGTGACCTATCAGAACGAACATATCATCATTCCCTTTAAATATCTGAAGATCGGTAACGTTGAACTTACCCTCGAGTTTATCTGTAACGATGATGCCTTGCACCGCAATGGTGATTATCTCTATACCATCTTCGTGCCTGATCATGCCCGTTCTGTATTCCCTTGCTTCGACCAGCCAGACTTGAGGGCAAGGTTTGAGACCAAGCTGAATGTGCCGAAAGGTTGGAAGACGATGACCAGCGATGGCCGTTACCCCATTCCCACCTATCTTTATTCCTTTGTGGCAGGCAACTTCCAGGAGAAGGCCGCCAATCGTGACGGACGTAAGATTCGTGCACTCTATCGTGAGACTGATCCTGCGAAAGTGCTACAACTGGAGAAGGTCTTCGATGAGGTTGCTCAGTCCTTGAAATGGATGGAGGGCTATACGGGCATCCAGTGTCCTTTTGAAGAGTACGGCTTTGTCGTACTTCCGGGTTATCAGTTCGGAGGCATGGAACATCCGGGTGCCATCCAACTCAGCGACCGTCGTATATTCCTCGGCAATAACCCATCGCAGGAAGAGGAACTCAGCCGCTCGGAGCTCATTGCTCATGAAACGGCTCACCTCTGGTTTGGTGATATGGTGTCACTGAAGTGGTTTGAGGATGTCTGGACCAAGGAGGTGTTTGCCAACTTCATGGCCTCGAAGATTACTCGTCGCCAATATTCGAAGGTTGATCACGATCTGAACTTCATGAAGACCTATCAGACGCGTGCCATCGCCATCGATCGCACAGAGGGAACCCATCCCATTGCGATGGATCTTGACAACCTGCGCAATGCCAGCATGCTCTACGATAATATCATCTACGACAAGGCCCCAGTCATGATGCGTATGCTCGAACGCACGATGGGCGCCTCTTCGCTCCAGAATGGTCTGCGTTCTTACCTCGCTCATAACTTCTTTAAGAATGCCTCGTGGGATGATTTGCTGACCATCCTCGACAACGAGAATCCTACTGCTGGCGTGCGCCAGTTTAGCGATGTCTGGGTGAAACAGAAGGGTATGCCTATCATTCATACCTCTTATAAAGACGGCAACCTTATCGTCTCACAGACCGATCCTTATGGTCGCGGACTCTGCTGGCGACAGAAGTTCCAGATACAGGTCATTTATCCCTTGGGCGCCAGCAAGACCGTCAACGTCGATATGCAGCAGCCCGTTATGATTTTTAAGCTAAGAGAGAAACCTGCGATCCTTATTCCTAACTACAATGGTCAGGGTTACGGACAGTTCACCCTCGATGATGAGTATATCAATCAGCTGCCCCTCCGACTGATCACCACGCGTAATAATCTCAACCGTTACACGCTTGTGGAGACCATCCATGAGAATTACCTGAGGGGTAAGGTCAACCCTGCTTATTTCGGTGAACTCTATCGTATGATGATGAGCGAGAAGGATCCGATGATTATGTCGGCAGCAGTCGATCACATGTTCAAGATTGCTTTCGACCTGACGCAAGCTCAGCGCAATACCCTCGAGCTTTGTATGATGGACCTGCTCGGCGAGAATAGACTGCCGGAGTGCCGTCAGGCGATTATCCGTAAGCTGGCCTCTAACATGACATCGCCAGGGGTTGTCGAGCAGATCCGCACGATTTGGGAGAAGCATAACGAGACGATCTTCAACGAACATGACTATATGAATATGGCCTATCGCTTGGCGATGCTCCAGCCTGACCGTTGGCAGGATATCCTCAACACAGAGCGCAGCCGTCTGCAGAGCGAAGATCTACGTAAGGAGTTCGACTATGTGAGTCGTGCATGTAATCCGGATGCTACCAAGCGTACAGAACTCTTCAACAGTCTTCTGAAGCCCGAGAACCGTCAGCAGGAGCCTTGGGCATTGCATGCTCTTGATCTGTTGTCGGCTGATATTTATGCCCCTGACAATATCAAATATATCACAGCCAGTCTGAACTCGTTGCAGTATCTCCAGCAGACCAGTGATATCTTCTTCCCCAGCAACTGGATGAAAACTGTTCTGGCTCATCAGAAGAGTCCTGCTGCCAAACAGGTCGTAGAGCAGTTCCTCGCTACGGACAAGAAACAGCCTGAGATCCTGAAGAACAAGGTCCGTGAGGCGGCTTGGGTTCTCCTGAAACAACAACCCTATGTTGAGAAGCAAAAGCCCGTTGTCGTCAGCAAGTCCAAGACTGCAGCAAAGAAAACAACCAAGAGATAACCATCATATCGGACCTTAAGGGAAGTCGGAAAAGGGTACTGAGGGTAACTTAGGAAAATAATTCGGAATAAGCAAACGTAATTCATAAATTCTTTGTACCTTTGCAGGCAAAATCAGAATACAATAATTTAAAAGGTATGATACGTTTCTTTCAGACCCCACAGAAATCGGTGATTGCAACGGAAGTTGATCACGTATTGAGTGAACAGGAAATCAAGGAATTAAACTGGCTTTATGGCGAGGCAACAATGCTCGAGGCTGACAAGTTGGAGGGCTACTACGTTGGTCCGCGCCGCGAGATGGTGACCCCGTGGTCGACGAATGCTGTTGAGATTACACAGAACATGGGCCTCAAGGGCATCAGTCGTATTGAGGAGTACTTCGCTGTGGCAAGCAAGGATGCTGAGCACGACGAGATGTTGCAGCGCATGTATAACGGCCTGAACCAGGATATCTTTACCATCAACATCAAGCCCGAGCCCATCAAGTATGTGGACAATCTGGAGGAATACAATGAGCAGGAAGGTCTGGCTCTTAGCCCAGAGGAGATAGAGTACCTGCACGGACTGGAGAAGCAGAACGGTCGCCCATTGACCGATTCTGAGATCTTCGGTTTCGCACAGATTAACTCTGAGCACTGCCGTCATAAGATTTTCGGTGGCACCTTCATCATTGACGGCAAGGAGATGGAGAGCTCGCTCTTTGCAATGATTAAGAAGACCACGCAGGAGAACCCCAACAAGATTCTCTCGGCCTATAAGGATAATGTGGCTTTTGCACAGGGGCCTGTCGTTGAGCAGTTCGCGCCGAAGGATCAGAGCACAAGCGACTGGTTCCAGGTGAAGGATATCGAGAGCGTTATCTCGCTGAAGGCCGAGACGCATAACTTCCCAACGACTGTTGAGCCGTTCAACGGTGCCGCTACAGGTACTGGTGGTGAAATCCGCGACCGTATGGGTGGTGGTGTTGGTTCATGGCCTATCGCTGGTACAGCTGTTTACATGACAGCTTATCCTCGTCTGACTGATGATGACAAGCTGACTCGCGATTGGGAGAGCATTCTGCCCGTTCGCCAGTGGCTGTATCAGACTCCTGAGCAGATTCTAATCAAGGCTTCTAATGGTGCTTCTGACTTCGGAAATAAGTTCGGTCAGCCACTGATTTGTGGTTCTGTACTTACCTTCGAGCACCAGGAGGCAAATGATACTAAGTATGCTTACGATAAGGTTATCATGCTCGCTGGTGGTGTAGGTTATGGCACCAAGCGCGACTGTCTGAAGAAGGAGCCTCAAAAGGGTAATAAGGTGGTCGTTGTAGGTGGTGATAACTACCGCATCGGATTGGGTGGTGGTTCTGTATCATCTGTTGATACAGGTCGCTATAGCAACGGTATCGAGTTGAACGCCGTTCAGCGTGCTAACCCAGAGATGCAGAAACGTGCCTACAACTTGGTTCGCGCGCTCTGCGAGGAGGATGTGAACCCCGTTGTGAGTATTCACGACCACGGTTCTGCCGGTCACCTGAACTGTCTGTCAGAGCTTGTTGAGGAGTGCGGTGGTGAGATTGATATGACTAAGTTGCCTATTGGCGACAAGACGCTTTCGAGCAAGGAGATTATTGCCAACGAGAGTCAGGAGCGTATGGGACTGCTCATTGACGAGAAGCATATCGAACATGTACGTAAGATTGCTGAGCGCGAGCGTGCTCCGCTGTATGTGGTTGGTGAGACTACTGGCGACGCCCACTTCTCATTCAAGCAGGGCGATGGTGTGAAGCCATTCGATTTGGATGTGGCTCAGATGTTCGGTCACTCACCAAAGACTATTATGAAGGATAATACTGTAGAGCGTCACTATGCTGACGTAACCTACAGTCAGG
>JAEEGH010004184.1_pt1 | contig 37254 bp, 30 predicted proteins | sample 9134181 | NCBI WGS metagenome assembly JAEEGH01 (sample SAMN16246544, study PRJNA631951) | gut metagenome | biome: gut microbiome; feature: rumen; material: DP-attached | host: Bos | place: Iran: Karaj | collected 2018-10
GGGATAAACGGTTATTCAGTGCAAAGATAATCAAAAAAACGCCAAACCGCTATGCAACAGCCCGTATATTTATTTCAGCACCCGTGCAAACGATTGCAAACCGTCGGCGAAACAAGCATTAATTACTATCTACTCCCCCTCCTCAGAAAGGAAGAAGACCCACCCCCTTACCCCTCCCTAAATGGAGGGGAGTAAAAAGTATAGAGCCTTGAAGGTATTCACTCCCCCTCCTCAGAAAGGAGGGGCCAGGGGTGGTTGATAAAGGAAAGGTCGGGGGTGGGTTTTTTGTTTGTTCATTCAATGCATTCGAATAAAACGGTTTCCGTCCAAACTCATTGGGCGGTTCAGCGTTATCTTTGTACCGCATGTTTGCCAGACGCTTGCAATTGCAAGCCGATGAAACGTCAGGAAATTTCTGAATTATGGTGCGCTGAGAATCGCGCATAAGTCACCAAACGCATGATGGCAGGCAAATATGCGAGTTTTGAACCGTTATCCACAAGTTGCTGATAATGAGACTTTTGGATGATTGCTCCCGCTTCCAGACTTCTTTTAATAATCTTCCGAACTTTAATTAATAGGCTTTTAGACTGTAATTAGGCCCCTATCACAGTCTGAAAGCCTTTTATTTTGACTTCAAACGATTATCTTTTGAACTTCAAAAGCCTATTATTTGAACTTTAAATCCCTATTATTTGCCCAACGGATCCCCATCTTCTGCTAATCGGAAGCCAAACATACACCAGAAAACCATCTATCCCGCGCTACTTTCCTCCATATTATTACAGGGATTTTGTCGTAGATTTTGATTAAACAAGTTCTGTAATTACTGTCTAACAGAACACAAAATAATGTATCGGTATGCGGGAATTTCGCACACCCCTGCCCTATCTTTGCAGCCGATAAACATAATTATAAACCCCAAAAATAAACAAAAATGAAAACAAAACTATGGATGACAGCCTTGATGCTGATGGCATCGGCAGTAGTGGCAAACGCGCAGGAACACCAAACCTACTCGGGCACATTTGGTAAAGGAGATGGCGGCACCGCCACCTATTCTTATTATGAGAATGAGGACGGACAAAGAGTATTCGACGGCAAATACTCTTTCAAGAAGACCGTCAAGCGTTCTGGCGAGAATTCTACTTATACGGAGAATGGGCAATATAAGAACGACAAGCTGGAGGGTCTGTGGACATTCACCTTCAACATCTCACGTTCTTGGGAGAAAGTGGTGGGCAAAGTAACTGCCAACTACAAGAACGGACTGCTCGACGGTCCGATGCATTTCAGTCGTAAGATTACTGAAGACGGGAAAACGAAAACTGATGTCTACGACTTCCAGTTCAAAGAAGGCTATCTCACGGGTAAGGCGACCAATCTGAAAATCGGCGACTGGATTTTCACTTATCAATGCGATGAGAATGCAATTCCCGTGGGAATCTGGAAGAAGAAGCCCGACCGTAAGGGGTTAAACTGGGTGGAATGTGCCGTCTATACCGACGGAAAAATTAGCAAATCCTACTCCGAAGTTCCTTCTACAGGCGACAGGACGGAAACCAGTTCCTTTGTCTTTCCCTCGGACTTGCTCGACGGCATCCGAAAACTGCTGGAATACCCCGGGGAAATGAAAGAGCAACCCATCCGCTCAAGCGTCAATGAGATAAAGAGCAAGATAAGTCCAAGATACGATGAAGCTCTGAAATACGGACTCATAGGCGTGAGAGGGTATGTTTACTGAGAAGGTATTGTCAGCGTGACTCCTGATTGCGCCTAAATCGGAATTTTGACAGAAGAACGACAACTTTTTCGCTTCAAGACATTGACTTTTCAAAAAAAAACTTTATCTTTGCAATTGGATAAGGTTTGCACGGACTTCTGTCATATTCCGTTTTCAAGGTTTTCTCAGGACCTCCGTGGCAGAATATTGGCGCGAGTCTGCGCCTCAGCGTTTAAATTTTTACTACTAACAAGATGAACGAATCAGAATTAAAAGAAAAAATATACAAGGAAGTCATTAATCTTGCAGTCAGTCTGACGCAGCAAGGTAAGACAATGACCTCAGACGAACTAACCGATTGGATAAACAAGAACTATCCTGATTTCCAGCATCCTTACGGAAACTCGCGTGGAGTGCCTCAAGCCGCATTCCGCCGCGCGAAAGAAGCAAACAACCAAGAAGGTATGGACGCCCTTGTTAAAGCGTTCACGCATAATGACGGCACACCGCTTTGGCAAGAATAACTAAAACAGGAGGACAATATCATGCTTACAAAAATGGGAAAGGCAACATTCAAGTGCAAGGACTGTGGCGAGACCTTCGAAACCTTCTACACCGAGGGCGGCATCAGGGCAGGCATCAACCTGCCGCATTGCCCTAAGTGCGGGAGTGGGAATACGAAGAAAGCCACATTATTGGATTGTATTTTGTAATACCTATTTTTTATAATATATGCCACAACTCATCAACATAGGACAAGAACTACTGAGAATCAATACGACAAAGAACGCCATAGAGTACTCTCAAAATGGTGGTCGCTCATGGGTGACGCGCTGTAACAGCACGTCATACGGAACTTTCATCGACCTTTTGCAGGTAGGCCGCGAAATCCTGGCCTGCACCAGCAAAGGTCTGTATGCCTCTCAAAACGACGGGCGTTCTTTCGCGCCCCGATGTACTAACACATCATCCTACGGCGATTTCCTCACCCTGATGCAGAACGGCAACGAACTACTGGCAAACACCAGCAAAGGTCTGTACTATTCGAGGAATGAAGGAAGAAGTTGGGGGAAACGGTAATTTTTAAAAGATACAATTTTGTAGTTATGGATATTGATTTAATTGAATCAACTTTCAGTGAGTTGATGGGGGAACTTGAAAAAATAAAAGACCTCAACGAACTTGCTGAATCTTACAAAAAGAAGACACAGGTTTTGAGTGAACAATTAGAGCGTTTTCTTTCTGCGTCTGCAGAAGGACGTAATATTGTGATGGAAAAGATACAGTCTGTAGAGGATGTCCTTAAATCAATTAATGAAAATGGACTGCCCGAGCTTCGGGATTCTTTTAAAGAAACATCAGATGGTATAAATCAGAAAGCTGAGGAATACCAGAATTCAAATGCTGATTGCTTCAAAGCGATAGACACTTCCTTGTCTCAGATAGTGCAAGAAGCCTCAAAGTCAGCCAATGAAATTAGAGAGTTCGAAGAAAAGGCATTCGAGACTCAGTCCAAACTCAGTGGATTGATTTCTGAGAAAATTGATGGTTTAAATCAGAAAGCTGAGGAATACCAGAATTCAAATGCTGATAGCTTCAAAGCGATAGACACTTCCTTGTCTCAGATAGTGCAAGAAGCATCAAAGTCTGCCAGTGACATTAGAGAGTTCGAAGAAAAGGCATTCGAGACTCAGTCCAAACTCAGTGGATTGATTTCTGAGAAAATTGATGGCGTTAATCTGAAAAATGGGGAGTTTCAATCATCTTTACATGGAGTCATTAAAGAAGTTCATCAGTCTAATGCTCAAAGTCTTGATAACAATTTTAATGCGATTAAAAAAGGGCACATGCTCAATTACATTCAGCTTACACTTACATTAATCGTTATTGCTCTTCTCGCTTTAATCCTATTTTCAAAATGAAAGCTAGCGACATAGCATATTTGATGTCTTCTTATCTAATAGTGGCAGATGAAGAAATCAATCAGAAAGAATTAGATGTTCTTTCCCAAAATTTTCATGAACCAACATCAAAAGAATTAGAAGAAAAGCAAAAAGGAATTTTCGCAGACGCTAAAGATAAAGTTGAACTTGACGTCTTGATTCAAGACGCAAAACAATTATCTATAGAAGAGAAAACAAAAATCATAGAATTGTTATACAAGATAGCATATGCAGATGGCTATTACGATGATAGGGAAAATCAGATAATTGAAACCATTACAAATAAATTAAAATTTCCACAGAAACTTAAAGTAGAGATTGAAAACAATATTACCCAAAATCTTTCTCCCATTGTGTATACCCTTCCATGGGGTGAGAATTTAAAAAGTATAGTTCATCGCCTATTATTGGCTTTAAAAGACGAAAAAGAGGATGAGCATGAACTTCTGTCTGGAAACCGTTTCATACAACAAATTAGGAATATTGCTAATTGGTCAAAGGAGGATTTGTCTTTTGCAGAGAATGAAATGAAAAGTTTTAATCAGTTCCTGCAAGATAGAATAAATGCAATTGATGATGTCATAAATAAGGTTAGGAACTACAATGCAAAAACAGAAGAGGTAAAAGAGCTTCAAAAACAATTGAAGGCATTCAATGACAACATTCAAACTAATATAGTTGATAGTCTTCGTGAGAATCTTGCCGTTCTGAACAAAAAAAAGAGAACCATCAGCTATTTTACCATAGCCTTCATGGGGCGGACAAAAGCAGGAAAGAGCACTTTCCATAAGGTTGTGACCCACGAAGAAGACGATGATATAGGTATTGGAAAACAAAGGACAACAAGATATAACCGTAGCTGGTATTGGGAAAACTTAAGAATAATTGACACACCAGGAATCGGAGCAGCAGGTGAAGGAGGGCGTACGGACGAAGAAGTGGCCAGGTCTATCATAGATGAAGCAGATTTAGTTTGCTATATTGTCACAAGTGATAGTCAACAAGAGACAGAATTTAATTTTCTGCAAGGACTGAAAGATAGGAACAAACCTTTATTCATCATACTAAACTTTAAAGAGAAAATTGAGGAAAGACCCCGCTTTAAGAAATTCTTAAATGATCCATTAAAATGGAAATACAACAAAGGTCCTAAATGCATAGATGGCCATGTACAAAGAATAAAAGATCTTATCGGAGATAAATATGACTTCAACTCCATTGAAATCATACCTATTCAACTATTGGCTGCTAAAATGTATTATTCTTCCAATACAGAATATACTAAGGAGCAAAGGGATAAATTATATGAAGGTTCTAACATCAAAGAATTTATTACTGATGTGAAGAAATGTGTTTACGATAGTGGAAACATAAAAAAGACTCAGAATATCATTGATGGTTGTGGCACTCAAATCTATTTTACAAACAAAGAAATAAAGAGGATATATAGCGAAATAAGCGACAAGTACGAAAAAATCTCGAAACAGAGGATTGAGATAATTGGATTCATTGACAGAGAATCAAAGAAGGTGAAAGAAAAGGCAACCAAAGAGATTGAATCTGCACATTCTAAACTTCATAACAATGCCGTTTCCTTCACAGAAGAACACTACGGCGAAAAAAAGGAATTGGGTGATTTGTGGAAGAAAGACAGGAGAAACAATATAATTTATGATGAGATGAATTCAAATCTTGAGAAGTTGGCAAGTGATTTCTCTAAAGCTGTCAATGATCGAATAGAAGAGAGTATGTCAGATATGGAATTCCTTTTTTCTCTTCAAACTGATAATGAGAGTATAAAGGGAAAAGGGGGAACAACAAATAAAAGGATGTACGTAAATATTCTTGGCACGTTAGCCGGACTTGCCATTCTTTCGAATCCATTTGGGTGGGGTACACTTGTTCTTGCGGGCGTAAGCTTTGCTATAACACTAGTGTTTAATGGTATCTCAAGACTATTCAAAAGTAAAGAAGAAATAATAAAGGAGAAAAAGGAAAAACTATTGAAAGAGTTAGAGGCAAACATTGAAAAAAACAAAGATAACATGTTAGCCGCTTTCCAGCTTCAGTTCAACAACTCCGTCGATGAACTTAAAAATCAATTAAACTCAAACTTTTCTTTGATATTGGATAATTCAAAGAGACTTATTGAGCATCTGAAAGCAATAGAAGACGATGCGCAGATGAAGGAAAATAGGCTGAATTCTTTTTTTGCTTATCGAATATTTCAGCATATATACCCTGAAAAAGTTGCGCCACTAAATGCATCGGTCTCTAAAGAGATTATATTATCTCAAATCAAAGTAGAGCGAGATTATGAGCGTCATTCAATGCACATCACATCAATTATAGCAAACAAAGATGATGAAGATAAAGTAAGAAAACTAATTCAATTAAAAACTCTAATAAATTAAGAAGATATGGCAACAACAAAACTTAAAATTGAACAACTTTCTGTAAAACTCAATGAGCTAAAAGAAAGAACTTACAGATTGTTAGACGAAAATGACAAGGATGAGCTGAAACAGCAGTTACAGAAAGAGTTAGCAGACTTAAAGGAAAGGTCTTCAATTAAGATTGCCTTTGTAGGTCAATATAGTTCTGGAAAATCTACAATCATTTCTGCATTAACAGGCAGAAAGGACATTGTTATAGATGCAAATGTTTCAACTGATAAAGTCGAAAGATATGAATGGAACAATGTTATTCTGATGGATACTCCTGGTATATTGGCCGGGAAGAAAGAGAAGCATGATCAAGAAACAATAGATGCACTAAAAGAATGCGATCTGATTGTCTATGTGCTAACAAGTCAACTCTTTGATAATGTCATATTCAATAACTTCATAGATTTGGCATATAATCAAAAGTTTAGCGATAAAATGCTTATAGCTATCAATAAGATGTCGATGGAGAATGGCGACTTTGACCAGTTATGCAATTCTTATACAGAATCTATAAAAGAAGCATTTAAAGAGCAAGGATATGATTTCAACTTTAACATAGTTTTTCTGGATGCTGCAGACTACATTGAAGGAACTGATACTGATGATGAGGATTTTATAGAGCTAAGTAACTTTACTACTTTCATAAATAGTCTCAACTCATTCATCGATGAAAAAGGCTTGATAAAAAAAGAACTGGATACTCCAGTCCGTGTTTTACGAAAATATGTAGCAGATATTGCTATTCCACAAGACAACAATCAAATGCTTGTCCTACTTAATCAATATGCAAATAGATTTGAACGTTTTAAGAAAGATATACTAAGAGATGCAAGAATCATTTTCAATAAATTTGAGGATGAAAGTATGTCATCTGTCATCAGCATATCTCAATCCATTGGTGAGAAGCCTAACGAAGAACTTGAGTCAGACGTAAAGCAATTCCAACACCAAATAGAAAAAAAGTTGGATATTGTAATAAAGGAAACAGGTGAAATGGTTGATGCGCATTATAAAGAAATGCAAGACGAGTTCGACCATTTTAATGACAAGGAAGTGTTCGTTCAATACGAAAAGAGTTTGGACATGAAAATCCAATCACCAAATCTGACTGATGAAGAAAAGAAGAGTTACGAGCAACAGAAACTTATTATGAAGCTCATGTCAGATGGGGCGAATAAGGTTAGCTCTATGGCTGGAGAAGGTCTAAACTTGTTTGGAGGAAAAGTATCTGATGTCGCGGGGAGTCAATTACATAATGCGGTTTATGGTATTGGGAAATTCTTCGGTTACAAATTTGGTCCTTGGGAAGCAGTAAAGATTGCTGGTCGAGTAGGAAAGTTTGCCAAGTTTGGTGTACCTGTAATTGCTGCAGGATTTGATATTTGGATGACAATGCGTGAAAACAAGAAAGAAGATGATAGGATTAGAGCAATTACAGCAGCAAAACGCCAGTTTAATGAAGAGTTTAGAACAGAAATTGGAAAAATCAGAGTTCAACTTGACAATGAGTTTAATAAGATCATAAATAATTATAATAAGGTTCAAGAAGATATAAACCAGCAAAAAAGGAATTTAATTAGCATATCACAAAAGAACAAGGAATTGGTTCAGCAAATAAATGACATTGATGCTGAATATGTGGACTTTATAGAAATAATAGATGATAACAAAACAGAATAATAGTATGTCCCTGTAAATTCCAACTTAATAGACCAGAGTGATAGTTGCGGATTTTAGGTTTATCATAGTCACGTCATGGATGATTTCATTTGCCTTGTTTTGCAGCACTAAAGAAAATGAAACACTTGACATGACAAACTCCAAGACAACATTCTGAAGTCTTGTGACTTACAAAAAGTTTAACTATAGTGCTGCGGAATTAATGATTATGGAAAAAGAAGAATTTAAAACGTCTTGGGATTTAACCCAAAAAAAAGATTTGGATTTAGTAATGGCAATGTTTCCAACTTTAAGTTTAACAGGCTTTGTTTATAAAAAGATTCTTGACATCTTCAACACGGATACTTCTAAGCAAGCGAAAGCGGCTGAAGAACTGATTAAAGCTGGCAAGGAGAATGGCGTTGATGAGATGGAGATAAAGTTAAAACAATTTGCTGGTGGTAAACTAAATATACCCGAAGATGTTAATATAGATGTGCAAATAGGAAAAAGTGAAGAAACAGTCATTAAAGTAAAATACAAATAGATTATATAAATAGGGTCTGTTTCTTCAGTATAATAGTATGAGCAACATCTTTTTCAAACCTTTTGTAGGCTCTGCCTACACCTCGGGTGGTATATTTGGCAAGCGGGTGATGATTCTTGGGGAGAGTCATTACTGCGAAGAGAGATGTACGGATTGCGGCAACGCAAGGGCGCATCCAGAGTGTTGCGCCTTTACGAACGGCGTGGTGAGTGACTATCTGAATGAATCGTTAGACAGGCAGCGGTGGATGTCAACGTACTTGAAGTTTGAGCGGTCGTTGGTTGGGCATGAGACGGACTGGGAGGAACGGAAGAGGATCTGGAACTCCGTGGTGTTCTACAACTATCTGCAGGCAGCGATGGGCGGGCCTCGTGAGGCCGGTACGAACAGGCAGTATGAAGAAGCAACGGAGCCGTTCTTTGAAGTACTGGAACAGTACCGTCCGCAGTATGTCATCGTGTGGGGTTCGCGCCTTTGGGGCTACATGCCAGCAGGAGAACGGTGGTCGTGGAACGACGACATCGTTGTGGATGGTAACATCAACAAGTGTGGCAACTATGCACTGAACGATGGTACTAAAGTGAAGATTCTGCCGGTGAACCACCCCTCAGTAGGATACTCGTGGGATTATTGGCACAAGGTGATTAGCAAGTTCCTGGACTTGAAGTAGCAAAAATTAGTAGGTCATTTGATTTTTGTCGTGGCTATGCGGGAATTTCGCATAGCCACGTACTATTTTTGCAGCCAAATTGCAGAACAAGTCTGCTCTCATTAGTATTAACATTAAAAAGAAAGACGTATGATCAAGAAAACATTTTATTATCTTTCGGCAATCATTTTCGTTGGCGCATTTATTTATTTTAGATTAGCACCAGAAAAAAGCGAAGAAATCATCAACACGTTAACAACTAACTCTGAGAGTGTTGAGAAAAAATTGTTAGAGCCGACTCAACGGGTCGTCCAAGGTCTCAGAGAACATGGTATTACTATCGATGAACAAAGATGGGATGACGAAAATTACGAACTACCATTATTCCAGGTAAAGGCAACCAACCGTGGAGAGACCTGTATGCTCGAACTTCAGGCTGTCATATCCTTGAAGGACGGAACAACAAACACCATCACGCTACATAATGAAGGGGATGTTTTATATAATGGACAGACCACATGGTTTGAATGTGTGATAACAGAAGAACTCTCTGATATCAGCTCCATCCAAGTATTCTCTTTTGATATATATTGACAGCTTGCCTTCATTGGCGTTGCATCTTGTGTCGTAACGGTATCGGTCGTCTTGGGTTGGGTTTATGTTCGGAGGAAGAAGCGAGCAGTGGCGAGGACGGAAATTATGGAGGCAATTAAGAAATATGAAGAACGAGCCCGTGTTTCCAAATAAATGTTGTACCTTTGGCTAATGCCGAAGTTACTATCACTCAGAAATAAAAAGAAAATTACGCTTTTCTTTTGTATTTCATTCGTTTAATCGTAACTTTGCAGCATGAAGGACTATTTGCGCAGACATATCTGGATACTGAGCGAGCTGTACCAGAATCCGAAGGGACTGACGTACAAGGAGTTTGCTGAGCGGTGGGAACGTAGTTCGCAGAATGTGTTAGGGACTTCGCTGCCCAAGCGGACGTTTGCCGACTGCCTGAGGGCGATAGAGGATACGTTTGATGTCGACATCTCCTCGGATGCCCGTAATGGCTACCGCTATCGCATTGTGCAGCGCGACTGGTTAGAGAACGACAGGGTGAAGGACTGGCTGTTGTCGGCCTTTGCCGTAAACGGGGTGTTGCAGGACAGCCGTGGACTGCGTGAACGGGTGATGTTCGAGGACATTCCTTCGGGCAACGACTACTTGCTGGAGGTGCTGAAGGCCATGAGGGAGAACCGCGTGCTGGCAGTGACTTATCAGGACTATTTTGACAAGGAGCCGCGAGCGATTTTGCTGGAGCCCTATTGTGTCCGTGTGTTCCGCCAGCGGTGGTACGTCGTTGGTGTAATGGAGAATGAGTCCCAAGGTGAAGAGCCTGCTGAACTGACGAATCAAGGACACATTCGCCGCTATGCACTGGACCGGGTCGTGACATTGGAACCAACGGATGCTACTTTCAAGATGCCGCGAGGCTTTTCGGTGGACGACTATTTTGCCGATGCTTTCGGCATCATCGTAGAACCAGAGGAATATGATGTCGAGACAATCAGGATGAAGGTCTATAATATCAATCATCGCCGTGAATATCTGCGTTCGCTCCCGCTCCATCACTCGCAACGGGAGACAGAGCAGGCGGAAGATTATTCCATTTTTGAGCTGCGACTGACTCCTACCTATGATTTTATACAGGCTGTATTGGCAATGGGGAATGAAGTGGAAGTGCTGGCCCCAGAATACGTCAGGCGTGAAATCAGAAGGCGCGTCGCAAGGTATGACAACGGCGTGTAACCCGCCGCCTTTTGCGCACAAATCGCCACTTTTGCGCATGATGTGGTATTTCTGCGCACCAGCAGGCGGTTGTCATCAAGTGCAGGCACTTTTTTAGTCTTTTCCTATATAGATATAAGCAATTATGCGTCGAGCGGAATGTCGAGCGTCACCTCATAGGTGTTGTCGGTCTCGCTGACATCCAATGTGTAGTCGTTGCCGTAGATGAGGTCGAGCCGCTGGCGGACATTCGCCATACCGACACCGCCCTGAGCGGGCATGCCGACAGCGTCGGCCTTGCGGTGCTTGCTGTTGCGGCAGGTCCAGAGCAGCCGGTTCTCGCTGTGCCGGCCTGTGGTGAACCTGCACTCGATGTCGATGAACGACTCCTGCTGGTAGCTGACGCCGTGCTTGAAGGCGTTCTCAACAAACGAGATGAAGAGCAGCGGTGGCACGGTGATTCCCGTGACATCATCTGGGAAACTGACGCTGAAGCGCAGCTTGTCGGTATAGCGCATCCGCATGAGCCGGGTGTAGTTGTCCATGAACTCGGCTTCCTTGGCCATTGGCACCCGCTGGTGATTGCTCTCATAGAGCACGTAGCGCAGGATTTTAGACAGCTGGATGACGGCCTCCTTGGCCCGTTCGCCGTCGATGTCGACCAGTGCGTGGATGTTGTTGAGCGTGTTCATGAGGAAGTGGGGGTTCAGCTGGTACTTCAGGTACTCTAACTGCTGCTCCAGGTTCTTGTGCTCCAATTCCGTCAGTCGCTGCATGTCTTCGCGCTGCCTGAAGTAGATCTTCACGCCCAGGTTCATGCCGAGCATCAGAATGAGCACGATGACCTGCACGAGTTCATGTCCGCCGCGGAAGTGAGGCTTCCCCATAGGCGGTCTCATGGGCCGGCGGTCGTGCCCGAATTCGGGTGGCCGTCGGTCGTCCATCTCCTCCATCGGCGGCCGCATCTCCTCCATCGGTGGCCGCCGGTCGTCCATCTCCTCCATCGGCGGCCGGCGGTCCTTGTGCGGCCTCTGGCACTGGAAGACGGCGAAGGCCGCCACGAGCACGGTCACGATGCTGAAGTAGACGAGCTTCTTCTGCCGTGAAACGAAGAGCGGAGCCAGCAGATAGTTGTGGACGATGAAGACGGCAAAGAACATGCCGAAGCGCCGCCACACCATGAACACCTCGCTCCAGTCGAATGCCATGCCGGTATCGCTGGTCGTGCGGATATAGAGACTCAGCACGGGTGCCAAGAAGAGCAGTCCCCAAAGCACGATGTAGACGAGCGTCTCCTGCCGTTTTTCCCTTTTGATGGTCATAGAGTCCTATTTTGCCGTGAACGAGGTGAAACTGTTGGTACCCTTGGCCGTTGAGCCGAGGTAGAGTCCGTGCCACTCGGTGGTGGCGTCGGTGGGAGCTGTGGCCGACGACTTGACGTTGTATGTAGAGCCTTTCACCATGCCTGTGGCCGTAAACAGTGCCAGCGAGCTGCTGACGTTGGCTGCAAAGCTGTAGGTGACCAGGTTGTTGCCCTGTGCGTCGGCCAGCGTGTAGTAGGTGCCGGCCTTATAGCTCAGGCTGCTGGTAACGAACGTGTAGCCCTGTTTGGCGTTCGAGATGGTGCTGCTGCCACCGCCTCCGCCCTGGGCGCCGCCGGCGCTGATGCCGATGCCCGTGCCGGTAATCTGTATGTACGAGTTGTTGTCGCAGTCGAATCCCTCTTCGGCACCGCCTTTCGACGTGTAGGCCAGCACGCTGCCGTTGCCGATGGTGACGGCTCCGGCGGTGCCTGCATTCGAGTCGACGGCATCGTTGCCGTTGGAGTAGCAGACGGTGACACCGCCGTTGAACGTTATCTTGCCCTTCGAGTTGATGCAGTCGTCGTAGCATTGCAGGTAGTGCTGGCCGCCGCGAATATCGATGCCGGTCTTCGACTCCAGTCCCTCGGCACCGCTGGTCTTGGTGAGCACCTCGGTCTGTCCGCCGTAGATGGTAGCGGCACAGATGGCCTTGATGGCCTTGGCCGACGACGAGCTGTAGGCTGCTCCGGTGGTGGTGACCTTCAGCGTGGGTCCCGTACCGTCGGCAGTGCCCTGTGTGTACGAGCCGGTGATGTTGGTGTAGGTGGTTCCGCCGCCCATGCCGCCACCGCCGCCTCCGCCAGGCCGTCCGCCGCCGGGGCCCCAGCCTCCCCAGCCACCGCCGCCGCCACTGCTGCCGCTGGTCGACTTGGTGCCGTCGCCGGCCTTGATGCCCCTGCCTGCTGCGCCGGTCATCGTAATAGTGATGTCGCCTGCGTTGAGCGCAATGTTCAGGCCGTTCAGGCCCTTGGCACTCTTGACGTCGCTGGCCACGGTCTGCGGTGCGCCGCTGTTGTCGATGGTCAGTGTGCCGCCGTTGGTCTCAATGTCGTCGGCCGAGACGCCGCGCCCCGCCGTTCCCTTGACGGTCATGGTGATGCTGCCGCCGTCCTGCACGAACTTTGCTGCCTTGACGCCTGCCACGTAGGCGGGGTCCGACGCGTCGGTCGTGTCGATGGCGCCGCTGGCTGTCAGCGTCAGCGTGCCGTCGGCTATGCTGACCGTTCCCTCACTCTTCAGGCATTTCGTGCCGGCGCCGGTGGTGGTCAGTGTCAGTGTGCCGCCTTCAATGTAGATGTTGCCTGTGTCTTCGTCGTCGTGTCCGGTGGTGACGCCCGTCGAGGCCGTGCCGTCGAGCTCGGCCTGTATGGCGTCGCCGCCAACGTTGCTGACGGTCAGCGTGCCGCTCTCCATCAGGAAGTAGGCGTTGGCGTGGATGCCGTCATTGACGGCCTCGGTGATGTTCAGTGTCAGGTTCTTGACGGTCATCTCGTCGCCGGTCTTGATGGCGTGAGCCGTCCGTCCGCCGACGTTGAGCGTACCCTGGCCCTTCAGTTCGGCGTGACCTTTTATATATATACAAGCCTTCTGCTGGCCGCCTGTGCCGTCGGTGAGCGTGCTGACGGTGCCCTTCTTCACGGTGACGTTGATCTTCTTGCCGTTCTCGATGTCGATGGCGGTCCCCGAGGGGTTGGTCAGCGTCAGTCCGTCGAGCACGAGGTCCATCTTGTAGTCGCCCGTCAGGCAGAAGTCGCCGTCGGCTGAGTTGCCCGTCAGGGTGTACTCCACCTTGCCCGTGTCGTCGCCAATGCCCTCGCCCTGCACGATGCTGACGTGAGCACCGCTGACGGTGGCCGTGACGTACCGGGCGATGTTGCCGCTGACGGTGACGCGGGCCGTCCCGCCGTCGTAGCCGATGCTGACGGCATTGTCGGCTACCGGCGTCTCGTCGATGTAGATGCGCGTGATGTTGCTCACGTCGAACGTTGCGCCGCCGACGGTCAGCGTCAGTCCGTCGTTGCCGTAAGTCATGTCACTGGCCTGGTCGGCAGCGAACCGTGTGGTGATGTCGCCAGTCACGACATTCAGCGTCTGAGCCTGGAGAGCACAGACAGAAACCGCCATCAGGACGGTCAGAAGCAGATGTTTCATTTAATGTATCTCTTGGTAGTTGTGTTTCCGCTCTTGAAGATATAGATTCCCTTGCGGGCGTCTGTCACCCTGCGGCCTTGCAGGTCGTAGCAGCCGCTCCCGGCCGGCTGGGCGGCGTCAATGGCGGCGATGGCTGTGGCGTCCTCGGTATCGGTCGAGGGGAAGTTGCGCGAACCGCCCTTGAACCTGATGATGCCGTCGGTCTTGATAGCCTTTCCGGCGTAACCGCTGATGTCGAGCTTGCCGGCGTCCTGATAGAAGCTGCCCGAGTTCTCGTCCTCATGGTCGGAGGTGGTGCCGGTAGTGGCAATCTCATCGTCGACCTCCACCTGTATGCCGTCGTCGCCGGCACTGGCTATCTTGACGGTGCCGCTCTCCATGTAGAAGTACTCCTTGCAGTGGATGCCGTCCTTCACGGCGCTGCTGATGTTGATGGTTGTGTTCTTCAGCTGGATGTACTCCTTGCTGTAGATGGCGTGGCGCGAATTGCCCGTGACGTTGAGCGTGCCCTTGCTGCGAAACTCGGTATGGCCCTTGACGTGGAGGCAGCCGTTGTAGTTGTCGTTCTTGCCGTCGCTGAGGGTGTTGACGGTGCCCTCGTTCACCTTTACCTTGATGCGCTTGCCGTTCTGGATGTTGACGGCAGGTCCCGAGGGGTTGTTGAGTGTCAGGCCGTTCAGCTCGACGGTGGCCTTGTACGTTCCCTCAAGGTAGAACTCTCCGTCGTCGGAGCTGCCGCTCAGGATGTAGCTTATCTCGCCGACGGCATCGTTGACGCTGGCGCTCTGAATGAGCTTCACGTGCGATGAGCCTTCACTCTTGTCGGTGACGTAGTTGCTGATATTGGCTGCCACGCTGACGGTGGCCGTCGTGCCGTTAAAGACGATTTCGACGGTGTTGCTGGCGGGGGCGGCCTGTGCGGCGGCAATGCCCGTCAGCAGTGCGACGATGGCTGTCAGTACCTTTTTCATTTTACCTGGATTTTTACGGTTTTTGTGTTTTGCCTTACGATGTAGACACCTTTGCGCAGCAGCGAGCTGAGCGCTGACGGCATGACCTCGCTGGCCACGAGGCGCCCGCTGAGGTCGTAGACGGTGGCTGCAGTCTCGGGTTGCAGGTCCTCAATGGTGGCAATGGCCGTGGCGTCCTTCGTGTTCGAGAAGAACATCCGGCTGAGTTCGGTCAGTGCCAGCGTGGCTGTCTCGGTGCCGTTGGTGGCCGTCATCTTGCCGTTGGCGTAAGTGATGTTCAGTCCTACGGCCGTCATCGACAGTGCCGTGCCGTCTTTCTTCTCAATCGTCAGGTATTGGTAGTCGGCGGCCTGTGCTGCCAGCGTACCAAGAAGTGCCATTGCTGTTAGTGCTTGTCGTTTCATGTCGCGTGGTTGTCTTTGTCTGATTGTTTTCGTCTGTACGGAAATTGTGGTGCAAAGGTAATGAAACAAAAGAAACGGGACAAATCCGTTCAACGAATGCCCCGTTTTTTTCAGTGAACTCGTTTCACCTCTTTGCTATTTGCGGCTTACAGTCCCAGAGCTTTCTTGGTCTTGTCGGCAGCAGCGTCAACGGCATCGCTGGCAGCCTCCTTGGCAGCGTCCTTGGCAGCGTTGGCAGCGTTCGAGGCAGCGTCCTTGGCAGCGTTGGCGGCATCAGTAGCAGCGTCCTTGGCAGCGTCGACGGCATTGCCTGCAGCATCGACAGCGTCGGCAGCGGCACCCTCAACAGCCTCACCGGCAGCGTCGAGCGTGCTCATCAATCCACTGACAATCGACTCGGCTGGAGCCTCGGTCAGGGCGCTCACGGCAGCCGAAATGGCAGCATTCTCACCGGCGAAAGCCTTGATCTTCTCAGCATTCTCCTTCAGGAAGTCCTGAACCTTCTGCACATACTGCTTGGCGGCCTCGGGGTTGGCCTTCAGAATCTCGGCAATCTTAGCCTTGACGGTCTCCAGCACCTGCTCGAGCTTACTGGCGTCCTTAGCCTCAATCTGCTCGGTCAGCTGGGCGGCAGCGTCGGTGAAGGCAGCCTCCACGTCAACGGCCTGTACAGAGTCCTCTACTACCTCGGCAGCAGGCTGCTGAGTCTTGTTACCACACGAAGTGAAGCAGACAGCCATCGCGGCCATCATCACAAACATTACTTTCTTCATAATTGCTTTCTCTTTTTAAATTGACAAAATAGTTAACTATAAAACTTGCTTTCTCTTGATTTACGTCGGCAAATTTAGTCTTTTTTCAAATACGTTGGTGTTTTCTTTTGTGCTTTTTAACTTTTTTCTTACTTTTGCAGCCGTTTTCAAGGATAATTTATTGTTTTTCTTAGTATTATGACAACAGTTGAGTTCAAGCCGAAGCTGGCACAGACCATCAAGAACTACAGCAAGAAACAATTCTCGACCGACCTCATGGCCGGCATCATCGTGGGCATCGTCGCCCTGCCGCTGGCCATTGCCTTCGGCATCGCCTCGGGCGTCACGCCCGAGAAGGGCATCATCACCGCCATCGTGGCCGGTCTGCTCGTCTCACTGCTCGGAGGCTCGAAGGTGCAGATTGGCGGTCCTACGGGCGCGTTCATTATTATTATATATGGCATCATCCAGCAGTACGGCTTCGAGGGGCTGACCATTGCCACGCTCATGGCCGGCGTGTTTCTCATCATGTTCGGCGTGCTCCATCTGGGTACCATCATCAAGTACATACCTTACCCCATCGTCGTTGGCTTTACCTCGGGTATCGCCCTGACCATCTTCACCACGCAGATCAAGGACCTGCTGGGCCTGACGATGTCCAGCGTGCCCAGCGACTTTATTGAGAAGTGGATAGCCTACGTCGGCTCCTTCGGCACCATCGACCCGTGGAGTGCCGCCGTGGGCATCGGCTCCGTGGTGCTCATCGCCCTTTGGCCGAAGCTCACCAGCTTATCACTCTTCACTTCTCACTTATCATTTCTTAAAAAGCTGCCCGGCTCGCTGATTGCCATCATCGTCATGACCATTGCCGCCCTGCTGCTGAAGCAGTATGCCGGCGTCACCACCATCGAGACCATCGGCGACCGCTTCTCCATCTCCAACGTGCTGCCCGAGGCCCAGGTGCCCGAGCTGTCGTGGGATGTCATCAAAGGACTGGTGTCGCCAGCCATTACCATCGCCATCCTTGGCGCCATCGAATCGTTGCTATCTGCCACGGTGGCCGATGGTGTGATTGGCGACCGCCATTCCTCTAATACCGAGCTGATTGCCCAGGGCGTGGCCAACCTGGCCTCGCCGCTTTTCGGCGGCATCCCCGCCACCGGAGCCATTGCCCGCACCATGACCAACATCAACAACGGCGGCCGCACGCCCGTGGCCGGCATCGTCCACGCCGCCGTCCTGCTGCTCATCTTCCTGTTCCTCATGCCCCTGGCGCAGTACATCCCGATGGCCTGTCTGGCCGGTGTGCTCGTCATCGTGAGCTACGGCATGAGCGGCTGGCGCTCGTTCACCTCGATTATGAAAAATCCCAAGAGCGACGTCATCGTGCTCTGGGTAACGTTCCTGCTGACCGTCATCTTCGACCTGACGGTGGCCATCGAGGTGGGACTCATCTGCGCCTGTCTGCTCTTCATGCGCCGCATGGCCGAGACCACCGATGTCAAGGTTATCAGCGACGAGATCAACCCCGCCGAGGAGGACAGCGACTTCCAGCTGGGCAACCTCGAGCACTTGACCATCCCCGAGGGCGTCGAGGTCTACGAAATCAACGGCCCCTACTTCTTCGGAGCCGGCAACAAGTTCGAGGAAATCATGGGTGCCTTAGGCCGTGGCGGTCGTCCCAAGGTGCGCATCATCCGTATGCGAAAGGTGCCGTTCGTCGACTCCACGGGTATCCACAACCTGACGAACCTTTGCCTGATGTCGCAGCGTGAGGGCATCCAGGTGGTGCTGTCGGGCGTCAACGAGCGGGTGCAGGCCGTCCTCCACAAGTCGAAGTTCGACGACCTGGTGGGCAGCGAGAACATCTGCAGCCACATCAACATCGCCCTCGACCGCGCCCGCCAGCTGCTGTGAATAGAGCTCCCTTCACTTTACCCGCCGGGTAACGCCCCTCTACCCGCCGGGTAACGCCTCTCTACCCGCCGGGTAACGCCTCTCTACCCGCCGGGTAACGCCTCTCTACCCGCCGGGTAGTTTGTAACACGATTGTAACATCGCTGTAATGCCGTCGTAATAAGAAATCGATACCTTTGCACCTGAATAACAGAGTATTCAGGTAAATGGAATTGATTATCAACATTTTCTCGCTGGTTGGCTCGCTGGCCCTGTTCCTCTTCGGAATGAAGACGATGTCGGAGGGCCTTGAAAAGTTTGCCGGCGACCGTCTGCGCAGCATCCTGGCTGCCATGACAAAGAATCGCGTGATGGGTGTCTTGACGGGCGTGCTCATCACGGCCCTCATCCAGTCGTCGAGTGCCACCACGGTGATGGTGGTCAGTTTTGTGAATGCCGGACTGATGACGCTCGCACAGTCCATCGGCGTCATCATGGGTGCCAACATCGGTACGACGGTGACGGCGTGGATTATCTCTGCCGTGGGGTTCAAGGTGAACATCGCCGCCTTTGCCATTCCCCTGCTGGCCATTGGCATGCCCCTGATTTTCAGTGGTAAAGGCAACCGTAAGAGCATCGGTGAATTCATCTTCGGCTTCTCGTTCCTCTTCATGGGACTGTCGTTCCTTCAGGAGGCAGCAACGGCCATGGACATCGGCGACATGGTGGCTGGCATGCTGGCCCATGTGCCGCAGGACTCGTTCCTCACCATCATCCTCTTTGTCATCGTCGGTGCCCTGGTCACGATGGTTGTGCAGGCTTCGGCCGCTACGATGGCCATCACGCTGATGCTTTTCGGCATGAACATCCCCGGCTTCGGTTTTGAGCAGGCAGCGGCATTGGCCATGGGTCAGAACATCGGTACGACCATCACGGCCTTCATGGCCTCGCTCACCGCCAACACGCAGGCACGGCGCGCCGCCCTGGCCCACATGTTCTTCAACGTGTTCGGCGTAGTGGCTTTCCTCATCGTGTTCTATCCGGCCTGTAATGCCGTCAGCTGGTTTGTCGACAGCGTGATGGGCGGCGGCAACGACCTCTTCAAACTCTCAGCCTTCCACACCGCCTTCAACATCATCAACACGCTGCTGCTCATTGGTTTCGTGAAGCAGATAGAGATGCTGGTGTGCAAGGCGCTGCCGATGAAGGCCCAGGACGAAGACTACCGCCTGAAGTTCATCAGCGGCGGCCTGCTCTCTACAGCCGAGCTCAGCATCATGGAGGCCCAGAAGGAGATTCACCACTTTGCCGAGCGCTGCCTGCGTATGTTCGGCTTCGTGCCCCAGCTGATGAAAACCGAGGACGAGATGGAGTTCTACAAGCTCTTTTCGCGGATAGGGAAGTACGAAAACATCACCGACTCGATGGAGATGGAGATTGCCGCCTATCTGAACAAGGTCAGCGAGGGCCGTCTGTCGGATGCCTCGAAGGCTCAGATTCAGAAGATGCTGCGCCAGATTACGGAACTGGAGTCTATCGGCGACTCGGTCTATAACCTCGGCCGCACGCTCAACCGTCACCGTATGCATTGCCAGGATGCGTTCACCCCCGAGCAGACGCAGCACATGCATACGATGTTAGTGCTGGTGGACGGCGCTCTGGCTGAGATGATGAAGCGCATAGACCAGCCTGTCACAGTGAAGGGCAACATCACGGCATCTGTCAACATCGAGCACGAAATCAACAACTACCGCAAGCAGCTGCGCAACCAGAACCTGCACGACGTGAATGCCGGTCTCTACAGCTATCAGCTCGGCGTGTTCTACGTTGATTTCATCTCAGAGTGTGAGCACCTGGCCGACTACGTGATGAACGTCGTGCAGGCCGGCAAGGGGCTGAACAACGACTTCGGCGACAACCCTCGCAACGGTCAGGGTTAATGCCAGCTGACGAGTCCTGCAAAGATAAGTGTAAGGAACGCCACGAGGATGATAAATCTCACCCAATTAATAATAGTAACGACTCTTTTGGCTTTTTCCTGTTCCATAAATCACATGTTTATTTTCCGCTACAAAAGTAGTCATTGGATATTACAAAGGCATTTCAAGCGTGTAAAAGAATGGTTACAGCGGTTGCTTTAACAGCATTGTAACATGGCTGTAATAGCGATGTAACAATGCCAACCCAAGGGAGGGATGTTTAGAATCGGGCGAGGGTGAAGCGGATGGTGAGTCCTCCGCCTGGAGTAGAGAGTGCAGTGGCCTGCCCACCGTGGGCGGCCACTGCATTCTTGACGATGGCAAGGCCGAGGCCGGTGCCGCCGAGTTTGCGGCTGCGCCCCTTGTCGATGCGGTAGAAGCGTTCGAAGATGTGCTCCAGATGCTGTGGCTCTACGCCCGGGCCATTGTCGCTGAAGGTGAACTCATAGAAATGGCGTCCTTCGACCTCGGTTTCCCTACAGATGATGTCGAGCCGGGTAGCTCCGTTGGCGTAGGCAATGGCATTGTCGGTAAGGTTGCGGAAGATGCTGTATAGTAGGCTCTGGTCGCCTAGCACCTCCACGTGCTGCGGCAATTGCAGTGTGGGCGTGATGCCCTTGTCCTGCAGTTGCAGGGCAGTGTCGTCGATGACATTCCTGATGACCTGCAACACATCGACAGGGCGGTACTCCCGTCGCGACCTGGTGCGGTTGTCGTCCATCTCGTCGAGCTTCGTCAGCGCACTCATGTCGAGCAGCAGCTTGTTCATGCGCTCACTCTGGGCATAGCATCGCTCCAGGAAGTGCTTCCTCTTGTCCTCGGGCATGTCGGGGTTGTCGAGTATGCTCTCTAAGTAGCCGTGAATGCTGGCGGCGGGAGTCTTCAGCTCGTGGGCCGCATTCTGCGTAAGCTGTCGCTTAATGCGCACCTTCTCTTCCTCCGAATGGCGCAGTTTCCAGTAGAGCTTGATGATGGTGTGGCTGATGTCGCCCAGCTCATCGTCTGGCAGGCGTTGCTCCTGTTCACGGTCCAGTTCCTCGCCCCTTTCGGCCCTTGCGGCAAACTCGCGCAGATAGCCGATGTGGCGGCTGATGCGGCGGGTGACGTAGTAGAGCACCACGCCCAAGAGCAAGGTCAGGGCGACAGCATAATAAATATAGGTGCTGTCGGCCTGCAGCGAGCGCGTCAACTCGGCAGAATAGGGAACGGCCGTGCGCACGATGATGTCACCAAAGCGCGTGGCGGAATAGAAGTAGGTCTCGTGGGTGGATTGCGACAGGCGTTTGATGTCGTAGCCGTTGCCGTCGCGCAATGCCTGTTGGATTTCCGTTCGTTGAAGATGGTTGCCCAAAGAGTCCACATGGGCATCGTAGCTGTCAAGGAGTACTCGCCCGTTCTTGTCGATGACCGACACGCGAAGCCCCTCCATGCTGTGCCGCTCCACATAGTCGCGAAACAGGCGGGCACTGGTCAGACTGTCCTCGCCGAGCGTCTGCACCATCTCGTAGTTATACATCTGGAGCCGCGAGTGCAGGATGTCGATCTTGTACTCCTTCTCGCGCTGGTACTGATACACGCTGAAACAGACGGCGAAGAGCAGGAACACGCCGCCGATGCTGAGCAGCAGGTTGCGCTGGAACGACTTACTTCTCAAAGCAGTAGCCATAGCCTACGCGTGTTTTAATATGTTTGCCGTAGTGCCCTATCTTCTTGCGCAGACGGGTGATGTTCACATCCACCGTGCGGTCGAGCACCAGCACGTCGTGGGGCCAGCAATGCTTCAGCAGGTCCTCGCGCGAATAGACCCTGTCAGGGTGCTGGAGAAAGAACGACAGCAGCTCGAACTCCTGTTTGGTGCATACCAGCGGCTGGCCGTCTAAGGTAATGGTTTTGGTGTTCAGGTCGAGCACAATGCCCTCAAAGCTGATCCGGGCCTCGGCGGGCTCCGAGTTATAGGGGGAGTGAGGCGCAGCACGTCTGATGACCGCCCTTACTCTCGCCTTCACCTCTTTCATGCTCAGCGGCTTGGCTATATAGTCGTCAGCCCCGATGTTCAGTCCTTTCACCAGATTGTCCTCACCTTCCAGTGCCGTGATAAAGATAATCGGAATCTGAGCCGTAGCGGGATTCTCCTTCATTCTCCGGGCCATCTGGAATCCAGACATTTCGCCCATCATCACATCCAGCAGAACCAGCGCGAAGTCCTGCAGCGGCAGCTCCAGCGCTTCCTCTGCCGAATTGGCCGTCGCCACCTCAAACCCTTCAGTCTCAAGGTTGTATTGCAGTATCTCACAGATGTCCTGCTCGTCGTCTACAACAAGTATTTTCATAAGCCTTCGCCATTTCCTGCGGCAAAGATACTGCTTTTTCCCGAGAACGAAGAATGATTCGTGTTACAATGTTATTACACGTGAAGGCAATAGGACAGGTGACGCACTATTCGGCTACGGAATTGAACGAAAGGACTACCTCCATCAGGCGCTTGGCCAGTTCGTCGGCCTGCTCCATGGTTTGTGCCTCGCTATAGACGCGGATGATGGGCTCGGTGTTCGACTTGCGCAGATGTACCCAGCGGTCGGGGAAGTCGATCTTTACGCCGTCGATATCGTTGACGGTGGCCGACGGGTCGCCTTGGAACATCTCCTTGACGCGGACGAGGATGGCATCGACATCAGTATCAGGGGTGAGGTCGATGCGGTTCTTGGCAATTTGGTAGTCGGGGAATGTGCGGCGCAGCTCGCTGGCTGTGCAGCCCTTCTGGGCGAGACTCGACAGGAAGAGGACGATACCCACGAGGGCGTCGCGGCCGTAGTGGCTCTCGGGATAGATGACGCCGCCGTTGCCTTCGCCGCCAATGACGGCTCCCACCTCCTTCATTTTCGTGGTGACGTTCACCTCGCCGACGGCTGCTGCAGTGTAAGTGCCGCCGTGACGCTCGGTGACGTCGCGCAGGGCGCGGGTGCTGCTGAGGTTGGAGACTGTGTTGCCCGTTGTGTGTGTCAACACGTAGTCGGCCACCGAGACCAGCGTGTACTCTTCGCCGAACATCGTGCCGTCCTCGCAGATGAAGGCCAGACGGTCAACGTCGGGGTCGACGACGATGCCGAGGTCGAAGCCACCTTTGCGCATTCGGTCCATGATGCCGCCGAGGTTCTTCTCAAGCGGCTCGGGGTTGTGGGCAAACTGGCCTGTGCAGTCGCCGTTGAGTATCTCGTAGTCAACGCCAAGGGCTTGGAACAACTGGGGCAGGATAATGCCGCCGACCGAGTTGATGGTGTCGGCGCAGACGCGGAACTTGCGGCGGCGGATGGCCTCTGTGTCGGCCAGTTGCAACTGCAGAACGGTGTCGACGTGGCGCTGGTTCATGGTGTTGTCGGTGACGACGCGGCCCAGTCGCTCGACGGGTGCATAGTCAAAATCCTCGGCCTCGGCGATGCGCAGAACTTCGGCACCGTCTTGTGCGGTGAGGAATTCGCCCTCTCTGTTGAGCAGCTTCAGGGCGTTCCACTGGGTAGGGTTGTGCGAGGCGGTGATGATGATGCCGCCGTCGGCCTCGTGCCAGCGCACGGCCAGCTCGGTGGTCGGCGTGGTGGCCAGTCCGATGTCGATAACCTCGTAGCCCATGCCGACGAGGGTGCCGCAGACGACGTCGCGCACCATGGGGCCAGAGATGCGGCCGTCGCGACCGACGACAATCTTCTTGCCGCCAATGAATGTGGCGTAAGCTGTTGTGAACTTAACAATGTCTAACGGGTTGAGCGTGTCGCCCGTATGTCCGCCGATGGTGCCGCGGATGCCGGAAATGGATTTTATGAGTGTCATTGTGTTTTTTACCTTTTTACTTTTTTACCTTTTTACCCTTTTACCTTTTTACTTTTTTACCTCTATCGTCCGCGTTGGAACGTAATGTCGTAATAATAAGGTTTGACGTTCGATTTCGCGTTCTGGGTGGTGCCCTGCGAATGGGGCACGATGAGTTTCACGCGTGCCAGCTCGTCGTCAGGCTTGGTCAGACGGCCGATATTTACATACTGCAGGGGGACGAGCCATCCCTCGGGGACGCTGGAGCCATAGGTCGAGAGCATGACGCCGCTGACAAACGTAGCACTGTAGGTGCTACCCTTGCGTGTGACGTTCATGATGTCGGGGTCGAAGATGTAATAGTAGGCGTTGAAGAGCATAGAAGTATCCTGTATGCTCTTCTCAACGAAGCGGCAGAGAATGCTCAGCGTCTCGCCGTCCTTTATCTTCTCGCCGCAGCCCTGGCGCACAATCTGCATATAGACGCCACTCTTCGACAAGTAGACAAACTGCTTGTCGCCGATGGTCTTGTCGTCCTGTTTGTGGAACTGGTCTTCGCTGATGATGACGTAGCTGCTGTCGGAGATGAACTGGCTGATGTTGTCGCGCTCCTTTTCTTTCAGTTCGCCGTAAGTCTCGTAATCGTTGCAGGCAACCGACAAAAGGACGGCTACGAGCACGAAAAGTGTATAGATAATCTTTCTCATATCCACATAATTGCAATTTCGGCTGCAAAATTACGAAAAAGAAATGAGAAGCGGGAAGCGGAAGTGAAAAACTTTCTTAAAAGCCACGCGTACGCAGGGTACGCATGGCGTTGAGGACGGCCAATACGGTGACGCCGACATCGGCAAAGACGGCGAGCCACATGGTGGCCAGTCCGAAGGCAGCTAGCAGCAGGACGGCCACCTTGACGCCGATGGCGAACCACACGTTCTGGCGGGCGATGGCCAGAGTGCGACGGGCGATGCGAATGGCCAGGGCTATTTTCGACGGCTGGTCGTCCATCAGCACCACGTCGGCAGCCTCGATGGCGGCATCGCTGCCCAAGCCTCCCATGGCAATGCCCACGTCGGCACGTGCCAGTACCGGCGCATCGTTGATGCCGTCGCCGACGAAAGCGATGGTTTGGGGGTGTTGGGTGTTGGGTGATGGGTGTTGGGCGATGTACTTGACTTTGTCGGCGGGCAGCAGACCGGCATGGAACTCCTTGATGCCGAGTTGACGGGCTACGTCGGCAGCCACCTCCTGACGGTCGCCTGTCAGCATGACGGTATTCCAGATGCCAAGCTCGTGCAGCTGGGTGATGGCGGCGGCACTGTCGGCCTTCACCTGGTCGCTGATGACGATGTGGCCGGCATACTGGCCGTCGATGGCGACGTGGATGATGGTGCCCGTATGGGTGCAGTCGTGCCACTGGGCACCGACGGCATCCATCATCTTCGTATTGCCGACGCACACCTCTTTATTACCTACGCGGGCGCGAATACCTTGTCCGGCAACCTCGGTGACGTCGCTCACCTCGCAGCCGTCGGTGGCCTCGTCGGGGAAAGCGTCGCGCAGGGCGGCTCCTATGGGGTGGGTAGAGAAGTGCTCCACATGGGCGGCGAGGTGCAGCAGCTGGCGCTCCTTCTCAGTGTCGGTCTTGTCACAGCTGCCGTGATGGACAGCCTCGACGTCGAAGCGGCCATGCGTCAGAGTGCCCGTCTTGTCGAAGACCACAGTGTCGACCTTCGCCAGCAGATCCATGTAGTTGGCACCCTTGATGAGAATACCGCGCCGGGAGGCTCCGCCAATGCCGCCGAAGAACGTCAGCGGTACGCTCAGCACCAGGGCGCAGGGGCACGATACCACCAAGAACATCAGAGCTCGGTAGAGCCAGGTTGACAGACAGCCGCCAAGCAGCGTCGGGATGACGGCCAGTGCAATGGCTGCCAGGACGACAATCGGCGTATAAATGCGGGCAAAGCGCGTGATGAAGGCTTCGCTCTTCGACTTGTGCTCGTTGGCATGTTCCACGAGGTCGATAATCTTCGATACGGTGCTCTCGCCGAAGGCTTTCGTCACTCGCACCTCTAACACGCCTGAGATGTTGACGCAGCCCGAGATGACCTCGTCGCCGACGGTGACGTCACGGGGCACGCTCTCGCCCGTCAGCGCCACGGTGTTCAGCGCCGATGTGCCGTTCAGCACGACGCCGTCGAGCGGCACTTTCTCGCCGGGGCGGATGACGATGGTATCGCCCACGGCCACCTTGTCGGGACTGACGTCAGTGCCGTCGGCCAGATGGGCGATGTCGGGGCGGATGTCCATCAGGTGGGCGATGCCCTTGCGACTCTGTCCCTCGGCATAGCCCTCGAACAGCTCGCCGACCTGGAAGAACAGCATGACGAACACCGCCTCCGGGAACTGCGTCTCGGCACCGGGCAGGAAGCCGATGGCGAGGGCACCGATGGTGGCCACCGACATGAGGAAATGCTCGTTGAAGGCATCGCCGTGGACGACGCCCTCGACAGCCTCCTTCAGCGTGTCGTGGCCGACAATCAGGTAGGGTACAAGATAGACGAGCAACAGCTGCCACGTCGGCAGAGCCAGATTGTGCTCAATGACGACGGCGCCGACCAGCAGCACGGCTGCGGCGACAATCAGGGCTATGCGGCCCTTCATGCCGTCGTGCTCGTGGTGATGATGGTGGTGCTCGTGTCCGTGGTCGTGCGAACAGCACTCATGGTCGTGGTGGTGAGAATGTTCCATATCTTTACATCTTTCTTTGAATGACGGTGCAAAGGTACGGAAAGGTTCTTGCAACTCGGTTGCAAAGGCGCGTCGTGCCTATGATTTCTTCAGCAGCGACTCGTAGGCGATGATGGCCTTGCGGGCAACCTCAATGGCCTCGTCGATAGAACAGTAGAGGCGACCGCCGGAGGCGTTGAGGTGGCCGCCGCCGTTGAAGAACTCGGCTGCCATCTTGTTGCAGGGGAAGTCGTCGACCGAACGGAGCGACACCCACACGAGGTTCGGCTTGTCGGTGTCCTCGCGCAGCGAGATGCTCAGCTTGTGGCCCTTGATCTGCAGCGGCATGTTGACCAGCCCCTCGGCGTCGCCCTTGACGAAGTGGAACCGCTTGAGGTCCTCGCGGCGCAGGGCATAGAAGGAGGCGTGACGCTCGTTGTCGACCACCAAGCGCTCAAACATGACGAAGCCCGTCAGTCGCAGGCGGTCCTCCGAGAAGTTGTGAAAGACGTTGCGGTAGATGCGGTCCTTGTTGATGCCCTTGGTCAGCAGTTGCGAGATGATGTAATAGATGGCGGGGTCGCTGGAGTTATAGGTGAAGCCGCCCGTGTCGGTCATCATGCCGCAGTAGATGGGTGTGGCGAAGTGCTTCTTCAGCTCGTCAAAGCCGCCGAGCTGCCACACGATGCGGAAGACGAGCTCGGATGTTGACGACATCTCGGGGTGCGAGATGGTGAGCACCGCCTCTACGTCGGGACCCAGGTGGTGGTCGATGAGCACCTTCTTTGCCGGTGAAGCGCAGAGCGCTGTCTGCATCTCGTCGACGCGCGCCGGCGTGTTGAAGTCGAGGCAGAAGATGAGGTCGGCAATCTTCAGTAGCAGGTCGGCCTGCTCCTTATGCTTGTCGTAGCGCACAATCTTTTCCGTGTTGGGCAGCCAGTGCAGGTAGTCGGGGTACTGGTCGGGCACGATGATGGTCGGCTCCTTCCCCTGCAGTTTCAGGTACTCCGCCCAGCCAAGGCTCGACCCGATGGCGTCGCCGTCGGCGTTCTGGTGACAGGTGATGACTATGTTTTGGGCATCGGCAATCAGCCCCTTCAGCTGTGTCAGCTGCTCCTCGGTAAGTATATTTTTCAGCATAGCGGGTGCAAAGGTACAAAAAAAAAGAGGAAAAGAGTTCTTTAATCCAAATATTTTTCGTACCTTTGCCCCTGACTAAAAACTAATGTATATGAAACTGTCGTTCACTACTAACATCAAGTCGCTGGCCGCCGCTTTACTCTTGGCCGTAAGCATCGGTGCAATAGGTGCCAATACCAAGCAGACTGTATCACAGGTAAGTAGTTCTGTCAGCATAACAGATGATTGCGACTACATCGTTACTTCGACCAAGCCTTTCGCCGATGAAGGCATTGTGGATATCCAGAACACGGAGCATGCCGTGCTGATATTAAAAGCAGTTAAGCCCTCGAAAACCATTGGTATGTTGGCCGACCACGTGCGCATCAACGGCGAGGTGGCACAGAATGGTGTAAACTGCCAGGTGAAGATGTATAGTCAGGGCTGTATCATTCTGCCATACGGCGACGACAGTAAACCGCTGACCGTCTACTCGGAGCTAAACTTCGGCGGCGATGAGTGTAACGACTTCGGACTGGAAGACTCGGGTGGCTTCATGAACACCTTGACGGACGAGAAACTCAACAACCGCATACGCAGCTTCAAGCTAAAGCGTGGCTACATGGTTACTTTCTCAATCCGTCCAGGCGGCTACGGCTACAGCCGTTGCTTCATAGCTGCCGACAAAGACTTGGAGGTTACCAGCCTGCCAAACATTCTGGATCAGAAGATTTCGTCGTACCGCATCTTCAAGTGGTATGATGCGAGCAAGAAGGCATTGGCTACAGCCGACAATGATTTTGCTATCTGCACCGCACTTAACGTCACAAGCACCTACACCTGGGGCAAGGGAAACGACATGGCTCCAGACGTAGAGAGCATTCCTCACCATATCAAGGAGAACTGGCCCACCGCTGGGGAGCTGGGCACAGCCACCTGGTCGCCACACATGAAAACCAACAACGAGCCTCAGAACACCGCCGACGACCCCTATGTGAAGCAGAGCTTGAACGAAATACTGGCTAACTGGGAGGCCCTGATGGCCACGGGTATGCGTCTCTGCTCGCCCTCGTCGTGGGACGGCAGCGACTACTGGAATGGCACCGGCTTCCTAAAGGAGTTCTTCGACTCTATCGATGCCCGTGGCTGGCGGTGCGACATCGTCGACCTGCATTGCTACTGGCCAAAGGATAATTTCGGAAACATCAAAAATTGGTATGATGCCGTGAGCCGCCCCGTCTGGGTGTCGGAATGGGTATGGGGAGCCTCTTGGGGCAGGAACAACGGCGAACTGGGAGCCTTTGCTAATGGCATTACTGAAGCTCAGAATGCAGCCTCGGTTAAGGAAATCTGTGAAAAGATGAACGGCATGCCCTACGTGGAGCGCTACTACTACTGGAATAACGAGCGCGACATCTCGAAAGTGTATAGGAACGGTAAGCTCACTCCTGCCGGAGAATACTATGCCGCGATGGACCCTGGGCTAGCTTATAAGCCGGGTGTTACGAACTACGTGCCGAAGGCTCCCACGATGAGGGCGCCGACCCTGACGGCCATGACCGCTGCGGGCAAGATTAGTCTGAAGTGGAAAGAAGCCTACGGAGAACTGACCCAAAGCATGGTGTTGGAGTATAGCAGTAACGGATCTGACTGGGAGACGGTGGAGACCTACGAGCCGAACGAACAGCCGCAAACCTATATCCATGATGCCAGCAAGGGTGCCGGCCAGTACCGTGTACACACGACCGATTTCTTAGGTAAGCAGTACACCTCTGCCGCAGTGAGCGTCTCGGGCAGCTCCTACTTCTTATATAATGTGGGCGCGCAACAGTGGCTCTGCTCGGGCAGTAGCTGGGGGACTCACGCCATGCTGACCCCGAATGGCGGTGTCGACGTGCTGGTGGAAGAGGCGGGCAATGGTAAGTACACCATCGACACACAGCTTGTGAACGGCGATAACCACTATCTGAACATCCTCGAAAATGACCCATGGGTAGACCAGACACCAGGACTGTGGACGTTTACCGAGACTGGCGATGGCACTTACCGGCTGACCTGCAACGGCAAGAATCTGGTTTATGATAGCTCCTCGTCGTCGCTCAAGGGCAGCTCCGAGACGGGGCCCAATGCCCAGTGGATTTTCCAGACGCGTGACGATCGTATCAAGATGCTCGAACAGGCTACCAGCAAGAATCCCGTCGATGCAACCTTCTTCATCGTCGATAACGAGTTGGCCCGATATAACGAGACCCGTAGAGCCATGTGGCAGGGCAATCCTACGTGGAGAGGCTATGAAGACGGCTCATCCTCTAACTATTGTCTCGAGAAGTTCAACTGCACGTTTGACGTTTATCAGGAGTTCAGCGGTGCTCCTGCCGGCAACTACCAACTGAGAGTGCAGGGCTTTTATCGCAATGGAGGATATGCCGATGCTGCCGAAAAGCACAACAACGGCACGGAAGGACTCTATGCTCTGCTCTATGCCAATAACAACAGCCAGCCACTGCAGTCTATTTTCACAGAGGCTGGTAAGCTCGACGTGGGAGTCATAACCAGTGACATTAGCGGTAAGTTCCCTGATTCCATGACCGATGCCGCTCGCTTCTTTGCCGCAGGGCTCTACGACGACAACGTGCTGGAGTTTACCCTCGGCGAGGGCGAAGACTTGCGCATAGGCATTAAGAAGACCAATCTTACGGATAAAGACTGGGCCATTTTCGACAACTTCCGCCTCATCTACCTCGGCTTGCCGCCGGTGCCTAACGACCTGACAGGCGACCGCGAGGTCGATGCCAACGATGTGCGTGCACTTGTCAGTTATCTGTTGGGCAGTACCAGCACTCCTAAGGATTTCAACCTCGATGCCGCAGACATTAATGAAGACGGCGAAGTGAATATCAGCGACGTGACCGCTCTGATTGCTTTCATCCTAAACATAGAATCTTTGCCGGCTTCATCTGACCAGACGACTGGGGAGGCTTCCTCAAATCAGTCGAGATAATAACAAATGAAAAAAACTCCGAATCGTTTGGCGGTTCGGAGTTTTTTGTTTTGCGGGTAAAGAAAGATTGTGCTTAGAACAGCTTGTTGGGGTAGACACCCTCGTCGACGAGGCTCTTGATGCGGTCGACGGTGGCCTGGCGGTCGGCGGCGTAGGTGACGCCGAACCACTTCGACGTGGTGTCGAGCACCTCGCAGGTAGCCGTTTCTTCGGTGATGAGCTTGTTGACCATCAGGGGGATGAAGAACTCAGCCTTGAGGTTCTCCATATTCTTCGGGTCGCTGAGGAACTCGCGGAAGTAGGCCTCCGAGTAGTCGAAGTAGTCGGGTGTGAAGCCCCACATGGTCATCGATACGGGAACATTCTCCTCCAACGGGAACCACTCGTCGCCGTCCTTGTAGCAGATGGCGTTACCCTTGTCGGCAATGCGCATAATCTCGGTGCGTTCGACGACGTCGGTCAGGTGGCGCTTCTCGTTGTAGGCGCAGACACCGCGGGCCACTGAGCCGTTCTCCGAGAGCGTGTTGCAGCAGCGGAAGCCCACCATGGCGTACTGGTTCTTTGAGCCCTCGGGCAGACCAGCCAGGAACTTGCCTATCTGCATAAAGGCGTCGCGGCCGTAGAAGTCGTCGCAGTTGATGACGCAGAACGGCTCCTTAATCACGTCCTTGCCCATCAGCACGGCGTGGTTCGTTCCCCAAGGCTTTACTCGTCCTTCGGGCACGCTGAAGCCCTCAGGCAGTGCGTCGAGAGCCTGGAAGCAGAGTTCGCAGGGCACCTGTCCCTCGTACTTCGAGAGAATCTGTGTGCGGAACTGCTCCTCGAAGTCCTTGCGGATGACCCATACAATCTTGCCGAAGCCGGCCTGGATGGCGTCGTAGATACTATAGTCCATAATGGTCTCGCCGTTGGGACCCAGTCCGTCGAGCTGTTTCAGACCACCGTAGCGGCTGCCCATACCGGCAGCGAGCAGGAAAAGAGTTGGTTTCATAGTCTTTTTGTTTTTTAGGGTTTGTTTATCTATAAAAGAATTAACGGTCGTTGAACTTCTGGATTTTGTCGAGGTAGTACTGGCGCAGGTCAGCCCAGCGGTAGTAGGGGCCGCTGACAGGCTGCGTGGGCAGCGTCACCTCGCGCTCGTTGAGCAGGGCCTTCACCAGAATGTCGCCATCGCCCTTCTTGGGACGGTAGAAGACGAGCTGGATGTTGCAGGCCATCGGGAAGATGCGGTAGTTGCGCCAGACTTCGTCCAGCTTGTCGAGATCCTCGACCTGCGTACCGCATTGGCCAAGCTCCAGGAGACAGGCCAGCGGCATGACGCACACCTCGTGGCCGAAGCGGAGCGTTGCCTGTGGGGTAGTCGCCGGAGAAGCAGCGACCACGGGGACTGGGACGATGGTGTCGGCGGTCTCGATGATGTTGCGGAGCAGGTTGAGCTGGCTGAAGGGCATGATGCCGTCCGACTGCGGGGCTGCGCCGTATTCCAGATACCAGCCCACGTTGCGGATGCGCCACTGGTCGTAGACCTCCTCGTCGGTGAACAGCGAGTAGAGCTCGATGTCGGTATCGTGGCTCTGCATATTGGCGGCCACCTCAAAGAGCTGGCGCATCAGCGAGCTGGCCCGGACGTTGTCGTAGACGTAGCTCTGGTCGTTGAACAGCACCTTCATCAGTCGCTCGGGGTGGCTGTATTTCCGCTCGTACTCGTTGCGCACGCCACGGCTCTTGCGGCTGGCCCGGCGCAGGCGGTCGCTCCAGTCCTGGTTGAGGTAGTACTGGAACGACTCGCTGACGTCGTTATGGAAGCGGGCGGTGGGGTTGGCGGCAGCCAGTTCCTCGCACTCGGCCTCCATCGACAGGATGCAGCGGATGACGACTGTCGAGCGGGCATCGATGGGCACGTTCTTGGCCTTGAAGATTTCGGGGAAGTTCTTAGCCAGACGGCTGCCGATGCCGTGGTGCTGGCGCTCGCCGACGGTGGTCAGCTCGCCCAGGCGCTTGATGGTGGTCGGGTGGAAGTCCTCCAGCTTCTTCAGTACGGCTTCGCCCTCGGCGGTCAGCTTGCCGGCCTGGTGGGCGTCGCGGAGAATGCTCAGCGGCGTCTGGTAGTCGTTCTCGCCAATGAGCCAGCGCGAACCGTGGCGGCCGTAGTGGCTCATGTAGAAAGGCTCGTAGCCCTTGGGGGCGGGCGTCAGCGGTTCGGTGGAGAGCTGGCGGTCGTAGTCGAGGTAGTTGCTGCCTGAGAGGTAGCGGTTGGCTTTCAGCTCCTCTTGGGCGGTTTGGGCTGCAACAATGTTGCAGCATAGGAGACAGAGGGCGAGGAGGGCTATTCTGTTCATAGGCCTAATTTCTTGCGGATGTCGGCGGGGATGGCTTTCTTGTTGATGAGGAAGTCCATGGTGTTGGCGGCGATGAAGGTCTTGGTCATATACCAGGTGCCCTTATAGTCGCCAGTCTCGCCCCAGGAGTTCTTCACCATGTAGTACTCCTTGCCAGCCTGGTCCTTGGCCACGCCGTAGATGAGCATGCCGTGGTCGTCGGTCAGCTCCCAGTTGTCGAAGCGCTCCTGGCGCATCTCCTGCGTGGCCACCACCTCGGGTACCTTGTAGCCTAAGGAGTCGATGATGCTGCGCTTCTTGTCGGCAGTCAGCTTCAGCCACTTGGCCATGTCGCTGCCGGCGAGGCTCTGCGTCTGCTTTGCATCGATGGCGTAGGCCAGTCCCTGGCGGGTGAAGCCCGTCTCCGAGACATCGCCTCCCCAGGCGATGGTGTAGCCGTTGTCGATGGCATTGTCGATGACCTTCATCATCTCGTCCATCGGCAGGTTGTACGACAGCGGGAAGCGCCAGTTGTCCTGCACCTCGACGGCAAAGGCCGTGTAGAAGGGGTGATGGGTGTAGCTGGTAATCGAGACATAGTCGTTGAGGTCAATGCCTAATGACTTGACAAACGTCTTCGGCGTGTACTCCTTGCCCTCGTAGGTGAACTTCTCAGGGCACTTGCCGAGGTAGGCGTCGAGGATGCCCTGCATACCCGTCTTCCAGGCATTGCTGATCTTCTTGGCGTCGCTCTTGGCCACGGCAGCCACGTAAGGCTCAAGCACGGAGAAGAACTCGTTGAAGTTGTTCAGCGAGTCGCCGTAGAGTGAGCCGGGGAAGGGCATAATGCCCTGCGGAATGATGCCGTGAGTCTTCATTGTGGCCAGCACGTCCTCGGCCGAGCCGCCCTGTGCAAACTGGCAGTCGCCATGGTAGCGGACGACCTGTATGGCGCGCTCCATATAAGTCTTGTTGGCAACGAACGACTCGTCAAGGTCGTAGGTCTTGCCGGTGGCCTTCAGAATCTCTGCCTCAAAAAACGAGATGGTGCTGTAGTCCCAGCAGGTACCCGAGCGGTTCTGGTCCTTGACACTGGTGATGGGAATCTCCTTGATGGTTGTGAAAACGGGTTTGTTCTGGTCTTTGGCGGGTGCCTTCTTCTTGGCAGCGCCGGCACTGACGGCTACCATGGCCATGAGTGCGAAAGTTACGAGTTTTTTCATTGGGATATTGTTTTTGGTGTTAATGGGCATGATGGGCATTATGGGCGCTGGGCCATGAATGACTCTAATTCCTGGGGATGGTAGGGTATGCGCTTCTGTCCGAGGAAGCGGCAGCCGTCTGCGGTTATCAGCAGGTCGTCCTCGATGCGGATGCCGCCGAAGTCCTTGTAGGTCTCGAGCTTGTCGAAATTCAGGAACTCGGCGCAGTGTCCCTCCTTGCGCCAGAGGTCAATGAGGTGGGGGATGAAGTAGATGCCCGGCTCGTCGGTGACTACGAAGCCCGGCTCCAAGCGGCGGCCCATACGCAGGCAGTTGGTGCCGAACTGTTCGAGGTAGGGGCGCGTCTCGTCGTCGAAGCCGACGTAGATCTGGCCCAGGCCCTCCATGTCGTGGACATCCATGCCCATCATGTGGCCCAGTCCGTGGGGCAGGAACATGGCGTGGGCACCAGCGGCGACGGCCTCGTCGGTATCGCCCTTCATCAGGCCCAGCTCCTTCAGCCGTTCGGTCATCAGGCGGCAGACGGCGAAGTGGACGTCCTGGTACTTCATGCCAGGCTTGGCCACCTCAAGCACGTAGTCGTGGCACGCCTCGACTATCGAGTAGATTTCCAGCTGGCGCTGGGTGAACTTACCGTTGACTGGCATCGTGCGGGTATGGTCGGAGCAGTAGTCGTTCAGTTCGCAGCCCGCATCGCAGAGCACCAGTCGGCCGTCCTCCAACGGTGCGTCCGATGGTGAGCCATGCATAATCTCGCCATGCTGTGAGAAAATGGTGCCGAAGCTGTTGCCCTGAGCCAGTGAACGGGCGATGCCGTCGACCTGTCCGCCGACGAAGCGCTCGGTGACACCAGGGTGAATGAGCGTCTGGGCGGTGGTGTGCATCACGTAGCCCACGTCGCAGGCAGCCTCGATGTAGGCAATCTCCTCGGCGCTCTTCGTGGCGCGCATTTTCACGACGGCCTTGATGAGCGGCAGCGAGGCCTTCTCCTTCTGCTGTGCAGGGTGGATGCCCAGCAGGTCCATAATTTGGATCTTCGTGTCGTGGCGGTAAGGCGGCAGGAAGTGGATGGTCCTGTTTGTTGCTGTATTACAGCAACATACTTGACGGAGGTGGGACATTGGGGCGGTACGCGTGATGCCTACCTCGGCGGCGAGGTCGGCCACGGAGGGGACGAAGCCCATCCAGACAATGTCCTCGATGTCGATGTCGTCGCCGATGAGCCATTCCTCGTCGTTGTCGATGTCGATGACGCCCACCAGTCCGTCGCGGTGCTGTCCGAAATAGTATAGGAACGAGGAGTCCTGACGGAACGGCGCATAGCCGTTGGCCGGGTAGTTACAGGGCGACTCGTTGTTGCCGAAGAGCACGATAATGCCCTCTCCGACCAGCTGTTTCAATTCGGCACGCCGCCGAACGTAAGTCTCTTTGCTAAACATTTTTGCTTTGTTTTTAGTTAATTTGGCGCAAAGTTACAAAATAAAACTGAATAAATAGTCAGTTTTTTAGAAGATTAACGCAATTATTACGGATAAAGGTGTGTCGGGGCTTTGCCCGTTTGAGATAAAAACCGTAACTTTGCAGGCAAAAAGGAGCAGACGATGAAGCATTACCTATTTATATTATGTGCGGGACTGATGATGGCAAGAGCCGCCAGTGCCGTCGACCTGAAGCGTTGTACCATTGTGGCCGACAGCCGCGATGCTGCCCTTGTCAAGAAGATGGCAGTGACGCTGAGCGAGGACATCCGGCGCGTGACGGGCACGCAGCCCACGGTGGGCACAACTGTCAAGAGCGGCCCTGCGGTTATACTATCGACGGTTGACAGGCTGCCGGCCCTGTGTCCCGACGTGAGTGCCAACGACATCCGCGGTTCGTGGGAGCGCTACAAGATCGTTACTCGCGCACAGCGGCTGATCATTGTCGGCAGCGACGCCCGTGGTCTGGCCTACGGCGTGCTGCACGTCAGCGAGCGTATCGGCGTGTCGCCATGGTACTGGTGGGCCGACGTCCCCGTGAGGCAGCAGCCGACACTCGACTATGTGGAGAACTACACGTCGCAGTCGCCCACGGTCAAGTATCGCGGCATTTTCATCAACGACGAGGACTGGGGACTCAAGACGTGGGCGGCAGAGAACTTCGAGCGCGAGTTGGGCGACATCGGTCCCAAGACCTACGACAAGGTTTGCGAGCTCATTCTGCGCCTGAAGGGCAATATGCTGGCTCCTGCCATGCACAGCTGCACCGGTGCGTTCTACAGCCATCCCGAAAGTCAGGTAAAGGCGGCCGAGTGGGGCATTATGATTACCACCAGCCACTGCGAGCCGCTGCTCTTCAACAACGCCGCTCCCTCGGAGTGGACGAAGGAGCGCGACGGCGAGTGGAACTACGTGACCAATAAAAAGACCATCTGGCAGAAGCTCGACGACCGCATCCGACAGACCGCCCAGTATGACAATATCTACACGATGGGCATGCGCGGCCTGCACGACGAGGCCATGAAAGGCTCTACCGACCCTCGTGTCCGTGCCCGCACGCTGGAACAGGTGTTCGCCGACCAGCGCGAGATTCTGCAGCGCCATAAGGGCCGTGCTGCTGAGGAGATTCCGCAGATTTTCGTGCCCTATAAGGAGACGCTCGACATCTACGACGCCGGACTCCGCGTGCCAGACGATATCACCATCGTCTGGCCCGACGACAACTACGGCTATATGAAGCGCGTGAGCAATGCCCAGGAGCGGCAGCGACGGGGTGGGGCAGGCGTCTACTACCACCTCAGCTATCTCGGTACGCCCCAC
>JAEEGH010004187.1_pt1 | contig 37236 bp, 44 predicted proteins | sample 9134181 | NCBI WGS metagenome assembly JAEEGH01 (sample SAMN16246544, study PRJNA631951) | gut metagenome | biome: gut microbiome; feature: rumen; material: DP-attached | host: Bos | place: Iran: Karaj | collected 2018-10
CTTGGTAGAGCTGCAATCTCCACTGTTTTTTAACCTTGTTTTTTATGAAAAAGAGATTGCTGTATACCATTCTCTCCATCAGTTTGCTCACTGTTATGGCGGGTGCCGCCATCGCCCCGGCGCTGGGCGTTATCAGCGCTCATTTCGCGGGCCGGAATCCTCTGCTTATCCAACTCATCGTAAGCCTTCCGGCGCTTTTTATCATCCTCACGAACCTGATATTTCCCTGGCTTTGCCGCTTGATGAAAACCCGTACGCTGGCGCTTACGGGGCTTGCCTTGTATGTACTCTCCGGAGCAGGGGCGTTCTTTGTCGATGATATCTGGGTACTGCTGGCTTTCCGTGCCTTGATGGGTGTGAGCGTCGGAATGATTATGCCGCTCTCGACAGGCCTTCTGGCTTACTATTTCCCGCCGGAGGAACAGGCTGGGTTGATGGGCCTGTCTGCCGCGATGAACCAGATGGGCGGTGTGGTAGCCACCTTTCTGGCCGGAGTGTTGGCCGGAATCAGTTGGAACTACGCATTTCTGGTCTACCTATTGGGCCTGATTGCCATCGCGTTGGTAGTTTTATTCCTGCCCAATGAACGGCTTCAGGGGCGTGGGGGTATCTCCCTTTCCCTGCTGAAGCGATTCCACCCCTCAGTGGTGGGCATGTTCCTGGTGATGGTCCTGTTCTTCATTTATCCTACGAACTTCGCCCTGACGGCTTCGGGGACACTTTCAGAGATGGGGGTGACGCTGACAATGGTCGGGCTGGATGTGGTGGCCTTCCTGGTCGGCCTTTGCTTCGGATTTCTGATGAAGCGCTTTGCCGCCCAAATGAAATATGTGGCACCGTTGGGATTTGCCGCGGGCTATCTGTGCCTGGCTGCGGGTTCCGGAGCTATGTGGCTGCTGACAGGCTCTGCCTTCATCGGCATAGCCAATGGAATCGGTGTCCCGTACCTGAATACCATCGGCAGTGTGAAAGCCGGCAAAGAAGCGGCCACGACCGTGATGCCGCTGCTTTCAGCGGCACTTTATCTGGGTCAATTCCTGTCACCGCTCATCGTATCTCCATCCGCCAGATTGATGCATACTTCGCCTTATTTTGTGGGCGTGGGCGTTTCCATTATCTATTTGGTACAGGCCATTTTAACTCGTAAACAACAAATGCTTCCACGTATATGAAAAGATCCATCATGCTTATCGCGGCATCCGCCATTCTGCTTTCCGCTTGCTCCGGAAAAGAAAAGATTTCCTTTGTCAAAGGCGAATTCAATCAAATGGAATTCTCTGCCGAAGACGGCACATCTGTGAAGTACAATCTCTTTATTCCCTCTGAATTAACGAGGGGAGAAGTCTACCCGCTGGTGGTATTCATCCATGACGCGGGTGCGCTGAGCGACTCGACAGCGGCAGTTCTGAGCCAGAACGGCGCAAAAGTATGGGCTTCCCAGGAGTGGCAGGCAGAGCATCCGTGTTTTGTACTTGCTCCGCAGTTCAATACCATTACAGTCAATGACGAGGCAGTAGTTACCCCCGAAGTGGGCGCAACTGTTGCACTCATTGAAAAGCTCTGCAGGGAATTTCCCATCGACAGGAACAGGATTTATGGCACCGGTCAGTCCATGGGATGTATGCAGACCATCGTCACGGCCATCAATTATCCAGAGATGTATGCCGCACTCTATCTGGTGGCAGGGCAGTGGGAGCCGGAGGACTGCGCCCCGCTTGCCGACAAGAATATCTGGATTGTGGTTTCGGAAGATGACCAGCGCGCCTATCCGGGGATGAACGCAATCACAGACTATCTTGTGGCGAATGGTGCCTCCCTGTTCAAAGAACCGATGAATGCCCAGGCTACGTCCGAAGAATGGAACGAATATGCAAACAAAGCCATCGGGAGCGGTGCCAACATCAAATACACTCCGCTTTTGAGCGGCACCCTTCCGGAGTGGAAGCCCAACTTCAAACCCGGCAATGGTGGCGGTTTCGGCCGCGGTCCCAGACCTGAAGGAGGGAATGGCGACAAACCTATGGGTGGCCGCCCGGGAGAGCGGCCACTGGGTCCCGGTGCTGCCGCCGCGCATATGGGAACCTTCCCTGTAGCCTATACTTTTACTCCTGTTTTAGAATGGCTGTTCGGGCATTTTTGCGTCAATCATTCCGGTTTTCAACGGGAAAGGCCATGACAAACCTGCATCCCCGGTGATAGTCGGGATCCAGCTCAAGGCTGCCGCCAAGCAGGATTACGTGACGTTTTGTCAGCGGAAGTCCTACACCCAGGCCTTCTGAAAGGCTGTCAGATTTGTAGAAGGGGGTGAAAATATGTTTTTGATAGGCGGGGGAAATCCCGGGCCCGGTATCTTCAAAGATATACTGGACCGTGCCCCGGCCGGCCTTCACGCGAAGGAAGATGTTTTTGCCGTCAGAGTATTTGGCCGAATTATACAGGATCTCGCGGATGCTCCGCATGAGGTAAAGACGGTCGGTAACGATGGTGAAAGAATCGTCAAGGGAAGTTTCCAGTTTAACGGAAACGCCGGGGAAATAGCGTTTGGTGTACCCGACACATTCCCTGGCCACCTCGTTGCAGGAGACATTGTCATAACTGAGGCTCACCATCTCATCATGGTATCCACGGTCTGAACTGTCATACAGCATGAGGGACATCCGGCACAGGATCATCGTGTGGTAGTCGATCACATGCAGGAGTGACTGTTTTTCTTCGGCGGACATGCTCTCGCCGATTTCCCGCAGAAGCTGGGAAAAGCCGATGATCAGATTCAGGGGCGTCCGAATCTGGTGAGTCATGTTTGAGACGAACTCACCCTGGCGGCTCATTGCCTCCTCCAGGGCGGAATTGGCTTTCTGAAGCTCCTCGTTGCGCCTTGCCGACGAATCGATGGCGGAATTAAGCGTCCGGATGTGACTGTTGAGCGTCTCCTGCATGTGGGCAAAGCTGTTCTGCAGATTGCCCACGACGCTGTTTTCATTGCTACGCTCAATCACGGTAGAGTAGTCGCCCTCGGCAATGCGCTGTGTCTGCTCTTCCAGCAGTTTCACAGGGGCGAAGGCCCGGACCACGGTTCCCCGGCAAATGACAAAAATAACGAGCAGGCCCACCGCAATGACAATCAGGATGATTATACTAAGGCGCCGGTATCCGTGCAAGATGTCGCTTTCGGGGCTGATGAGCGCGGCGCTCCAGTTTGTCCCGGGAACAGGCCGGTAGCAAATCAGGCATTTAACGCCTCTTACATCGGCGTGCATCCTTCCGCGGTGTCCCGCAGTCATTTCGTATCCCAGGGCTAGTTTATCGGGGTCGTAGCGGCCGTTCGTGAGCTCGAAGATGGTATTTCTGACAATCTTCGAGGTGTCCCGGTGCGCATAGAAACGGCCGTCCTGTCCCAGTATTATGAGATACGAATTCGGATACGGTTTGATGGAAGAAACGGCCTTTGAAAAATCCATCAGGGACATGTCTGCGGAGATAACCCCGACAAGCCGCTCCTCCCGGTCATACAGCGGGCGGCAGTAGGAGGCGATCATGGAATCGGCAGAAAGCGAGCGCGCCTGGTCATCGGTAAAATGATCCACCCACACAGCGTGTCCCGAAGCGGAAGCCTTGTTGTACCGCTCACTGTTGAAGCATTCGTTTCCGTCTTCCAGGGTGGTTTTGACAACATCCCCCTTACGGACCGTCCTGGCGGAATAAAAGCGGCCCTGTTCCGGAAACAGGTCCGGCCGGGCAGAAATGGAGCATCCCGAGACAAAACTGCTCCTTTGGAGGACGCTCCTGGAGTACGCCGCCAGGGAGTCGGGACAGAAATCGTCTTCTATCATACAGGCGGTTACGTCGGTGACAGTTTCCACCGCATTCATATAGCGCTCGGCCCGGGCGACGGCCGTGCCCAGGGCCTCCGAAGCGTTGTCCATGGCCGTGTTGTGGAAATGAGTCCGGGACAATACCATGAAAACACCATTAACCAGCACAAAAACGACGACAGCGACCAAGAACATATTGAGGCTGATCTTCGTCGGGAGCGAGCGTTGGATATATTTTGTCAGTTTACCCATGGCCGTCCCAACTTTTCAGGTTCAACAAGTCGTTCAGGATTTCCGTCACCCGGCGGCCGTTCCTTTCAATCTTGTCAAGCGCCTTCCCGGACCGCTCATCGCTCATGTCCGCACCGAGTTCACAGAGGCTATCCACGCTGTCTTGGATTTCCGCCGTCACATCCGCCATCTGATGGGTCATTTTGCTGAAAAAATCGGCCTTGTGCTTCTTGATTTCCTTCGTTTTCGCGTATGTCTGAGCCAGTGCATCCTGGTACGCGATTTCTTTCTCCGAGAGATTCTGCAGCTGCTCCATATGGTCTGCAACGGCTTGCAGCATTTTGTTATACAGGGTTTGAAGCCGCCCGACTTCGTCTGTGCGTGATGTCTCAAACCCCGGCAGCCTGTAATTGCCCTTTGAGATGATTTGCGTCACGCGCATCAGTCTCCTAAGCGGGCGCAGGCTCACATGTGCGATTATGGCGGCCCCCACAACAAGAAGCAGCAGGCTGACAACAATCATGAGGATAGACAGACGATATCCCGGATCGAATTCGGTATATAATTCCTTCTCCGGATAAAAAACGGCGATGCTCCACCCGAGGTTTCCCACCTGCCGACCGGGATAGGCCGACTGTTGGAAAGGCTTATAAGCCATGAGGTAACGTGTGGAATCCAGCGTAAATGCCCGTCTCCCGGATTTTCCCTCGATCATTTTCTGAAGCGCCTCCATGACAGACGGATTCTCGGCATCCCGCAGTTGGGCCAGGCTGCTGATGTGCAGGAGCCGCGTGCTGTCGGGATGGACGATGTAAGAGCCTTCCCTATCCAGGAGGGTAATGTAAGAATGTGAGGATGTCTTGTAATTCTGGGCAATCTGTGTGAGGACACTCAAAGACATGTCAACACCCATAACGCCGACAGACACCCCATCCTTGACAATGGGAATGTCATAAGAAAGGAGAGGTTCTTCTTCCGTTTCCTCATTTCTGAGCGGACCCACCCATGAGGGAACCCCCTCCCGAACGGGTTTCGTGTACCATGCCTGCTCCGTGAACGACAGGGCGGTGAAGGTCTCGGATGAAAGCAGTGGCCGGGAGCGGCTATTGGCAGAGGAGATGTCTCCACCGGCCCTGTGGATATAGGCCATGAAAGGCTTGCCATACAATGTGTAATGCTCAGGATTCAAGGCGATGGCGCAACCGCTGATGGACGGGTTCACCTCCAGCGCTTTCAGACACAGCTTGTTCAGCTCCTGCGGATGGTCCAGATAGTTCGGAATATCCTTCTGGAGTATTGAAGCGGTCTGTTCCACATCCAGGAACGTGTTGTCTATCCTGTAAGCGATGCCGTCAAGGGCCTGGTCTACCTGCCGTCCCACTTCCTCCCTCATAATCAGCCGCGTCCCAATAACCATTGCAAGAACTGTAGGTATCAGGAGCAGGGATATCGCAAAGACTGTCTGCAGGATTATTCTGGCAGATAAAGTCCTGGGTATGAAGTCGCGCGGTTTGGGCATTGAAGTCCAAAGAGGTGGTTACGCGTCAAAGATACGAAAAAAAGGAGATTCCCAAAAATTCTTTTTTCTATAACTGCTTGTATTCGAAGGCGCCACTACACGTAGGAGTGCATGCCGCCCAGCAGGAGGTTCACGCCGAAGTAGGTGATGAGCACGCAGAGGAAGGCGATGATGGTGAACCAGTGGAAGAAGGCGGGGTTCCGGAAGGGCTTCAGCGCGCCCCCGTGCAAGGTGAAGGAATAGACCAGCATGGTAACCAGCGCCCAGGTTTCCTTGGGATCCCAGGCCCAGTAGCTGCCCCAGGAGATGTTGGCCCATACGGCGCCCAGGAACGTGCCGAAGGTGAGCAGGAACACCGCCGGGTACAGCACCACCAGGCTCACGTCCCGCAGGCTCTCCTTCGCCTCCCGGGACGGGACCGCAACTCCCATAATCCCGTTGAAGGCCACCAGGCCGAACAAGGTGTAGGACATCATCATCGATACCACGTGGATGGACAGCAGGGGCGAGCGCAGCACCGGCATCAGCGGCATGATCTGCGGGCTCACGTTCTCCCGGCTGGCCAGCAGCATGGTGAAGCCGGCCAGCAGGAAGCCCAGCGGCTCCACCAGCGGGAAACGTCTGTACAGCAGCAGGATAGCCAGCGTTGCGAACCACGCCATAAGCATCATCACATTGTATCGGCCCACATAGGGCCCCGTCCCCGACACATACCAGCGCAGGCCGATGACCAGCGTCAGGTACAGCCACATCAGGAGCGCCACCGCCGCGCCGGTGAGGAGCACCCACCTGGGGAACTTCTGCTTCCGGCTGATGAGCACAGCCCCCGCCACGAACAGCACCACGCCCAGCGTCAGGCACAGCATGAACTGCACCTGGGGCCGCGCAATCTGCAGGTATAGCTGGTTGGCCTGTACCTTAGCCTCCGAAGACAGCATAAAGTCCGGCGTCTGGGCCGATGCCGATACCGCCGGGGCGAATACGAAGAACGCCACCGCGGCGGTCATGGTTGCCACCCGCCGCAGCGCCTGCCGGAAAGGCGTGTCCCGCTGGAAGAAGAAGCCGATCATAGACAGGAGAAGCAGCAGGTACCCCACATAGGTGATGCCCACGCCCCAGGGGTCGTGGCTCACCGCCAGGATACTGCCCTTTCCGTCCTCGTCATAATCGGCCTGATAAAAACGGTAGCCGCGGTACTTGGCAATGTTGTTCATGGAAATCTGGACGGCATTCCCTTCGGGGAGGAAGGTGATGCGGGAGCGGTAGTCCAGCGGACGCATAGTCCCTTCGTAATAGTCTATGGCAAAGGCCTCCAGCCGGATGCTGAAGGGCAGCGCGGCCGGGGATCCGTCGTCCAGTTCAAAAGCCGGCTTGCTCTCCCCCTCGCGCAGATGGATTTCCCCGCTTTCCCCGAACAGATGGGTTACCATTGCCCCGGCCAGGATGACGGCCAGGCCGATGTGAAGAACCATCGTGAATACCCGTTTGGGCGTCCCGGAGAGGACCAGATAAATTAGTCCGGCGATGGCCGCCACGGCCCACAGGATGAGGAAAAGGGGGCTGTGGTAGAACCACTGGAACGCTGCCGGCGTCCCCTGGAGCTTTTCCACCACGGTGGCCGCCATCATCATCACGATGAGTACGGCCGACGCGCCGTAGGAGAGATACTTGCAAGTTCGTTTCATTCAAGCGAAGATTCTTGATTCAAAGGCAAATATACGAAGAATAACGTAATAGTTGCCTAAGGGAGTACCGCCTTCTCCAACGCCTGGGAGATATCGGCGATAAATCAAAAACTGGCGGTGAGAATGAAACTGTATTGATGCGGCCGGTTGCCGTCTATGGTGTACTGCGGCAGGGTGCGGCGGCCCCAGGTATCGGTTCCGCCCACTCCGTGCACGCTAAGGTCTATGTTCAGGTTCACGAACCGGCCCCGCTGCAGCTCGTGGGGATGCGCGGCCTGTTCCAAGTCCTCCTCGCCGTAGTCCCAGGCACGGATGCATAGGGGCTGGCAACCGTCAATCCGTAGCTTACCGCTGCCGGAGGCTATCTCGAACCAGCGCACGTCGCAGCGGTTGCCGTTGTCCTGCGGGCGCAGGTATTCCGTTTCGTAATCGGCCAGGGGCATCTCGTACACGCCCAGGAAGGCCGACAACTTGCGGTCCGGATAGTTCTCCCAGGGGCCGCGGCCGTAATAGCGGATGGCGGTGAAATCGGCCGGGATGCGCATCCGCATACCGAATTTGGGCATTACGGGCCGCCCTTCCTCCGTGGGCCGATAATCCATCTCCACCAGGATGCGGTGCCCGTCCAGGGCGGTATAGCTTACCGTGACATCCTTCACTTCCTTCCAGAGGGCGGTGCGTTCAGCAAAATGCGCAGCCCGCTGGTTGTCGTTCTCCGGCTTCCAGAAATAGGGCTCCAGCGGTGCCTGCAGCAGTTCCCTGCCGTCTACTACCCACGAGGTAAGGGCATTGCCCTCTACCCGGATATCGGCCTGACCCTTCCCGGCAGTGGCGGTGGGGAAAGTGTAAGGCTCCAGTACAAACTGTTCCCGGGCTACGGTGAAGCCAGCCGGCGCCCAGGGGGTGTCTTCCTTCAGGCGGGCGCTGATATTCAGGAGCTTTTCGCCCCCGAAGCACACGGTATCCCGGACAATCTCATACTCGTCCACCTGGGTGAAGAAGTCCCGGTTCACAATCCGGATCTCCTCCCCTTCCCGGATAAACTGCAGGGGCTGGTACACCCGCTGCACCTCGTAGTAATGCGGATGCGGCACGCGGTCCGGGCCGATGAGTCCGTTCAGGCAGAAATTGCCGTCGTTGGGTTTGTCGCCAAAATCCCCGCCGTAGGCATAGTATCCGTCCTTCAGCAGTCCCTGGTCCACCCAGTCCCAGATGGCGGCGCCCACGATGGTGCTGTCGGCATAGATAACGTCCCAGTATTCCTGCAGGTTGCCGCCCGAGTTACCCATCGAATGGGAGTATTCCCGCATCATAAAGGGCTTGTCGGTAACCTTCCGGGCCGCTTCCCGGAGCTGGTCGGGGTACAGATAGCTGTCATCCCAGATGCAGCTGTAGCGCCGGTCGCTGTCGTAGAACGGCGGGCGTGTACTGTCCAGTTCACAGACCTTGTTGTACATGGCCTCTATGTTGGGGCCCACGCCGCCTTCGTTCCCCAGGCTCCAAAGAATTACGCAGGGATGGTTGAAGTCCCGCTTCACCACCGCTTCGGCCCGGTCCACGTGGGCCTGCTTCCAGGCGGGGTCCTCTCCCATCGGCCGGTTGGCATAGCCGTAGCCGTGGGACTCCTGGTTGGCCTCGTCCATCACGTACAGGCCCCAGCGGTCGCACAGTTCGTAGAGGTATTCGCGGTCCGGATAGTGGCTGGTGCGGAGGAAGTTGATGTTGGCCTGCTTCATAAGCCGGATGTCCTGCTCGTAGGTGGCGTCATCCACGTACCGCCCGGTCCTGGGATGGTGGTCGTGCCGGTTGACGCCGCGCAGTTTCACGTTTTTGCCGTTGATTTTGAACACCTCGCCCACCACTTCCACTTTCTTCACGCCAAAGTGATAGTCGAAGTGCTCCACCACGCGCCCTTTGCGGTCCCGCAGTTCCACACTGAAGGGATACAAGTTGGGCTTCTCGGCCGACCACAGACGCGGCCGCTCCAGGGTGAAGCTGAGCGAGACGGTGCTGGTGTCGCCCGGGGCCAGCTGCTTCACGCGGCCTTCCAGCTCCCGGCCTTCCGTGAGGAACACGGCCCGAAGGTCTTTCCCGGCCTCCTTCCCTGTGTTGCAGAGGCTTATGCGGGCCTGGACTTCCGCGCTGCCGAAGTCATCGGCCGGCACAGCCGTCACGTGATAGTCGCTGATATGAACCAGCGGCCGCACCCACAGCTGGACCGGGCGGAAAATGCCGCTCAGGCGCCACATGTCCTGGTCTTCCAGATAGCTGCCGTCGCTCCAGCGGTACACTTCCACCGCCAGCCTGTTCCGGCCCGCGCGCAGGAACCCGGTTACGTCAAATTCGGCCGGGCTCATGGAGTTCTGGCTGTAACCCACCTTCTGCCCGTTCACCCACACGTACATAGCCGAATGCACGCCGCCGAAATGCAGGATGAGGTTCTTGCCCAGCATCTCTTCCGTCACCTCCACAAATGTAACGTACGAGCCCACGGGATTGCGGTTTTCATAGGCCGTCCATTCCCGGGGCGGCTCGGTGGTCACGCTGGGCCGGTTCCGCACGAAAGGGTAATTGATATTGATATAGATGGGCGTTCCGTAGCCCTGGGTCTGCCAGTTGCCGGGAACGGCGATGGTCCCCCATCCGCTCACGTCGAAGTCTTCCCGGTAAAAATCGGCCGGCCTTTCCTCCGGATTCCGGCTCCAATGGAAGCGCCACTGCCCGTCCAGGCTCACAATTTCCGGGCACTCTTTTTCCCGGGAGGGCAGCTGAAGCGTAGCGTGATACGGCAGTTTGTTGATGCCCAGTACGGCGGGGTTCTCCCAGTCGGGCGCCTGCGCCAGGGCCTGCATGGGCCATAAGACAGTCAGGACTAACAGAAGATGTTTCATGGTTTAATAAACGTCTATATCCCCGTAACCCATACGGTCTCCATCGGCCAGACGCTCGGCATCCAGCTTGATCATACGCACTTGGGTGGGAGGGAAAGTAATGGTTTGCCAGATGGGGTTGTTCACGATGTTGGAGAACTCGCCGGAGGAAAGCACCGTCCAGTCTCGCCAGTCCGTAGAGGCCGAAAGGGTGTAGTGGGTAATGGTGCCCTCACTGCCGTCCTGCGGGGGCAGGTAGCGGAAAGTGGTGAAGGTCTGCATCGAATCCCAGTCCATGAGCATCTGCGTGGGGCTGCTGAAGAAGATGTGCAGGGCCGACGACTTCTTTTCTCCGCTGTCGGGAATATCGGCCGTGAGTTCCGGCGCCAGGTACACGCCCAGTTTCTTGATTACAGGCTTGGCCTTGGTATCTGTAATGGTGAAGCGGAGCCGGGTGGCCGTGACGGTGGGGAAACAGATTATACGCCGGTGGCCGATGGTTGTCAGGCCGTCGCCATTCTCCGCCAGCTGGTCCTTAAGCGGCTGCCAGGCTCCGTCTACGAACGCCTCCAGGGTGAATTTCCGGACGCGCTGGCCCAGGGCTATGTCCTCTTCGGCCAGGAAGCGGTTGAAGGCGGTGGGCTGCCGGAATTCCAGGATGGTTGTATCTCCCTGCTGCTTTCTGCGGGCCTTATCGGCCAGATTGTCCTTGAACACCTGGTCTATCATCTTCTTGAAGGCGATGCCGCGAAGGCTGTCCGTGGGATGGATGCGCCCGTTGGGGCCGATGGGGAAATTGAGCAGCAGGGTGGAATTGCGGCCCACGGACTTGTAGTAGGTGTCCATCAGCTTGGACAGGCTCTTCACGTGGGCGTTTTCCGTCTGGTGATAGAACCAGCCGGGGCGGATGCTGGTATTGGTTTCCCCGGGGCACCATACGTCTCCGTCCTCTACGCCATAGTGCAGCATGGGATAGGTGGTGTCGCCGGTGGAGGGCATCAGGCTCCAGTTGGTCTCTCCCACGTTGCCGGCCTCGGTGCCCACCCAGCGCAGGTCTCCGCGGTCTCCGCCGTCGTTCCAGATGACGGCGTGGGGCTGCAGTTCCCGGATCATCCGGAAGGTTTCGGCCCAGCCGTAATAGGTTTTCCCGTCTATCCGGCGCGTTTCGTTGGCACCGCCGTACCAGCCGTCGCCGCCGTTGGCGCCGTCGAACCACACCTCAAAGATCTCCCCGTAGTTGGTGAGCAGCTCCCTCAACTGGTTCCGGAAGTAGGTCACATATTCCGGCCGGCCGTATTCGGCGTGGTTGCGGTCCCAGGGGGAAAGGTACACGGCAAAACGGAGCCCTTCCTCCCGGCAGGCATCGGCCAGCTGCTTCACCACATCCCCCTTCCCGCCCATCCAGGGCGTGTTCTTGACACTGTATTCCGTATAGGCCGACGGCCACATGCAGAAGCCGCAGTGGTGCTTGGCGGTGAAGATGATGCCCTTCATGCCGGCCTGCTTGCAAACGCGCGCCCACTGCCGGCAGTCCAGGTCTTCCGGGTTGAACAACTGCAGGTCTTCGTTGCCGAAGCCCCATTCCTGATCTGTGTACGTGTTCAGGGAATAGTGGATGAACGCATACATCTCCATGTCCTGCCAGGCAAGCTGGTCCTCACTGGGCAGCGGGCCGAAGGGCTTGGGAGCGCAGGAGGACAGCAGCAACGCCAGCAAAATAAGAATCCGAGGTGTTTTCATAATTTAGTAAGGATTTCCATCGGCAAACTTACACATATTTTTTTTATATTTGTAAGTATGAGAAAGAATACTTTTATCTGCTGCCTTCTGGGCCTTGCACTCCTTGCATCCTGTAATACAAGTATGAAGAAAACGGACCTTCCGCCCGCCACCCCGGGAAACCCCTATCTCCCCCTGTGGGAGCACATCCCGGACGGGGAACCCTACGTGTTTGAAGACCCGGACCAGCCCGGGAAATACCGGGTCTATATCTACGGGTCGCACGACAACCTCATAAGCAATTACTGCGGACGGGACCAGGTGGTCTGGTCGGCCCCCGTGGAAGACCTCACCCACTGGCGCTACGACGGGGTCATCCTCAGCGTGGGCCGGAATGCCGACGGCGAGCCCCTCTCCCCCGACGGACTGGCCGATGTGCTGTATGCTCCCGACGTAACGCTGGTTACGGCGGCCGATGGCAGCAAGACTTACTATCTGTACCCCAACGACCAGCACGGAGGACGCAATGGCCTCATTGCCAGAAGCAGCCGGCCCGACGGCCCCTTTGAAGTCTGCAACTGGAGCAAAGAGAATCCCAATGTGACGGACGGCGTACTGGCCTTCGACCCCGCCGTATTCGTGAATGACGACGGCCGCGTCTATGGCTACTGGGGCTTTGAGCGCTCGTATGCCGCGGAACTGGATCCCGCCACCATGGCCACGGTGAAGCCGGGTGCCAAAATTGTGGAGGATATGGTGAGCGGCCGATATCAAGAGGGCATTTTCAGCTTCTTCGAAGCCTCTTCCATCCGGAAGATAAAGGATAAATATGTGTTCATCTACAGCCGCTTCACCAAGGACGGCGAATTCGGCCTGCCCGTTTCCAACTACACCCTGGCCTATGCCTACAGCGACCACCCGCTGGGTCCCTGGACCTATGGCGGCACCATCATCGACGCCCGTGCACGTGAGGTAAACGAGCAGGGGGAGGTCATCGCATCGGCCACCATCGACGGCAATACGCACGGTTCCATCTGTGAGATCGGCGGGCAATGGTACGTATTCTATCACCGCCAGACGGGCACCAACGAATTTGCCCGGCAGGCCATGGTGGCGCCCATCGAGGTAAAGGTGGAGGAAGGCGAAGGGGGCAAGGTGGAAATCTCCGAAGGGGAATACACTTCCGAAGGCTTTTCCCTCCAGGGCCTGAACCCGCTGGAGCGCCATTCGGCCGGCATCGCCTGCTGGTACACCGGCCCCAAGGCAGCCATCCACGACTGGCCCAACAACATCTTTTTCGGCTCGTACGTGGCCGCCGGCTATGGAAGCGACAGCAATTTCGAGGCGCCCTACGATCTTAAGAACAATACGAATCTGGTGGTAAACAATACCGATGGTTCCATCGTAGGGTACAAGTACTTCAACTTTGACGGAACCCGCGGACGGAAAAATGTAAAACTGCTGCTCACGCTCATCCCCGAGGGCCTGGACGGCAGCATAGAGATAATGGCCGACCGTCCCTGGACCTCGCAGGGCGGAAAACTGCTGGGCACCCTCCAGTTAAAGGCCGATATGCCCCAGGTGGCTACGGAAATGGAGGCGCTGCTACCCGCAGTCGCCGAGCTGGAGGGCAAGCACGCCATTTTCTTCAAGTTCTCCTCTCCGGTGAAGGAAAAGTCCCTCTGCCAGTTGGAAAGCTTCTGCTTCGGCCTATAGGGCCTTGTATTCGAAATTAGCCAAGCGGGCCTCTCCGGTAAGCAGATAGGCGGGACGGAGGGCGAAGAAGCCGTTGTAGTTGTTGTGGTGCATGCCGGAGACATCTACATTCTCCTGTACCGGCGTCCAGTCGCCATCGGCCACTTTCTTCCAGAGGGTGGCGGAGTTGCGCTGGTTGCGGATGCGGATGGAGAAGGCCTGGTCGCTGCAGGAAAGGCCGAAATGGGCCGCCTCGTTGTAGAACAGGTATAGGCCGGCCGCGCTGCCATCCGGCACCTCAAAGCTGGCCGTAATCTCGTAAGAGGCATCCACGGCGGTGGTTGTCATGAGGGTTCCGCCTGCAAAACCGGGCTGCCAGCGGGCCCAGAGGAGCGGATTGGCATAATCCCGCAGGTAGCTGTAGTCCCCCTGCAGGCCGTCCTGTTCCCATTTGGCGCCGTCTTTTTCCACCAGCACAGGCCAGCTGTCCTTTGTCCATTCCACGCTTTCGATAATGGTGCTGCGGCCCAGGGTATGGAAGCTGTTGCGGTATGCATGGTACACCACGTACCAGTTGCCGGCAGCGTCGTCCACCAGGGTTCCATGGCCTTTGGACCACCAGGCCTCATCGGCACTGTAAGTGTGCACCATGGGGTTGTGCGGGCTGTTTTCCCACGGTCCCAGGGCCGATTTGCTCCGCGCCACCACCACCATGTGGCTGGTTACGGGGCCGGCGGTGCCGCCTTCCGCACTAACCAGATAATACCAGTCTCCGCGCTTGAAGAGCTTGGGACTTTCCAGCCACACGCCTTCGGTCTCCCATTCGGCGGGGAACACCCAGGGTTCATAAACCTTCCGGCGCTGCCCGGCGGCGGCCAGGCCATCGGGCGTGAGAGGTGTCACAAAGCCGTTGTTGGTATACAGGTAGCGCTGCCCGTCTTCGGCCACCACATGGCCCGGGTCGATACCGCCCACATCCAGTTTCACGGGCGCACTCCAGGGGCCTCTGGGGTTATCGGCCGTTACCACGTAATTCTCTCCCCGGCTGGTGGGGTAATAGATGTAGAACTTGCCGCCCACCTTGCAGATGTCCGGGGCATAGATGGAATAGTCGCCCTCCTCCACGGCCCGCGAAATGGGCTCCCAGTGCACCAGATCCGTGGAATGCCATACCAGCAGCGCCGGGAAATAGGTGAACGAGGAATGCGTCATGTAGAAGTCGTTCCCATCACGCACGATAGAAGGGTCCGGATAGTCGCCCGGGAAAATGCAGGTCTTGAGGGGGGCGGGCTTCTGCGCACAGCCCGCGAGGGCGGCGGCCAGAGCCAGGGACAGGAGGCAGGTGCTAAGTTTCATGTTATTACGGTTTTCGTCCGGTAAAGATAAGGAATCTGCCGATAATATAAAAACGCCCGGCCTCTTTTTCAGGGGTCGGGCGTTACAGTAGGTTCAGGTTTTGTTACCCAATCTTACTCGGCTGCGGGAGCTTCGGCGGCAGGGGCCTCTTCAGCCTTGGGAGCCTCTTCGGCCTTGGGGGCCTCGGGAGCGGCTTCGGCCTTCTTGGCGCGGCTGCGGCGGGTGGTCTTCTTGGCCTCTTTCTTGGCGGAAGAGAGGGCCAGCTCGTTGAAGTCCACGAACTCTACCATGACCATTTCGGTAGCATCACCGCTGCGGAAACCGGTGTGGAGGATACGGAGGTATCCGCCCGGACGACCGGCCACCTTGGGAGCGATGTTGCGGAAGAGTTCCGAAGTGGCCTCTTTGTCCTTCAGATAGCTGAAGACAACGCGGCGGGAGTGGGTAGTATCTTCTTTAGACTTGGTGATGAGGGGCTCTACGTAAGGCTTCAGGGCCTTGGCCTTGGCCTCGGTAGTGGTGATCCTCTTCTTCAGGATGAGGGAGGATGCCATGTTGGCGAGCATCGCCTTGCGGTGACCGCTCTTACGACCAAGATGATTGACTGCTCTATTGTGTCTCATTGTTAAACGATCTTTTTCTTAGGTTCAATATTGTACTTGGTGACATCCATGCCGAAGGAAAGCTTCATCTTCTCCACCAGGAGGTCGATCTCGTTCAGGGACTTGCGGCCGAAGTTGCGGAACTTCATCAGCTCGGCGCGGCTGTAGGAAACCAGGTCTGCGAACGTGTCGATATCGGCGGCTTTCAGGCAGTTGAAGGCTCTCACGGAGAGGCCCATGTCGGAAAGCTTGGTGAGGAGGAGATGACGCATCCTCAGGGACTCCTCGTCAAGCTCCTTGCTGTCGGACTCCACGGAAGACTCGATGGAGATCTTCTTGTCGTCGGTGAAGAGCTTGAAATGGTAGATGAGGATGTTGGCTGCGTCCTGCAGGGCGGCCTCCGGGGAAATGGAACCGTCGGTGACAATCTCCAGGTTCAGCTTCTCATAGTCGGTCTTCTGCTCCACGCGGTAGTTTTCCACGGTCCAGTTAACCTTCTTGATGGGCGTGTAGATGGCGTCCACGGGAATGGCGTTGATGGGCGTATTCTCGTCACGCATCTCTTCGGCCGGGACGAAACCGCGGCCCTTGGTGATGGTCAGGGAGATTTCAATCTTGACGGAGGGCTCCAGCGAGCAGATGTGCAGCTCGGGATTCAACACCTTGAAAGAAGACAATCCTTTAGAGATGTCCTCAGCGGTAAACTCCTGCTTGCCGCTGATTGTGATGTTCGCCACCTCTGAGTCTACAGTGTCCACCATCCTGCGGAAGCGGACCTGCTTCAGGTTCAGGATGATGTCCTGCATTCCCTCGATCACGCCGGGAATGGTCTGGAACTCGTCCTGGACACCACTCACCTGGATCTGGGAGATGGCGAAACCTTCCAAAGAGGCGAGGAGAATGCGACGGAGGGCGTTGCCGATGGTTTGTCCGTAGCCAGGCTCAAGCGGTCTGAACTCGAAACGGCCAATGGTCTCGGTGCCTTCGAGCATAATCACCTTGTCGGGTTTCTGAAATGCTAAGATTGCCATGATTTTGGGGTGTTAAATTCTATTACTTGGAGTAGAGGTCAACAATCAGCTGCTCGTTGATGTTCTCGGGAATCTCCTCGCGGGCGGGGACATTCAGGAACTTACCGCAGAGGTTGTTGCCGTCGAACTCGAGCCAGGAATACTTGGTGGCGGAGGCCACGCTGTTGGTAATAACCTCCAGGCTCTTGGAACGCTCACGCACGGCGATCACCTGACCGGGCTTCACCTGGCAGGACGGGATGTTGCAGATAGCGCCGTCCAGGGTGATGTGGCGGTGAAGGACGAGCTGACGGGCAGCGGCGCGGCTGGGGGCGAAACCCAGACGGTACACAAGGTTGTCCAGACGGGCTTCCAGCAGGAGGATGAGGTTCTCACCGGTCTGGCCCTTCATGCGGGCGGCACGGGCGTAGGTGTTACGGAACTGACGCTCCAGCACACCGTACATGTACTTCACTTTCTGCTTCTCCTTGAGCTGGGTGCCGTATTCCTTGGTCTTCTTGCGCTTGGCAGCGAGACCGTGCTGTCCCGGAGGAGTGTTTCTCTTTTCAAAGGTCTTGTCAGGGCCATAGATAGGCTCGCCGAATTTACGGGCGATGCGGGTGGTAGGACCAGTATATCTTGCCATTTTAGTTCTCCTTTAATGATTAGACTTTACGGCGGCCCTTAGGACGGCAACCGTTGTGCGGCATCGGGGTGACGTCGATAATCTCGGTTACGGTGATACCCGCATTGTTGATGGTGCGGATGGCGGACTCACGTCCGGAACCCGGGCCCTTCACATAGCACTTGACCTTGCGCAGGCCAGCGTCGAAAGCGCTCTTGGAAGCGTCTTCAGCGGCCATCTGGGCAGCGTAAGGAGTGTTCTTCTTGGAACCGCGGAAACCGCACTTGCCAGCGGAAGACCAGCTGATCACCTGACCCTGGGCGTTGCAGAGGGATACGATGACGTTGTTAAAGGTGGATGAAATATGGGCTTCGCCATAAGCCTCAACCTTCACAACTCTTTTCTTGGTGGTTGTAGTTTTCTTTGCCATAATTCATCAGACTTTACTTGGTTGCTTTCTTCTTGTTGGCAACGGTCTTCTTCTTACCCTTGCGGGTACGGGCGTTGTTCTTGGTACTCTGTCCGCGGACAGGGAGACCTGCACGGTGACGGATGCCTCTGTAGCAGCCGATATCCATGAGGCGCTTGATATCCATCTGGACGGAACTGCGGAGCTCACCTTCAATCTTGTACTCGTTGTTGATGAGGTTACGGATGGCGGCAATCTGCTCGTCGTTCCAGTCTCCGACCTTGATGGAGCGTTCGATACCACAGGTGTCCAGAATCTTCCGGGCGCTGCTGCGGCCAATACCGAAGATATAGGTCAGGCCTATTTCTCCGTGTTTGTTGTTCGGTAAATCAACACCGGCTATTCTTGCCATATTCTATCTGTACTTTTATTAGTTACACATTAACCCTGGCGCATCTTGAACTTGGGGTTCTTCTTGCAGATAACGTACAGGCGGCCTTTACGCCGGACAATCTTGCAGTCTTCGCTGCGTTTCTTGATGGAGGTCTTGACTTTCATCGTTATCTAATTTTTATTTGTATCTGAAAGAAATTCTTCCTTTGGTTAAATCGTAAGGTGAGATTTCCACTTTGACCCGGTCACCGAGAAGGATATGGATAAAGTTCATCCTCATCTTACCAGAAATGTTGCAGAGGAGGACATGACCGTTTTCCAGCTCAACGCGGAACATGGCGTTGGGGAGGGTCTCTATAACAGTTCCATCCTGCTCGATAGCTACTTGTTTGGACATAGTTAAAAAATCACTTTAGAATTTAATCGAACCATCTTTCTCAATGTAGTCGAAAGTGGAAAGCTGTTCGGCCCGGCCTTTCCGGACAACAACCGTAAGCTCGTAATGCGCCGCGTTCTTGTGATCGGCCGTGTGTACTGCCCAACCATTTCTTGCAATATACACACCTCGGCCACCAGCACAGATCATCGGCTCAATACAGATAGTCATTCCGTCCTGGAGGCGTGCTCCGTGGCCCCTTCTCCCGTAATTGGGGATGCCGGGTTCCTCGTGCATCTGCTTTCCAACTCCGTGTCCTTCCAGTTCGCGGACAACGGAAAAGCCGAAAGACTCCGCATACGACTGCACCGCGTATCCGATATCGCCCGTCCGATTGCCTGCCACGGCGGCCTCGATCCCCTTGTACAGCGATGCCTTGGTGACATCCAGGAGTTTCCGGGTTTCGGCGTCCACCTCCCCGACCGGGAAGGTGTAGGCCGAATCTCCGTTATATCCTTTGTACAGGGTTCCGCAATCCACGGAAACGATGTCTCCCTCTTCCAGGGGGCGGTCGCTGGGAAAACCATGGACCACAACATCATTCACGCTCATGCAAAGCGCTGCCGGGAAGCCCTCGAAGCCTTTGAAGGAAGGAACTGCACCGTGATCACGGATAAAGGTCTCGGCCACCTCGTTCAACTTCTCAGTTGTCACACCGGGGGCGACCCACTTACCGACCTCTGCCAGTGTACGCGACACTAAGTCTCCGTTGATGCGCAGAAGCTCGATTTCCTCCTCAGTCTTGGGCCTTATCATTCTACTTTCGAGTATACATTTCAAACAACTACATGCCGGAACGTCCGGTAAGCCGGCCGGTCTTCATGAGACCGTCGTAATGGCGCATCAGGAGATAGCTCTCGATCTGCTGGAGGGTATCCAGCACTACGCCCACGAGGATCAGCAGCGAGGTGCCGCCGAAGAAGCTGGCGAACTGGTTGTTCACGCCCATAACATTGGCAAGGGCCGGCAGACAGGCGATGATGCCAAGGAAGATGGAACCCGGGAGGGTTACCTTGGTCATGATGCTGTCCAGGTATTCGGCCGTCTTCTTGCCGGGCTTTACGCCGGGGATGAATCCGCCGTTCTTCTTCATGTCTTCGGCCATCATGGTGGGGTTCACGGTGACGGCGGTGTAGAAGTACGTGAAGATAACGACCAGCAGGAAGAACACGACATTATACCAAACAGTGGTGTAGCTGGAGAAGGCGGCGGCGATACCACGGGTGGCATCGTAGCGGCCCAGCAGCATCGGGAACATCATCAGTGCCTGGGCGAAGATGATGGGCATCACGCCGGCGGCATTGATCTTCAGAGGGATGTACTGGCGCACACCACCGTACTGCTTGTTGCCGATAACACGCTTGGCATACTGCACGGGAACCTTGCGGACTGCCTGCACCAGGGCGATAGCGGCCAGGATGACGAGCACCCACACGACCATTTCCACCACGAACATGAGGGGACCGCCCACTCCGTTGCCGGAGAACTTCTGGCCGGCCTCGGCCACGAGGGCGTAAGGCAGACGGGCCACGATACCGATCATGATGATGAGGGAAATACCGTTGCCGATACCGCGGTCCGTGATGCGCTCACCCAGCCACATTACGAACATGGAACCGGCCATCAGGATGACGGTGGAAACCAGGTTGAACATGAACGGGCTCCAGGAGACGGTACGGGCGGCGGCGGGAATCATGCCGGCCACGTAGGCGGGACCCTGGATGGCGAGCACCAGGATGGTGAGGTAGCGGGTAATCTGGTTCATCTTCCGGCGGCCGGACTCGCCCTCCATCTGCATCTTGCGGAAGGACGGGACGAACATGCCCAGCAGCTGGACGATGATGGATGCCGAGATGTACGGCATCACGCCCAGAGCGAAGATCGAAGCATTACCGAAAGCACCGCCGGAGAACATGTTCAGCAGTCCGACGAGACCTTCCTGGGTGCCGCTGATACCGCCCTTCAGGACCTCGGGATCGAGGCCGGGAAGGAGGATGAAGCTGCCCAGTCGGTAAACCAGCACAAGCATGATCGTGTAACCGATCCGCTTGCGCAGTTCTTCGATGTTGTAAATATTCCGGATTGTTTCAATAAACTTCTTCATCGCGACTATTCGATTACGGTTGCTTTACCACCGGCAGCCTCGATCTTGCTGATAGCGGAAGCGGAGAACTTATTGGCCTTCACTTCCACGGCAGCGGAGATTTCACCATTGCCGAGCACCTTTACCAGATCGTTCTTGGAAGCGATACCGGCGGCGATGAAGGTGTCCACGTCCATCTCCTTGAGGCCGAGCTTTTCGCTCAGGGCCTGGATGGTAGCCACGTTCACGGCCTTATAGGCAACGCGGGTGGGGTTCTTGAAGCCGAACTTGGGAAGACGCCTCTGGATGGGCATCTGACCACCTTCGAAACCAACCTTGTGCTCGTAACCTGCACGGGCCTGCGCACCCTTGGTACCACGGGTAGCAGTGCCACCCTTACCGGAACCCTGGCCGCGGCCGACGCGCTTGGTGTTATGGGTTGCGCCCTTTGCGGGCTTCAGATTTTCAAGTTTCATCTCTGTTCCTCCTCTTAGTCAATTACTTCATAAGTCACCAGATGCTGAACTTTCTCCAGCATACCGCGGGTGATGGGGGTATCCTCCACTTCCACGGTCTGGTGCATCCGGCGGATACCGAGAGTCTTGAGGTTCGCGATCTGACGCTTGGTCTCTCCATTCTTGGAGCGGACCTGGGTAATCTTAAGCTTTGCCATAGTCTCTCTGGATTAACCGTTAAACACTTTGGTCATAGGAATGCCGCGCAGGCCGGCCACGGTGTAGGCGTCACGCATTTCGGTGAGGGCCTGGATGGTGGCTTTCACAAGGTTGTGCGGGTTGGAAGAACCCTTGCTCTTGGCAAGTACGTTCTGGACACCGGCGCTCTCGAATACGGCACGCATGGCACCGCCGGCCTTCACACCGGTACCGGGGGCAGCGGGTTTCATGAACACCTCTGCGCCGCCGAAACGGGCGATCTGCTCGTGCGGAATGGTGGTATTGATAACCGGAACCTTCACCAGGTTCTTCTTTGCATCCTCAACGCCCTTGGCGATGGCGGCGGTAACCTCGTTAGCCTTGCCGAGACCATAGCCTACGACACCGTTCTCGTCGCCGACGACGACGATGGCGGCAAAGCGGAAGTGACGACCACCCTTGGTGACCTTGGTCACGCGGTTGATGGCTACCAGTCTGTCCTTGAGTTCAAGGTCAGAGGTCTTTACTCTTTTTACGTTTGAATTTGCCATAGTAGTCTCTGATATTAGAATACGAGGCCGCCTTCACGGGCAGCGTCTGCCAAACTTTTAACTCTGCCATGGAAGAGGTAACCTCCGCGGTCGAAAGCGACCTGGCTGATACCGGCGGCCAGGGCGCGCTCGGCGATAGCCTTGCCCACGATGGCGGCAGTGTCGATACCATTCTTACCCTTGGTCTGGGCGGCCAGGGCCTTGTCGTTGGAAGCGGCGGCTACAAGGGTCTTGCCCTCGAGGTCGTTGATCACCTGGACGTAGATCTGCTTGTTGGAGCGGAACACGACCATGCGGGGACGCTCGGCTGTGCCATTGACATGCTTGCGGATACGGTAGTGGATCCGTCTTCTTCTTTCAATTCTATTCAATGCCATAACTTATTCCTCCTAATTATTTGGCAGATGCGGTCTTGCCGGCCTTGCGGCGGAGCTGCTCTCCGGCAAACTTGATACCCTTGCCCTTATAAGGCTCAGGACGACGGAAGCTGCGGATCTTGGCGGCCACCTGGCCAACCAGCTGCTTATCGGCGCTCTTGAGGATGAGAATGGGGTTCTCACCTTTGCGCACCTGCGGGGTTTCGGCGGTAACTTCCTTGGGGAGCATGATCTGGATGTCGTGGGAATAACCCAGGGACATGGTGAGGAGCTGGCCCTGAGCGGCCACGCGGTAACCCACACCTACGAACTCCTGCTTAATGGTGAAGCCTTCGGAGCAACCCACCACCATGTTGTGGATAAGGGCGCGGTACAGGCCGTGCATGGAGCGGAAGCGGGGAAGGTCGCTGGGACGCTCGAATTTGATTTCATTTCCCTCGATGGTGACCTTGATGTCCGGATCTACTTTCTGGGACATCTCGCCAAGAGGGCCTTTCACCTTCACTACGTTGCCGTCCAGGATCTCTGCCTTTGTACCGGCCGGAAGGACTACAGGTAATTTACCGATTCTTGACATGATTGTATACGATTGTTCAATTAGTAAACATAGCAAATAACCTCACCGCCCACATTGAGCTCCTTGGCTTCTTTGTCGGTGATGACGCCCTTGGAAGTGGACAGGATGGCGATACCCAGGCCATTGAGGACGCGGGGCATGTTGGCCACATCGGCGTACTTACGCAGACCGGGGGTGCTCACGCGCACAATGCTCTTGATGGCGGCAGCCTTGGTCTCCGGATGGTACTTGAGGGCGATCTTGATGGTGTTGCAAGGGGAACCCTCAACGATCTTGTAGCTGAGGATGTAGCCCTTCTCGCACAGAATCTTGGTGATAGCGGCCTTCATGTTGGAAGCGGGGATTTCAACCACCTTCTTGCCAGCCATGTAAGCGTTACGGATTCTGGTCAGATAATCTGCAATAGGATCAGTCATTTTTTTGTCTTTTTGCGGACCGGCGCATTAAACGCCCGATATCCTTGTTGTTTTACTTTAATAATATATTACCAGCTGGCCTTCTTGACGCCCGGGATGAGGCCCTGGGAGGCCATTTCGCGGAACTGGATACGGCTGAGGCCGAAGTCACGCATGTAACCCTTGGGACGACCGGTGAGGGAGCAGCGGTTGTGGAGACGTACGGGGCTGGCGTTCTTGGGAAGCTTGTCAAGGGCGGCATAATCGCCGGCTTCCTTAAGAGCAGCGCGCTTGGCGGCGTACTTTGCAACTAATTTCGCGCGTTTAACTTCGCGAGCTTTCATTGATTCCTTTGCCATGCTTCTATCTTAGTTATTGTGTTTCTTGAACGGGAGACCGAAGGCCTTCAGAAGGGCGTGAGCCTCTTCGTCAGTCTTGGCGGTGGTCACGAAGGTAATCTCCACACCGTGGATGCGGGGGTTCTTGTCAATCTCGATCTCGGGGAAAATGATCTGCTCCTTGATACCGAGGGTGTAGTTGCCCTGACCGTCCATCTTCTCGGAAATACCGTTGAAGTCACGGATACGGGGAAGGGCCACGCGGATAAGACGCTCCAGGAACTCGTACATGCGGACGTCGCGGAGGGTGACCTTGGCGCCGATGGGCATGCCCTTACGGAGTTTGAAGTTGGAAATATCCTTGCGGGAGTTGGTGATCACAGCCTTCTGGCCGGCGATGATGGAGAGTTCCTCTGCGGCCTCTTCTACCATCTTCTTGTCCTGAGTGGCGTCGCCCACACCTTCATTGAGGGTGATCTTCACCAGACGGGGAACCTGCATAACAGTGGTGTAGGAGAACTGCTTCACGAGAGCAGGTACAATCTCCTCCTTGTAAACCTTCTTGAGGTCCGGGGTATATCCCTTGGGAAGCGCCTGGGCTTCGGCGGGTTTGTTAGTCTTCTTTGCCATAATTACTTGATCTCCTCTCCGGTTGTTTTAGCATAGCGGATTTTCTTTTCTCCTTCCATCTTGTGGCCAACCTTGGTGGGCTTGCCGTTGGCGTCCATGAGCTGGACGTTGGAGATATGGATACCGGCTTCCTGTTTGAGGATACCGCCCTGAGGGGCCTTCGGGTTGGGTTTGGTGTGCTTGGACACCATGTTCACACCTTCCACGATGACGCGGTCTTTGGCGCGGAGAACCTCCAGGACCTTACCGGTCTTGCCCTTGTCGTTACCGGCATTCACATACACGGTATCGCCTTTCTTGATATTGAACTTTTTCATAACCTCTAATCTTTTAAAGGACCTCCGGTGCCAGTGAAACAATCTTCATATAGTTCTCGCGGAGCTCGCGGGCGACAGGGCCGAAGATACGGGTGCCGCGGAGCTCGCCGGCGCCGTTCAGGAGAACGCATGCATTCTCATCGAAACGGATATAGGAGCCGTCCGGACGACGGATTTCCTTCTTGGTGCGCACGACCACAGCCTTGGTAACGGTTCCCTTCTTGATTTCGCCACCGGGGATGGCGCTCTTGACGGTAACGACGATGGTCTCGCCGATGGTTGCATAACGGTGGCGGGTACCACCCAGCACACGGATGCAGAGGACTTCCTTTGCACCGCTGTTGTCAGCAACCTGTAAACGTGATTCCTGCTGTATCATAACTACTTGACTTTTTCTACGATTTCAACTAATCTCCAGTTCTTGGTCTTGCTGAGCGGACGGGTTTCCATGATGCGGACGGTGTCTCCTTCGGAGCACTCGTTCTTGGCGTCTTCAGCGACGAACTTTGTGGTCTTCTTTACGAACTTGCCGTAAATAGGGTGCTTCTCATGGGTTTCTACCGCCACGACGATGGTCTTGTCCATCTTATTGCTGACCACGATACCTACTCTTTCCTTGCGAAGATTTCTTTCCATAATCCAATCTTGCTTTAGTTCTGCTGTTTCTCTTTCTCGGCCAGGATGGTGATCATACGGGCAATATCCTGACGGGTCTTTCTGATCTTGGAGGTGTCCTCCAGCGGAGAGATCACATGATTGAGCTTCATGGTGTCCAGATTGTTCTTCTCGATCTCGATGCGGTCGCGCAGGTCGGCGATGCTCATCTCGCGTACTTCAGATACTTTCATTTTCTTCTCCTCCAATGATTATTCTTCTACATAATCCCTGCGGACCACGAACTTGGTGGCGACGGGGAGCTTGTTGGCGGCAAGACGCATGGCCTCTTTGGCGACCTCGAGGGAAACACCCTCGGCCTCGAAGAGGATACGGCCCGGAGTGATGGGAGCGACAAAGCCCTGAGGGTCACCCTTACCTTTACCCATACGGGTATCGAGCGGCTTGGCGGTGAACGGCTTCACAGGGAAGACACGGATCCAGATCTGACCTTCACGGTTCATGCGACGGGAGATGGCCTGACGGGCAGCCTCGATCTGCTGGGCAGTGAGCCAGCAATTCTCAAGGTTCTTGAGGCCGAAAGAACCGAATGCGAGCTGGTTTCCACGACCGGAATTGCCCTTCATGCGGTTTTTCTGTTCCCTTCTGAATTTTGTTCTTTTAGGCTGTAACATTGCTGTAATGTTTTTAAAATTTCCTTATTAACCCCTAACTCATTGAAACTCAGCTGGTTGGGTGCATTTTGCTCCAATTTCGGGATTGCAAAGTTACAAAAAATTTTTGAACCACCAAACTTTTTCAACAGTTTTTTCAACATTTTCGACCGCGGTTTTTGAGAGCTAACTCATTGAAATATCGGCAAATCCTTACCATGTTGAAAAAAATCATCCCGCATTTTCGACCAAAGCATTTCTCCCCTCACCACTCCCCCTCCCCGTCATTCTGAGCGAAGCGAAGAATCGGTTTGGTAAAGAATTTGCAAAGCGTTACCTTTGCCATGATGAAACGCGTCCTCCATACCACCTTGTTCCTGCTTCTGCTCCTTCCGGCAGAGGTCTCCGCGCAGAACCATATCCGCGCGGCCATGGACCGTGCGCGGGAGCAGCGGGAAAGGGCCGCCCTGGTAAGGGTAAACAGCGAAAACGGCACAAGCGCCGGCGGCTACCTGCCTTTCCAGGTGGACGAAAAGGGAGACACCACCTTCCTGGATGTGCTGGAACCCATCTGGGTCTTCGCCCAGGGCAAGGGCAACGGAAAGAACTGGCGGGATTATTACAAGCTGGTCTGGCGCTTCGGCCGGGTATATCCCTATGCCGAGGCGGCTGGCCGCCTGGTAGCCCAGGTGGACAGTACCGTGGAAGCCAACCACTACGGCCGGCTCAAGCGGGACCGCTACATTTCCGACGTACAGAAACAGCTGTTCAAGGACTTCGAGGGCTCCATGCGCAAGATGTCCATCCAGCAGGGCGCCCTGCTCATCAAGTTGATCGCGCGGGAAACGGGGCAGTCCCCCTACGCCATCATCAAGGACTACAAGAGCGGGATCACCGCCGGCTTCTGGCAGGGCATAGCCCGGCTCTTTGACAACAACCTCAAGGACGGATACGACCCGGAAGGGGCCGACAAAGACATCGAAGACCTCATTAAAATCTGGAAAGAAGGGCACTACCGGGATCTCTATTACTCCATCTTCTGGGAGAATCCGCCGGAAGTGAAAGTGCCGGAAGTCTACTTGTAAACCACGGAAAGGCCGCCTTCGCGGTCATAGACCATCCAGTTGGAAACGGAAATCCAGTCCGAAAGCAGCAGCAGGCGCGCTTTCCCAACCGGCATGTCCACCTTACAGTGATAATGGCCGAAGATAAAATAGTCCACAGGCTCCGGGAACGAGGCGCAGAACTGGTAAAGCGGCTCCTTCTCCCCCTGGAAGTCGTAACCCTCGCTCTTGGCCAGGCGCGAATGCCGGCTCCAGCCGTTGCCCAGACGGAAGGCGAACCAGGGGTGCAGCGAAGAAAAGAGTACCTGGAGCACACGGCTGTTAAAAATGGCCTTGAGGCACTTGTAGCCTGTGTCTCCGGGGCCCAGGCCGTCTCCGTGGCCGATACAGAAACGCTTCCCGTCTATTTCCACCACGGCGGGCTGATCCAGACGGACCATGCCCATCTCCTCAAAGTACCTGTAGCTCCAGATATCGTGGTTCCCGCGGAAGAAATATACCTTCACGCCGGCATCCATCAGCTCCGTGAGCGCGGCGAACACCCGGACATAGCCCTTGGGCACCACGTGGCGGTATTCATACCAGAAATCCCAGATATCGCCCAGCAGGTACAGGGCCTCCGTCCTGTCGGAGGGTATCCCCTTCAGGAAGGCCACGAACCGCGCCTCACGGCCTGCCGCATCGGCCACCTGCAATCCCAGGTGCACGTCGGAGACAAAGTATGTGAGATCCCTTGACATTCTGAGCGACGCGAAGAATCTTTACGCCAGAATAAAGATAAGGACGGCCACCAGCAGGCAGTACAGGGCGAACCAGGAGAGCCGGGCCTTCTTCACGATGGCAATCATCACCTTGCAGGCGAAGAGGCCGCTCAGGAACGCCCCCACAAAGCCCAGCACCAGCGGCAGGGAACCCACTCCGCTGCCGAAGGATTCGCTGCCCGTCGCCACTTTGAGCAGCTCCAGCAGCTGCTCGCCCACGATGGGGATGAGCACCATGAGGAAGGAGAACTGCGCCATGGACTCCCGCTTCACGCCGGTGAGCAGGCCCGTGGCGATGGTGCTGCCGCTGCGGGATACGCCCGGCACCACGGCAAACGCCTGGGCGATGCCCACTACAAAAGCCTGCCAATAGGAAATGCCGTTCCGGGTATCCCCGGCCACGGGTGCCTTGATGCGCTTGCCCACATTATCGGAGAACAGCAGGAGCGCCGCCGTAATGCAAAGGCCGATGGCCACCTGGGAGAGCGAGCCGCTGAACAGCGCATCCACCTGGTCCTTGAACAGGAAGCCCACCAGGGCCACCGGGATGAGGGAGACCAGGATCTTGCAGACGTAGTCCGTCTCGTCGTTATACTTGAACTTGAAGAAGCCCTTGAGGAGTTTCCAGATCACCGCCCAGAACACCACAAGGGTGGCCAGTACGGTGGCGAAATGCACCGTTACGGTGAAATCCAGGAAACCTTCGGCATCCACGCCCAGCAGCTCCTTGAAAATCATCAGGTGCCCGGAACTGGACACGGGAAGGAATTCGGTCAAACCCTGGACAATGCCCAGCAAAACTGCCTGCCACCACTCCATAATTATCTCTCCTTAAAATTACCCATTATTGCGATGACCTCCACCACTATGCCGGCGATGATCACGATGGGGGCGGCGATGAGGCGCCGCCAGTCGAACATGGCCTCGTTGAAGAAGTTGGGGTCCTTGGAACCGCCGCCGGAAAGCAGCAGGAAACCGGCTACCATCACCAGCAGGCCGGCTATCATGAGTTTGATACCTTTGGCCGTCGTGGCCATCTTGTCTTGATTGTTGTTCTTGACGGGAGTCTTTGCCATAAACTAGAAACTATATACCTGGTCCCGGTCGTAGCCCACCAGCCTGTTAACCACAATGAACGTACTGGCCGCGCAGATTCCCACGCCGGAGAGCACCATGATGCCCATCACCTTCAGGAGGGAATCCATGGAGAAAATCTCGAACATCTGGACGAATTCCCGCCGGAGGATGAACAGGCCGCCCACCAGCAGCAGGATGGCCACCAGCGAGGCAAACAGGCCCTGCAGCGCCGCCCGGCCCATAAACGGGGCGCGGATGAAGGCGCGCGTGGCTCCCACCAGATGCATGGTATGGATGGAAAAACGGCGGGAAAACAGATCCAGCCGGACCGTATTGGCAATGAGTACGAAGGAAATGAAAAGCAGCAGCCCCACCAGTACGGCCAGTCCCAGCGAGATCTTCTGCAGGTTCTGGTTAAGCGCATCCACCAGCGATGTCTGGTACACCACCTCCTCCACCAGGGGCGACTTGGCCAGCTGCGCCTTCACCACTTCCAGGCTGTCGGCCGATACATACGCCGCCTCCAGGTTCACGTCGATGGAAATGGGCACGGGAGCGCTCTCAAACACATCCAGGAAATCCTGCCCCAGCATATTGGCCATTTCCTCCACTCCCTGCTCCCGGGAGATGAAGGTGGTGGAGCGCACGCCCGGAAGGGCCGCCACCTGGCTTTCGTACTGCCGGGCCTCGTCTTCCCCCACCTGTTCCTTCAGGAGCACGGACACCTGGAGATTCTCCTTGAAATAGTCCGAAACCGCCTTTGCATTAATGAGAAGCAGGGCGCCGATACCAATGAGGAGCAGCACCATCGACAAACTGATGACGGTGGATATCCAGGCGCTCACAAGGCGCCGACGGATGGTTGTATTCTGCCGATTGGAGGCCATTCGCTGCCTAATTTCGCCCCAAAGTTACTTAAAGCACGGAAAAAGTCAAAAAAAATTGTTAACTTTGTAAGTTAAAATATATGTAATATGGGAGATTCCGCCAAGATTCTTTTTGTGAACGCAGAGATGTTTCCGTATCTGCCGGAGACCAGCATATCCAAGATATGCCGGGAGCTGCCGCAGGGCATCCAGGAGCGTCGGAAAGAAATCCGCGCATTCATGCCGCGCTATGGCTGTATCAACGAGCGGAAAAACCAGTTGCACGAGGTAATCCGGCTCTCCGGCATGAATATCATCATCGGAGACGTGGACCGTCCCCTCATCATCAAGGTAGCGTCCATCGCATCGGCCCGTATCCAGGTGTACTTCATCGATAACGAAGATTATTTCCGCCGCAAGCAAATTTACAGGGACGATGAAGGGAACTTCTTCCCGGACAACGGGGAAAGGGCTATCTTCTTCGCCCGCGGCGTGCTGGAAACCGTAAAGAAACTCCGCTGGGCCCCGGATATCATCCACTGCTCCGGCTGGATTTCCCACGTGCTGCCCCTTTACCTTAAGAAAGCCTATAAGGACGACCCTATTTTCGCGAGTTCAAAAGTAGTGCTTTCCCTGTTCGACGACACCCCCACGGAAGCGTTTGCCCCGGGCTTCAACAAGACCATCCTGTATGGGGCCATCAAGCCCCAGGACGCCCCGCTCCCGGAGCATGCGGGCGGCATGGAACTTGCAAAATTAGCCGCACAGTATGCCGACGGCATCATCCTGGGCGGGGAAGGCATCCAGCCGGAGCTGCTTTCCTGGTGCGAAGGACTGGGCGTTCCCCTGCTCCCTTACCAGGCGGAATCCTTTGCCGACGGCAGTTACATGGACAGCTATAACGCATTTTACGACAACCTGCTCAAATGAAGAAATTCCTTACACTGAGCCTCGCCGCCGCGGCCCTTCTGGCCGCCAGCTGTGTGGAAGTGAATAATAGCCTGGGCGAAGATCTTGTAGATAAGACCCTTCTGTTCGACACCTATACGGTAGAATTCAACCTGGACCAGATCCAGCTTAAACCCTCCAGCGAACTGTCCGGCTATTCGGACAACCATGTTACCATCGGCGCCATCCGGGACGAGGTCTTCGGCCTCACAACCCGGGAAAGCGCTTTCGCCCTCATCCCCGCCCTGGACACCCTGGACATGGGCGTAAACCCGGAGGCCCTCGAATTCAGGATCTACTTTGCCGCCGACACCATTTCCTGTGCCGATGACAGCCAGGCGCACATCCTCCAGAACGTATACGTAACGGAGCTTACGGAGCCGCTGGACCTGGACAACAGGAACACCACCCGCTCCATCAACCATGGAGACAAGCTCATAACAAAAGGAATTCCCGTATGCAACGGCACCAGCGCCCTCACCTTCTATTTCACCAAGGAATATGCCCAGAAGTATGTGGACGCCATCTCCAAATTGGGTCCCGTCTTCAAGGAGCGCCGCTCGGATGACGAAGATGGCATTGACAAATACGACGATTATGTTGCCGCACTTCCCGGCATCCATCTCCGTACGGACATCCCGGAAGGCAACGGCGGCCGTATCAACCTGTTCGAACTGTCGGCCCTGTCGGTAGCCAACAATTACTATACTCAGAACAGCAACAAGGCCATCCTCAAGGTCCGTTCCACCTGGAATGGGGTGCAGAAGGACTCCTCCTTCCTCTTCCTCCCCGGCGAACCGGCCTTCTTCAATGAAGTGGAAAGCATCAACAAGAACGAGAAGTTCTACCAATATGCCTTTAACCGGGTAACCCATTCCACCCAGGGACATCCCGCGGCGGAAGACATCCTGGTAGAAGGCGGCGGCGGACTCAAACCGGTGATACTGGCCAGCGAACTCAAGGAGAAAACCCTGGCGGCCATCGCCGGAAAGCCCGGCAACCAGGACAAGGCCGTAATTGTGAAGGCCTCCATCATACTCCCCTTCGAGATGCCGGAGAACTATCAGGACATGAAGTACTTCCCGTCGGTGCTCAGCCCCACCGTCCGCACCGAATCAACGGACGATGACGGGAACAAATCCATTTCCTTCGCCGGCCTCACGGACGCCAGCGTGAGCACGGAGAACCAGGGAGACATAGACCGCTCCAACATGGTGTATTCCCCGGATATCACCTATCACCTGCAGGAAATCCTGCGCCGAAAGGACCTGGAATCCAATTCAGATGCCGATATCTGGCTGCTCACCGTCCACACGGAGAAAGTGGCCACCGCCAACGGCACCCTCTACGACAACGAGTATTATCGGCAAATGCTGTACGCCAACTATTATAACAGCCTCTACGGCGGCGGCTACGGCTATGGTGGTTATGGCGGGTACGGCGGGTACGGCTATGGCGGATACGGTGGTTACGGTTACGGCGGCTATTCCAACTATTACAATTACATGATGCTGGCCCAGTATATGGCCCAGTCGGAACAGCAGGCCTACAGCTATACTACGGAGCTGGATAAGGACCGCTATTACTGCGGCCGGCTGTGCGGCCCCGCTTCGGAACGGAAACCCCACTTCCGGGTTACCTTCGCCTTACCCAAGAAATAAAACAATAAAGCCCGGCGCAGTGCCGGGCTTTAATTTTGATTGCGGATTATTATTACTCTCCTACCTTCTCTGCAACTTTTGCAATGGCATCACCCACGGTAGCGATACCGCTGGTTTCCTCATCGGGAATCTTGATGCCGAACACGCGCTCAAACTCCATAAGAAGCTCTACGGTGTCCAGGGAGTCGGCGCCGAGATCATTGGTGAAGCTCGCGGTTTCGGTAACAGCGGACTCCTCCACGCCAAGCTTGTCAACGATGATATCCTTGACCTGCTTTACGATTTCTTCCTTAGTCATAATTAATCGGTTTAAAGTTTATTACGTTTTTTATTATTCTCAACTCGATAATTGGCTGCAAAGTTAGTAAATATTTTTGAAAAAACGAAATCCCCCTATTCTTTGCAAGAATCAGGCCGGCTGAGATTGAGCCAGATACGGAGTCCGTTAAAGGAGTTAAGCAGATAGAAACTGTACTTGACAATGTATACCGGAGCAAAAGCCTGGTCGGAAGAAATCCACAGGCCGATGGAAGTAATGTTCACCGCCATCCAGAAAATCCACTGTTCCATATAGGCCGTGGACATAAGGAACTGGCCGATAACGTTGCACACCAGCGGAACCACATCCAGCAGCACGGCCACCCGCAGGAAACCCTCCGCGGCGCTGCGGTCGAACTGCAGGATCACAAAGTAGAGAATTATGGTGGCGGCAACGGTAATCCCCAGCCAGCCCCAGCGCATGGCGGGCGTAAGCCGGCGGGCCTTCACCTGGGACTCTCCCTTGGCCCCGCGGCGCTTCCACTGCAGGAAACCCACCAGCTGCATCGGCACAAAATACAGAAAATGCAGCAAGGCGTTCCCCAGTCCGGACCCGCCGTCCCGCCAGTTCATCCAGCAGGAAATGCCATAGATGGTCACATCCAGGAAGCCGAAAAGGAAGGTGATGATCCACCCGTTGGCCGAGCACACGGTGGCCAGCACTCCCATAAGCGAACCAAAGGCCGTAGCCAGCAGCCAGAAAGTCTGCCCGTCCGCCGCGCCGCGCAGCTTGATGCCCGTAACCAGCACGGTCACAACCGTCATCCCTATCAGGATGAAGGCGCTGAACCATTTGTTGAACTGTTTCTCTGTCATTGCAAATAATCATGAATCCGTACGGCCAGATCGGCCCCCACTAAGGCGGAGAGCTCTTCCAGCGGTGCGGCGGCTATGCGGGCTACTGAACCATAGCGGAGCAGCAGGCGCTGTTCCGTCTTCTCCCCCACCCCCTTGATTTCCCGGAGGGCGCTCTGGATGGCCGCCTTGGAACGCAGGTTCCTGTGGAAGGTGATACCAAAGCGGTGGGCTTCGTCCCGGATCTGCTGCAGCACCTTCAGGGCCTGGGAGTTCCGGTCGATAAACAGCGGATAGGGGTCTCCCACCCGGATTACTTCTTCCAGGCGTTTGGCCAGGCCCACCACCGTCACCTGCTCCAGGATGCCCAGTTCGGCCAGGGCCTGATGGGCAAACTCCAGCTGCCCCTTGCCGCCGTCTATCACAATGAGCTGCGGCAGGTCCTCGGGAGCTTCGGAGAGCATGCGGGAATAGCGGCGGTTCACCACTTCCTTCATGGAAGCATAGTCGTTGGCGCCCACCACCGTCTTAATCTTGAAACGCCGATAATCCTTCTTGGAAGGCTGTGCATCGCGGAAAACCACACAGGAGGCCACCGGGTTGGTGCCCTGGATGTTGGAATTGTCGAAGCACTCCATGTGACGGGGCAGCACGGGCATGTCCAGCGCCTTCTGCAGCTCCTGCATCACGCTCATGCGCCAGGCGTCCGGGTCCGTATGTTCCCGCTGCTTGAGGCTGTTGAAGTGGAATTCCTTGGCGTTCTTGGCACTCAGCTCCAGCAGGGCCAGCTTGTCGCCTTTCTGCGGAATGCGGAAGCTCACGCCCGGGATCTCCACGTCCGGCAGGAAGGGCACTATCACCTCCCGGGAGAGTTCCCCGAACTTGTCTTCAATTTCGCCGATGAAGGTGGAGAGCATGGTGGCCTGCTCCTCCTCTATCTGGCTCCGGAAGCCCAGGTTCAGGCTCTGGACGATGGCCCCGCCGCGGATGCGGAGGAAATTGCCGAAGGCCTCTCCGCCGTCGAAGACCATGGAAAAGACATCGGCATCCGTATCGGCGGCGGAGGTGATGATACTCTTGGCGTAATGCTTCTCCAGGGACTGCATCTTTTCCTTGCAGCGCTGGGCCTCCTCGAAGTCCAGGCGGGCGGCGGCATCGGTCATGAGGGTTTTGTAGTGACGGATCACTTCCCCGCCGCGGCCGCTCAGGATGTGCACAATCTCCTGGATGTTGGAGCCGTATTCCTCTTTGGAGATATTGCCGATACAGGGCGCCTTGCACCGGCCGATATGGAAGTTCAGGCACGGACGGAACTTCTTGCGCAGGATGGCCTCGGAGGTGATTTTGAGGTTGCAGGTGCGCAGGGGATACATATCCCCGAAGAAGTCCAGGAGGTTCCGCGCGTGCATCACGCTGCTGTACGGGCCGAAGTAACGGTTCCCCTTGCCCTTCTCCATCCGGCGGGTGATGAATACTTTGGGGAAGTCCTCCCCGGTTACACAGATCCAGGGATAGGTCTTGGAATCCTTCAGGAGGATGTTGTATTTGGGCTTGTACTGCTTGATGAGGTTATTCTCCAGCAGCAGGGCATCGGCCTCCGTGTCCACCACGGAAAACTGGGCGTCGGCAATCTTGGAAACCAGGATGCGCGTCTTGGTGTTCAGGCGCTCCGGGGCCACGAAATACTGGGCCACCCGCTTGTGCAGGTCCTTTGCCTTACCCACATAAATAACCTTTCCCTCGGCGTCATAGTACCTGTACACGCCGGGGGAATGGGGAAATAAAGCGATCTTATCTTTTACGGTCACTACTTCAGGACCTCTGCAAGAACCTCTTCAAGATCCTCGCTGCGGAGATCCCGCTTGAGGATGGTGCCGTCCGGGCCGAAGAGGATCCTCTGCGGAATGACATCGAAGCCGTAAATGGAAGCGGGAATATACTGGGCGTTAAGGATCTGGGGCCAGGTCATGCCCAGGTCACGGGCGGCCAGGAAGGATTCCGCGGCGGCCTCGCTCACCGCAACACCCACCATCTCGAACTTCTCGCCCTTATACTTCTTATAGATTTCCTTCAGGCTGGGAACCGCCTCCCGGCAAGGTATGCTCCAGGAAGCCCAGAAGTCCACCAGCACGTACTTGCCTTTTCCCACATAGTCCGAAAGGCTCACAGTGGTCTCTTCGGGCTTATCCGGATCCTGCGCTATGGAGAAATCCTTGAACATCTTCCCTTCGGCCGTTTCCATCTGGGCGGTGCAGAAGAAAATCAGTTCCTGCACGGAAGGGGTCTCCTGCATCTCCTTGGAGAGGCCCTGCAGGATTTCCAGGGTCTTGGCATTGTCGTCCAGTTCCAGGTAACCCAGGCCCAACAGGGCCAGTACATTGTCCGAATTATCCTTGATCAACTTCGTCAGATACTCGTTGTATTCTTCCAGGCCCTTTTCCTGGAAAGCTTCCTGCTCCTCCCCGGAGAGGCTGTTCAGCTTTTCCCGATACTCCTTCATGAATCCGTCCTGCCAGGCCTTGAAGGCAAGCAGACGGGAAGTGATGCCGTCTTTCTTGGAGGAGACGATGGTCTTCTCAATGAAGTCGAAGGTGATTTCGGAGCCGTCGGAAACGAACTGCATGGGCTGTCCGTCGGCAATCACGTAGGCGAAGTTCTCTTTGTTCACGGGAATGGTGGCATCCAGCTTTCCGTCCACTACGGCAATCTGGGTGTCCAGTATCTCACCTATCGTCACCTGCACCTCCCGGGGAGCCGAATCCACCGAGGGGAAGGTGCTCTTTATGGTTGTAACGTCCTTGGGGCCGCAGGCAGCCATCATGGCAGCCATGGCAAATACTAGTAACAAATTGCGTTTCATATCTTTTTCAGCTTATTTTCGAGTTCGCAAAAATACGAAAAAAAAGCGGGACGGCCAATAGGTCGTCCCGCCATGTACAATCGCTGGAAGCTTATCGGCGCTCGCCACGGCCGCCTTCACGGCGTCCGCCCTCGCGACGGCCACCACGGCCACCACGGTCTCCGCGGTCGCGGCCACCTTCACGGCGACCGGCGCCGGGAGCTGCGGAATTGGCAGCGAAACCGGCGTTGGGGGAGAGGTCCTGCTTGCCGTACTTCTCACCATTGCAGATCCACACCTTGATACCCATGGTACCCATCTGGGTGCGGGCTACTGCAAGAGCGTAGTCGATATCGGCACGGAAGGTGTGGAGCGGAGTCCTGCCTTCCTTGAACATCTCGCTGCGGGCGATTTCGGCGCCGCCTACACGGCCGCTGATCTGCACCTTGATACCTTCGGCGCCCACGCGCATGGCGGTGGCGATGGCCATCTTGATGGCGCGGCGATAGCTCACGCGGCCTTCGATCTGGCGGGCGATGCTGTCTGCCACGATGGTGGCATCCACCTCCGGACGCTTTACCTCGAAGATGTTGATCTGGACATCCTTCTTGGTCACCTTCTTGAGTTCTTCCTTGAGCTTGTCAACCTCCTGACCGCCCTTGCCGATGATGACACCCGGACGGGCAGCGTGGATGGTGACGGTGATGAGCTTGAGGGTGCGCTCAATGATGATGCGGGAGAGGCTGGCCTTGGCCAGACGGCTGCCCAGGTATTTGCGGATCTCGTAGTCCTCGGCGATCTTCTCGGCGTAGTTACCGCCTACCCAGTTGGAGTCCCAACCACGGGTGATACCGATACGGTTGCTGATAGGATTTGTTTTCTGACCCATAGTTTATTCCTCCACTGCTTTTTTAACGTCAAGAACGATGGTAACGTGATTGGAACGCTTGCGGATTCTACCGGCGCGGCCCTGCGGGCAGGGACGGATGCGCTTGATGGTGCGGCCTTCGTCCACCATGATGGTCTTTACAATAACGTTACCGGATTCCAGCTCCTTGCTCTGCTCCGGGTTCTTGGCTTCCCAGTTGGCAATAGCGCTCTTGAGGAGCTTTTCCAGACGCACGGAAGCTTCCCTCTTGGAGTAGTGGAGAAGATCCAGGGCGTGATTGACTTCCTGTCCGCGTACGGTGTCGGCCACCAGGCGCATCTTCTGCGGGGAGGTAGGAACGTCGTTAAGTTTAGCGATAGCGGTCTGCTTCTTGGTCTCTTTCAGGCGCTCGGCCATCAGTCTTTTTCTCTTTCCCATAATGTCAATCCTTTAAACATTATTTCTTATTGTTGCCTGCGTGGCCGCGG